>Ga0187845_1000825_pt1 | contig 18061 bp, 9 predicted proteins | sample SpaLakP09_SKY_68_FD_134515 | JGI IMG/M metagenome (GOLD analysis project Ga0187845, IMG submission 134515) | Oligotrophic lake water microbial communities from Sparkling Lake, Wisconsin, USA - SP09_SKY_68 | ecosystem: Environmental > Aquatic > Freshwater > Lake | place: USA: Sparkling Lake... | reverse complement strand
GGTGTAGTTCAGCCCCAGGCTTTCCTTGAGCTGCGCCACCAGCGCGGCGCTGGCTTCCGCGTCGACCGTGCCGTCGGCGCGCGTCACGCGGAAGGCGTCGTTGATGGCCCGGATGCTGTCGGCTTCGATGTCCATGTGCATCGCCGACAGGAAGCCGCCCGGCTGCACCACCGTGCCCGTCACCACGTTCCAGCCGCCCTGCGCCTTGTACGCGTTGGTGCCGATCGACACCACGTTCGGGCTCAGGTCAATGCTTTCGGCCTTGACCGTCAGCGTGTCGCGCGCGACGACCTGCCCGGTGTTGCGAAGCTGGCCGTCGACGCTCAGCTTGAGGTTCTCGCCGCTGATCGTGCCGCCAGTGGGCACAGCCAGCGCCTGGGCATAGCCTTCCGGCAGATAGACCTGCGGCACCAGCGCGTTGACGCTCGGGCAGATCGTGCTGGCTAGCGTGCAGCGCGGGTCGGGTACCGCCTGCTCGACGTACCACAGCATCGGCGCGTCGAGCGCCTTCACCTGATCCACGCTCAGGGCCTGGCCCAGCGCCAGGTTGTGTTCCTTCGCGTAGTCGGCGGCGTTCTTGTACAGCGCGAGTTTTTCCTGATCGGTCACCGACAGGTTGTTCTGGCTGTCCCACGACAGCCCGCTGATAAAGCTTTCCTGCCCCGTCTGTGCCAAGGCGGCCTGTTGCAGCTTTTGCCCTTCGGTATATGGGTCGTAGTAGAACGTCACGTTCCCCGGACGCAGCTCCGGCGGCAATTGCGCCAGCAGACTGTCCGGCGTCACGCCAGCCAGCACGCCGGTAGCCGGGTTCGGGCTGACGTACTGCGCGCGGTCGTTAGACGTGGTGGGACTGGTCACCGGCGTGCCGTCCGGTTTGGCATTGAAGTGCCAGTCGACGGCCGGCGGCGTCGTGGCCGTCGGCGCGGTGGGCGTTGCCACCACCACCGGCGTGAATTGCCACGGCTCGGTCGGATCGGGCGTGACCGTTGCCGTAGGCGGCAGCGATCCCGCTGGCACCGGCGCCGGGCCGAGCGGGATGACCTGCTGCGGCGTGGCGCTTGGCGGCGTGGGCTGGTTCGGGCTGGTAATGCCATTGACCATCGACGCACCGGTCAGATCGACGACCGTGCCCAGCAGATTGCCGGTGTTGACGATCTGCCCACCCGAATTGACGGTCAGCGCGTTGCCCGCCTGGATGCCGGAAGCGATGCTGCCCAGCACCGAACGACCGCCCGTATCGTGCCAGCGGTCACCGCCACTGCGATCTTCCTGCCAGCGTCCGACCCAGTCGGCGTTCAGCGCGATGGCGGTGTTGTCCACTCCGCCGCTGGCCTGCACGTTGACGTTGCGGCCGCCGCTAATCAACGCGCCATTGTTACTGAGCGATCCGGTCTGGATCGTGACGTCACGCGCCCCCGAAATCACCGCTGCGGGACCGGCGGCAGCGTCCTCGGTGGCGGCGCATTGGCTATTGCCATAGGTGCCGCCTGGATTGCAGCCGCCGGCATAAGGTGGATTCTGGCCGCCGTAGCTCTTGTGCAGCTTGATCGGATCGAGCGACTGGTTGACCAGCGCGGCCGCCGTAATCGACACATCGCCGGACACCGACTGGATCGCACCGGCGCGGTTGGTCACGGTGCCGCCTGTCGTGATATCGACATTGCCCTGGGCCGCCAGCGTGGCGTTCAGGTTCTGCACGGCGCCTGCGTTGATGGTCAGCGCGTTGCCCGCGGCAATGGTGGAAGGCGTCTGCTTCCAGGCTACCGACTGCACCGTGGGAAAACTGTCATCGGGGCAGTCACCGCCCGGGACGCAGCCGACCTGGGTAGCCACGCTGACGTCGTAGACGCCTTTGTTGGTAAAGGTACCTGGAGTGGTGATTTTGACGTTGCCGGCGGCGGCGATGTCGCCAGTGTTGGTCAGGTCGCCGGTGCCGTTCAGGACCAGGTTGCCGCCCGAGGTGATCTGACCCGCCTTGCCCAACTGAGAAGTGGTGTACGACTGCGTCGGTGCCGACACGGTGGCGTTGTTGACATCGCGGCCGACGTTGACCGGCGCACCGGTGATGGCCGGCATGCCACAACTGTCGCCCATGCATGGCGGCGTGATCGTGCCGAACAGCAGTTGCTGGTTCGCGCCCGTTTGATCGGATGGCGGAACAGCTTGTGCCAGCCTGTTGAGCTGGGCCAGCAGTGCATTGAATTCGGCCTGATTGACCGCGTCTGTCACGCTATCGACCAGCGTGGCGGATCTGCCATTGTCCAGGTTGCCGACATTGAGCGTGACGTTGCGCGCGGCGGAAATGACGCCGCCCTTGTTGGATAGCGTCGACGCGCTGATATCGAGATTGCCGCCAGCGATGATCTGGCCAGCAACGCCGTCCGCCTGCTTGACGATGGTGCGGTCCACGGTGGGCAACGCAATTGCCATACCCACGGCATTCGCGGGGTACGGGCTCGTGGCATCGACCAGCTGCCACATCGAAATCCATGAAATGCCAGCTTCCCCGCCCGACGTATAGGGGTAGTTGCCGACTTCCGGCGCCAGCGCGGTGCCGTCGGGCGTGCGGCGGATATCGCCAATCTTCAGGTTGGTCGGCGTGCCTGCCGTGGGCATCCACGAGCACGAATCGCAATTCGAATATACCCATGGTGCATAGCTGCCGATCACCGCCGAATTGACCAACGCATCGTTGCTGACCTTGCCCGTCGTGCTGCCGCCGTCCACCGGCCCCGAGCGATCATTGATGACCGCCCCAGCCGCGATATGCATGTCGCCATTGGCGCCGATCACGCCCGCGACATTGCTCACGGTGCCACCGATGTCGATCTTCAGGTTGCCGTTGGCCTGCGTCTTTGCGCCGGTGTTGTCGAAGTTGCCGCCGGTAATGGCGACGTTGCCCAGCGCCTCGGCCACGCCGCGGTTGGTGATGTTGCCATCCAGCGCGAGGTCACCGTTGGCGTGCAGCGTGCCCGTATTGGTCAGATTGCCGGACGACAGCGACACATTGGCGCCGCCGATGATCTGCCCGGTGTTGGTCAAGGCGCCGCCGGTCGCCAGCGACAAATCGCCCGCCTTCTGGATCGTGCCGCTGTTGCTGATGCCCTGGCTGGCGTTGAGTACCACGCTGCCGCCCGGCACGATCCACGTTCCCGTGTTGTTGATCGCCAGCGCGCCCAGCGTCAGCGTACCGTTGGCGTCGAGCTTGCCCGTGGCCGTAGCCGACGGATCGAACACCTGGTTAGGCGCATTGAGCGTGAGGTTGTTGCCGGCCAGCACCTGACCGCCAACGTTGTTGAAGCTGCCGTTGCTGCCGAACACCGTAAAAGCCAGATTGCCGCTCAGCGGATTTTGGCCGCTGAGATCGCCGGCAAACAGCGTGCCGCCCTGGTTGTTCACCAGCGCTCCGGCCGACACCGTGAGTGTCTGCGCACCGGACAGCAATCCTGCCGCGTTGTCGAACGCGTTGCCAATCGTGGCGTTGACGGTCTGCCCGCCCAGCACGCCACGGTTGGTCAGATTCGTCACGTTCAGCGTGACGGCATTGCCGGCCAGCGTCCCGGTGTTGGTGACCGTTCCGCCCGACACCTGCATTTGCTGCACGGCCGCCGTACCGCCCGCATTGCTAATGGTTGAGCCGCTCAGCGTCACGTTGGTGGCCGTGGTATCGCCGGTCAGCGTCAGGCCGCGCGTGGCGGCAACATCCAAGGTGCCGCTGACAGCGTTCTGCTGCCCTTGCGGTGCGCCGATCGAGACATCGCCGCCGCGCAGCGTCGCGTCCTTGCCGATCCAGGTGAGATCGCCAACCGTCAGCATCCGGCCTGCCGACGCACCGAGATTGCCGCCCACCAACGTGCTGCCCGATAGCGTGACGTCCTGCGCGCCCGAGACATTGGCATTGCCGAGGCTCGTCAGCGATCCGTTGATCGTGGCCGATCCTGTCGCCGCCGATACGCTGGCGTTACCACCGCTCGACAGGCTGCCCGAGACGCTTGCGGCGTCACCCGCAGAAATGGCGGTATTGGCGTCGCTGGTCAGTGCGCCATTGATCGCGACATTGCCGCGTGTGGCAGTGATAGTGGTATCGCCCGCGCTTTGCGCCTGGCCGCCCACGGTCACATCCTGCGCCGCCTTCAGCGCGATGCCGGCATTGCTGCCGATCTGCCCGGTGGTGGTAATGCTGCCCGTCTGCGCCGTGACATCGAGCTGCCCCGTCGCCGCGACCTGGCCGCCCAGGCTGACATCGGTACCTGCCTTTACGCTGAGCGTGCCGGGCGAGACCACATTGCCCGTGGTCGTCACGCTGCCGTCTACACCGGTCAGAGACACGTTGCCCGTGGTGCTGCCCGCCGCGCCGTGAATTGTCAGGTTGCGTTGCGAGGCCAGGTTCAGATCACCGGCCGATACCGCGCTGCCGTCGATGACGGTATCCCGCGCGGCCTGCAGCGCGATGGTCCCCGGCGACGTCACATCGCCGCCCAGTCGGATATCCCCCTGCCCGTCCTGACCGGCCGCCTTGACGACAATGCTCGCGCCGTTCACGGCACCGCCCACATCCACGTTGGTGGCGGCATTGAGCGCCACCGCGTCCTGTGCCTTGACACCGCCCGCGCCACGAATGGCGCCACCGGACGTCACGGCGACGCCGCGCCCTGCTTCCAGCGTCCCGCCCAGCGTGACATCGCCGGCTGCGTTGACGATGTACGCCGCTTCGGCGCGACCATTGCCAGCCGCCTCCACTGCACCGCCTGCGTTGAATGCCACCTCCTGCTTGGCGTAAGTGCTGCCGACCTTGACGTTACCCGATGCATCGATGGTGAGATTGCCCGCCGACGCCGCGAGGTTGCCATCGGCCCGCACACCCACGCCTGCGGCGGTGCTGACGATGCGGATCTGCCCGGCATTCATCGCCCCGAAGGCCGTGGCATCGATCGCCAGACCGTTCGTGGCGGAAGTGTTCGTGGCGGCATTGTTGGCGCCGGTGGGCGTGGTCGTGAACCCGTCGCCGTCGGGCTTGACCAGTTGGCGGCCCGCCACAAGGTTGATCTGGCGGCCAGCGTTCAACGCCGCATCGACGCCAATCGACTCGCCGATCAGGCTGATGTTGCCGACCGTGCCTTCGATGCCGGTGCTGGGCGATCCCGGCGTCGGGTTGCCGATCTGGATGCGGCCGCCTTCGACCAGAAATCCAGCCGACGCAGCCGCGTCGAAGCTCGTGGCGGCCCCCGTTGCCGAGGGCCACTGCGGGGTGCCCGTCGTCAGGGTGACCTGCGACGTATTGGTGAAGCCTGCGCCGTTGGTATAGACGCCACCGGGCGCGGCCACCACCAGGCCGGCCTGCGCGCCGAACACCTCGACCATGCCGTTGATTTGTGCCGGCGCATTGCTGGTCACCTGATTGATGATCAGGCGCGCCGGCCCCGACGCCGCCAGGTTGGCATTGGCCGCCACCTGGCCGCCCAGGAACGCACCGCCGCCCGTGGTGCTGTTGTTGAGGATCAGCCCGATTGGGTCGACGACGAACGAGCGGTACTGGTTCAGCGAGATGCCTTGGGCGTTCGGCGTGGTGATGCCGACCACAGGCACGCCGCCCTGTGGCGCGCCCGGGCCGGTCGTGGCAGAGATCGTCGGCGTGAAGCGGATCGCTGCCGCCGGATCGGTCACTGGCGCGGCCATGGCCTCGGCGGGGCCGAAGCGCAATACCACCGGCAACTGGTCCATCGCCCAGCGCAGCAGCCCCTGACGCACCGCGCCGACGTGCGTGGCAAAGGCATCCACAGACATTGCGCCCGCACCGAGCACTCCGGCCGCCTGCCTGGACTGCTGCAACGTGATCGACACCGGCCCGACCCACAGCGTGGTGGCCAAGCATGCCGCGACGGCACGCACGGCCACGCTGCGGCGGCCACGGTCGGCCAGCGACAGGTCGGCCGGCACGTCCACAGGAACGTCAGCGGCGGTCGAGGAAGCGGGGTACAGCGTGGCCGAGCGGTCGCGTTGCATGGTTGGGGCTGAACAGCGTCAGACGAAAGACTTGGAAACGGCAGCGTGAAACGCCGCCGGCGAATCGGGCGCGGTGATTGCGACGCGAACTACTGCGTGATCTTTGCCTTGGTCAGCAGGCTCGTGACCAGGGCCAGCGTGGCGCGCTCCAGCGCCTGCGCCTGAAGCGCCTGCCGGATGCCAGGCGCCGCCGTCTCGAACGCGGGAATCTGCGTCGGGCGCACGGCATCGACCTTGACCAGATAGCGGCGTTCGCCCACCGCAACGGGCGCGGGCGTGATCGCACCGGGCGGCAACGACGCCATGGCCTGGGCGATCGGCAACGGCAGGTTTTGAGTCTTGCCCTCCTGGACCGGCACCTTGAAGCTGACCCACTCCATCGCGCCGCCGGCGGTCTTCGACGGGGCGAGGCTGACGGCCTGCGCCACCTTTGCGAAGTCCTCGCCAGCCTTGATGCGTGCCAGCGCAGCGCCGGCCGTGGCATCGTCTGCCACTTCGATCACGCGCGCCTTGTACTCCTGATCGCCCAGCGTCGCGACGATGGCGTCGTAGCGCGCCCGTACCTCTGCATCAGTCACCGGGGCGGGCTTGATATGGTCCTTGAGCCAGGCCTGCATCAGCACCTGGTTGCGCGCCTCGCGCAACGACGCCTGCACGTCCGCACGCTGTTCCAGCGCCTTGTCCTTGGCGGCCTCCTGGCGGAACAGTTCGCGCGCGATCAACTGCTGCTTGATGGCTTCGCGCGCTTGGGGGGAATCGGGCAGACCCGTCGCCCGCAGGGTGTCGGTGATCGCCGTATCGGCGATGGCCACGCCATTGACCGTGGCAGCGTGCGCGCACTGGAGCCCCAATGCGATGACGGCACCCAGAGCGAGACGAATAATGTTGCCTTGCATGCTTGTGCTCCCAAATGTCTAGTAGATCCAGTTCAAGGTGGCCAGCACGACGCCGCGCTTCGGCCCGAGATTGGCGGGCTGCGCCAGCGGCGCGCCCACCAGCAGTTCGCTCGTGAAAGTTTGATTGGCCCATTGCCCCGACAGCCTGATGCCCGCGCCCGCGCCTACCACGGCCTGCCATTGCCGCGTGGCCACGTACTGCGTTTCACCGCCATCGACAAACACGTACGGTTCCATGCGGATGCCCGCAACGACCGGCGCATTGGCCCATGCCAACTCGTTGCGCAGATATGCGCCGCGGTCGCCCGCGATCACCCCTTCGCGAAAACCGCGCACCGTGCTCATGCCGCCCGCGTAGATCTGCTCGGACCCGAACAGCGCGACATTGGTCCACTGCCCCACCAGTTGCGCGCGCCACGCCAGCTGCGCGCGCCCGGCGATCAACGGCAGCGGCAACTGCAGCGTGGTATTGGCATCGAGCTTGTTGAACTGGGCGTGCGCTTCGTCGTGCCGGATGTCCGATGGATCCGGCGTGGCGTGGAAGGCGGACAGCCCGCGCGAGTACCCGGCTTCCGCTGTGACGTAGCCTTGCTGGCCGTTTGCGGCAAAGCGCCACAGGCCATTCCACGCGGCGCGCAGGATCGTGAGTCGCTGCGGATCGAGCTGAAGGTTGTTGATCTCACGCTCGGTCTTACGCCACGTCAGCGTCAGGTCCAGCGCCTGTCGGCCGGTTTGGTTGCGTGTGATGACGCGGTTCCAGCCAAACGTGTGGACAACGGTGCGGCCATATAGCAGTGCTGTGTCGCCAATGGCGTTCTGGTATTCGGACAGCGACGCCGTATAGCTGAACGTGTTGTAGCCGAATGGCACCGCGGCGGACGCCACGGCCGCATTGGTATCGGTGGTGCCAACGTAGCTGACGCCCAGCGATTCCTGCAAGCCAAGGGCATTGTCGGCGTCGATGCCGACGCGCGTGCGCGAGATGCCGGTCACGCGGCTGCCGTAGTTGTCCACGCCCGCATTGAAGCGGAAGCGGTCGCCCGGCTGATTGGTCAACGCCACGACGGACCCGCCCGGCGTCTGGCCCGGTAGGATCTGCATTTCCGCGCGATTGCGGCGCAAGCGGTTCAACTGGTCGACGCCCTGTTCCAGGTCTTGCAACCGTAGCGTGTCGCCGGGCGCAGGAAACTGCCAGACGGTGCCTGCATCGGTCACCCAGCCGCCGCCCGTGGCATCGAATAATGCCAGCGGTCCCGGCCGCAATGTCTTGCCGTTGAGCTGGAATGATTCGACGCGCCCCGGCACCACCGTCACGCGCAGTACGCCGCTGGCAAGGTTCTGTTGACCCAGATAGGCGCGCGTGGTGATATATCCGCGCGCGACGAATGCTTCGGTAAAGCGCCTCAGCAGCAGATTGATGCGATTCGCGCCAAGCGCGCGGCCTTCGAACGGCGCGATGATTGCCGCCACCTCGGCATCGCCGAGCACCGTGTTGCCTTCGACCTCGATCCGGCGGATGTCGAAGGTCGCGGCGGGTTCGTCGATGTCCTCCACGCGGACGTCGGACGGCGGAGGCGCCTGATGTTCGATCTGCGCTGGTGGTTGTGTGGCTTCGCGCTGTAGGTCGCGCTGGCGCTGTTCGCGCAACAGTCGCTGCGCGGGATCTTCCGGCGGAAGCGGCCCTTGAGCGCCCGGCAGCACTTGCGCAAGGGCGGCACCGGTCGTGGCCAGCACGCACGTTGCCAACGCGATGCGATGGAGCCGATGTCGCGCGTTGTGCGTCATCGCCACATCCATGACGTCATACCGAGATGGCTTTCCACCGATGCCGGCTCACTGCGGCGCGCCCGCGTCAGCGTGGTGGCACCGGCAACGGTCACCGCGCCATCGAAGCTGCCGCCGTTGATTTCCGCATCGCCGCTTACACGCGTGCGACCGGTAGCCATCCAGCTTCCGCCTACATCCATCGCGTACAGGCGTGCCCAGGTATCGCCGAAGAACACCTTGAAACCGCGCTCGCGCGCGATGGCGGTATAGCCCGTTACGCCAGCGGCGTATGTCATGGGCGCATCGATATCGAGGTCACCGATCGCCAGCACGCGACCGCCGATATTCTCGGCCAGCCGCCCTGCACGGATCTCGATGCCACTGCCTGCGGACAGCAGCCCGCCGATCACCGCTGTATCGGATGAGGCCGATGTCCGGCAAACGATCATGCAAGAGCGGGAATAGTGAGCCGATCCCGTGGTCACGCCTTGGGTGCGGAACGTATCGGCGGCGTCGATGCGGATCGCACCGTTGTTGGCATAAATCTCGCCACCGGTATTGATGACATTTCTGCCGCTGAGCGTGGTGCCCGCATCGGACAGCAGATAGGCGACCTGATCCGGCCGATCCGCCGTGCCATAGTCGATATCGAACGTACTGCTGCGCCGAGACAGCACCAACCATCGGCGGGCGGACGCCGATGCGATGACAGGCTGCTCGTCGTTGGTGCCGGGCTGCTTGGTGATTTCGTTGATCAGGTCGCCCGTGGCCGCGATGTCGAGCTTCGCATTCGACAACATGCGCGCGTGGCGATTGACGACGTCCCCGCCCGCGCGGACCACTACGTCGTCGGCCGCGCCGAACAGAATGCCGAGATACTGCGGCGTCGACTCGTTCCAGACGCCGCCACCGGCGCGCAACGTCACCGCGCCAGCAGAAGCGGCGGATGAAGCGATGCGGCGCTGCCCCTCGATCATCCCGCCCATGTTGGTGATATCACCGGCCACATCGAACAGCACGCCGCCCGCGTTGGCCACGATGGTCGATTGCCGCGCCGCCGAGTCGAGCCTTGCGGAAGCGCTGCGCAAGCTGATATCCGACGCGGCCAGCACGTCCGAGTCCAGTTGGCGCCACGCGCCCTGTGCGTCGATGCTGACGCCACCGCCCGACGCGCGCAAAACCGTGTCGCGCAGACTCACGTCGCCAGACGCAATCGAAACACCGCCAACGCCATCAATGTCAGTTCCGCTAAGCGCGATGTTGGTGGCGCGCAGCGCAAGCTGACCATGCGACGCGGTGAGCGCGGTGCGCCCTGCGCCCGCCGTCGCGGTGAATCCGCCCGGGCCGCTCGCTTCCATCACCACGTTGCCGTCGGCCGTGGCCTGCACGCCGGTCAACACAACGCCCGGACCGGCGTCGAACAGACCCAGACCGCCGCTCGCGTTGAGCCTGGTATCGGTCAACGCCACCGCTTCGCCATGCACTTGCCCCTGCGCACCGATGACCAGATCCCCCGCTGTGCGCGTGCCAGCCGACAGCGCACTGTCCGCCAATGTCACGCGCGCCGATGACACTTGCAGATGTCGTCCCGCATCAATCGCCCCGGTGCCGCGCAGGCCGCCCGTCCCGATCAGCACGTCGTTGGCCGCGCCGATCCTGCCGGATGCCAGTTCCAGATCACCGCTACCGGAGATGACAAAATCGCCAGCCGTGGCATATGCGGTGCCGGCATGGCGCACGCCGGCGCCCTGGTCCGTCACCAGCAGTTCGATTCGACCCGCCATCAGACTGCCCGCGGCGGTGATGTCCAGCGCGATGGATTTCGATGCCGAGCCAGACGCGGAGTAGCTGATCCACGGCGTCTGGTTGTCTCCCGGCGACACGCTGGCATCCACTTCGGCATGGCTGTCGCCTACCACGGCGCGCACCCGCGCGTTGGCATCGCCGTAGAGGTTCTCGACCTTGCCGGCAACGCGCAGTTGCTTGGCGATCAGTTCCAGATTCAGCAGCGTGCCGGACAGGCCGCCGAGGCCGATGTCGATGGCGCCCTGGTTGGTGGTGAGCACCAGGTTGCGCTGCAATTGCCCGTTGACGGTGAAATCGTTGAATGAAACCTGCCCGGTGGTCAGCGCCAGGTTTCCCATGTTCTGCACCGTCATGCCATTGACGCTGATGCCGTTTGGATTGGCGATGACCACATTGGCGCGCGGACCGAGCACGCTCAGTTGCCCTTCCAACAGCGATGGATTGGTACCTGTGACTTGATTGAGGATCGTGCGCGCCCGCGCCGCGGAATTGTCGAGGTCGACGCCGCTGCGCGGCACATTGAACTCGCGATATGTGTTGGTCGAGACGCCGCCTACCGCGCCGGCCACACCAACGGTAATCCGGCCGCCAGCGCCCACATTGACTGTGGTGGCGGTCCCGCCGTCGGCCACAATGCCTGCGGCATGGCCTCGCGCGGCCAGTGCGAATAACGCAAGCCCTGCCAATGCGCCGCGCACACACGAATATGAGACCAGCGACCCAAGCTGGCCCCGTGCTAACCGAAATTCAAACAACGACCCACTCCCACTTTTCTTTGTATTGATGCGGGAGCCCGATCTTTGTCAGGCGCTGTCCCCGCAATCTACCCGGGGCGCGACATTAGCAAATGTGTGATTTCTGGCAAATACCCCTTGCGGGCGTAATCGATTCGAGTGTCTGCGGCACGCAACGATTCTGCGGGGGCTTCACGCGCGGCGCCTTGCCTACCGCTATCTCGCGCGGAACCGTCGTGCTTGCGGCGCATGAGCCCGGACAAACGCTTGTAGCAGCGCGGCAAGTGGGCAGTCGAAGAGAATTAAAGTCGCCGCTGAAAACGCCGATAACTACGATAAGGCATACTGCGCGCCAACCTTTCGACGGCGGTTCCGCAGCGGTTGCCGCCGGCACTCCCCCACCAGAGAAGGATTTTCAAGCGCCCGAAGGGCGCAATCGGACCGGCCGCGCGATCTCAGTCCCGCGTCATACGGCTGCCGTCAAGGTACGCCGCATACTGACTGGCGCTTTCGGCAAAGCGCTCGGCGAGGAAGTCGAGCAATGCGCGGACGCGGGGGGCCATGAACTGGCGTCGCTGGAACAGCGCGTGCACGGGCGAGTCAGGGCAGCGCCATTCGGGCAGCACAAGTTGCAGGCGGACAGGCTGCCAAGCGCGGCGGCTTCCACAAACAACCGCAGGTCACCGAGGTTATCCACGCGCTGCTGCTCCCCGTGATTGGCGTACGTTTTATCGATGGCTAGGCAATCGCACCGCCGCCGTCGACCAGTACCGTCGATCCGGTGGCATACCGCGTGGACGCAAGATACAGCACGGCACGTGCGACGTCTTCCGCCTGGCCGACGCGTCGTGCGGGCAGACGCGCTGCGGCGCCCTCGAACATCTTGTCGCGCGCCTCGGCGTCCAGCTTCGACCACAGCGGCGTGGCGATCAGTCCCGGCGAAACCGTGTTCACACGCACCGGCGACAGTTCCAGCGCCAGCCCGCGCCCCAGCGCCTCGAGCGCGGCGTTGATGGCGCCTTGCAGCACTGACGACTTGCTCGGACGCACGCTCAGGAAGCCCGAAACCAGCGTGAGCGATCCGCCTTCGCGAATGCTTGCGGCGCGTGCCACGCGGTAGGCGCCCCAGAACTTGCTGTTCATCGCAGCGTAGGCGTCGCCGAGCGGCAAGCCGCGCACCGGCCCGGTTGCCGTCTCGCCTGCCGTCACGACGACGTGATCATAGGCGGGCGCTCCGGCAAAGAACGCAGTGACCGCATCGTCGACGGTGAAGTCGAGCGTCGCGGTTTTCACATCGCCGCCGATCTGTTGTGCGATCGACGTCAGCTTTGCCGCGTTGCGCGAGGCGATCGTGACCGCTGCCCCGGCATCGGCAAACTGCTGCGCGGCGGCCGCGCCGATCCCCGAACTGCCTCCGACGACGAGCACGGTCTGCCCTTCGAATGTCTGAATGGTCATGCTGTTTCTCCTTTTAGGAATGTGCAATGGCGCATATGTCGCCGCGGCGCGCGGTTCCGGCGGGAACGTCCGATTGTGCTCCAGATGCCAGATGCCGTTTGCCGACTAACAATCGCGCGCTCAGCGGTGCGCCGCCGAGATGACGAACTCGACGCTCACGGCGGGCGCGAGCGCCACGAAGATCTGGCGTTCTCCGGTCAGCGGGACTTCCGCGTTCTGAAATGGAATCGACGCCGCGCGCAGGCGGTCGATCAGCGCGTGCCACGCTTGAGAATCATCGACGCGAAACGCGCAGTGATCGATGCGCGGGGTCGGCCTGCCAGGGCGCGCGGGCGTGCCAGAGCGGATCAGGTGTAGCACCGCACGCCCATCGAGATACAGCCAGTACCCGTCCACGCCAAACGGCGGCCGCGGGCCTACGTGCAGCCCGGCGATATCGACGAAGAATCGCCGCATCGCTTCAATGTCATCGGTAACCAGCGTGACGTGATCGAGATGCATGGGACACTCCGGCGAACGCGCGTTGCCGCTCGAACAGCGAGCGCTCCGACAAGGTATTGGGGCCGCGGCGTAGCCAGCGGGGCAAGTTGCCCCGCGCCAAACCGTGGACGCATTGTCTGTCGATGACGCCGAATTGATAAGTGGGCTGGCCGTTGAATGATTTTCAAGCGGAACGAGAAGATCGCCGCCCCCGGGAACGGGACGTTACGACACGCGTCCCGGGCAGCACTCCACCTTGCAGATCAGATCGTTGCCGCCGCATGATGCCTTCGCGCCGACGCAGTTGGCGGCCCCATGCGCCAGCGCGAACGCTTCTTCTGGCGACTGCGGCACGCCCAGCAGATAGCCCTGCCCTTCGTCATAGCCTTCCTCGCGCACCACGGCCAGTTGCTCTGGCGTCTCGATGCCTTCGGCTGTGGTGCGCACGCGGAAGGCCGCGCCAAGGCTGCGCACCGCGTGCAGGATGGCGCGCGATTCAGCGCTGGTGGCAAGGTCCGACACGAACGATCGGTCCAGCTTGATCTTGTCGAACTGGAAGCTGCGCAGATAGCTCAGCGACGAGTAACCGGTGCCGAAGTCGTCCATGGCGATGCGAACGCCCATGCCGCGCAACTCGCGCAGCAGTTCCAGATTGACGCGGTCGTTGCGCAGCAGTACCGATTCGGTGATTTCCAGTTCCAGCCGCGAGATTTCCACGCCGGCATCGTCGACAGCGCGGCGCACGGTATCGAGCAGCGCGCGACCGCGGAACTGCAGCGGCGACAGGTTCACGGCCAGGCAGATGCCCGACGGCCAGCGTGCCAGTTGGCGGCACGCCTCGTTCAGCGCCCACTCGCCCATCGGCACGATCAGGCCGGTCTCTTCGGCCAGCGGCACGAATTCCGCCGGCGATATCAATCCGTGCACCGGATGCCGCCAGCGCAACAGCGCTTCGAAACTGCGCAACTGGCCGGAGCGCAGGTCGTAGATCGGCTGGTAGTGCAACTCCAACTGGCGGGCCGCCAGCGCCTGATGCAGCGCGCGCTTGCGCTCCAGCCGCACCTTGGTGCGATCGCCCTCGTCGGCGGAAAAGAAGCGCCAGGTGCCCGGTCCTTCGGCCTTGGCCTGATAGAGCGCCATGTCGGCGGCCTGCAGCAGATCATCGGCATTTTGAGCGTCATCGGGAATCAGCGCGATGCCGATGCTGCCGCCCAGCGTCACGGGCTCGCCGTCTAGCTGGAACGGGCGTGACAGCTGCGCGACCAGGCGCTGCGCGAGCGCTTCCACCTCATGCCGGCCATCGATGCGCTCCTGGATCACCACGAATTCGTCGCCGCCGATCCGCGCCACGGCATCGGCGTCAGGCACGCATTCCAGCAGCCGCCTCGCCACCTGCTGCAGCACGAGGTCGCCAGCGTAATGGCCAAACGTATCGTTGACGCCCTTGAAGCCGTCGAGGTCGATGTACAGCAGCGCGGAGAGCGACCCCGGGGTCGTCGCCGCGATGGTGTGCCCGATCCGCTCACGACACAGCAGGCGGTTGGCAATACCGGTCAGCGGATCGTGGCGCGCCATATGCGTGAGCGCCGCCTGGTTGGCAAGCAACTGCTGCTCGGCGAGCTTGCGTTCCGAAATATCGCGGAAGAACACCGACAGGCCCTCGGCTGTCGGATACGCATGCACCTCGTACCATGCCTGTAGCGCCTGGACATGGTGCTCGAACACGACTGGCTGGCGCGTGGTCACCGCGGTCAGGTACTGCTCGGCGATCACGCCCTGTCGCTCCTCCGGAAAGATGTCCCAGATCGAGCGCCCGAGCGCGGGCTGGCGTCCCGCCATCGCCCGCTCGGCATTGCCGTTGAAATAGCTCAGTCGCCATGCATGGTCGAGCTGGACCACGCTGTCGGTGGTGCTCTCCAGCACGGCGGACAACCGCGCGGCCAGCGCCTCGCTCGCCATGCTGGCCGATTTGCGGTCGTCCACGTCCCCGAGCGTGCCGTACCAGCGGATAACGTTGCCATAGTCGTCGATGCGCGCCGCGGCCCGCACGCGGACCCAGCGGTACGACCCATCGTGCAGCCTCAGGCGGTATTCCTCGTCCAGTGCTCGATGCGTGGCGACGCAATCGGCCCAAGTCTCTCGCACGCGCGGCAGATCATCGGCGTGCACGCAGCGCGCCCAGCCGTCGCCAAGCGCCTCGCTGACGGGCAGGCCGGTCAGTTCGGACCAGCGCGGCCCCGCTTCGGACACCCGGCCGGCGGCATCGGCCGTCCACGGCACCTCGGGGCTCAATTCCACCGCGCAGCGATAGTGCGCCTCGCTTTCCGAAAGCGCGCGCTCGATACGATGCGCGTCGGTTATGTCGGTGATCCAGACCAGCAGCAGCGGCTCGTCGGCGCCCGGCATCGCGACCAGGCGCTTGCGTGTGCGCAGGATCCGTTCGTCGCCGTCCTCGATCTGGAACACCTCGGTCTCGTCCGCCTGCACGCCGCCGTCGATCACGCGGTCATGTACCGCGCGATACGCGGCGGCGCGCTCGGCGCTGAACAGCTCCGCGTCGGTGCGGCCGAGCAACGCTTCGGCCGGCCGCCGCATCAGCCGGCACATCGCCGGATTCACGAACAGCCACACACCGCGCCGGTTCTTCACCAGCAGCGGTTCGGGGAATTGCCGCAACACCTGCTCCAGCGCAGCGCGGGACAACGGCGCGCGCTCCTGTCTCCGATCTTTCATGTGGTCTGGCGACTTTGTCACCATTGCAAGGCTTTCTAGTTCTGATATTTCGATCTTGTAATGCTTACACGGCACACCTCGCGGGGTCCCGGCAGTCTGTGTTATCGGCATGCCACGGCGGAAATTGAGGTTGGGGGAAGCGCGTGACACCGGCGTCACGCGGCATGGGGAGGAACGTGGCAAATTGCGTGCCTGTAGGGCGGACAGTCGATAGCGTGTTGCTCCCCACCGTCCGTCGCGGGTGCCTTACAGACAAGAGGGCCAGGCACGGGAACGGTGTCAGGGCATTTACATGCGGGGCGCCGGCGCGCCGCCGCGTCACTGCCGGCGTGCGCGCGCGAACAATTCGATCGCTGCGCGATTGAAGGCCGGGATATCGTCCGGCTTGCGGCTCGTTACAAGATTGCCGTCGACCACCGCTTCCTGATCGACCCATTGCGCGCCAGCGTTGGAGAGATCAGTCTTCAGCGACGGCCATGACGTCATCCTGCGGCCCTTTACGGCGCCTGCGTCGATCAGCGTCCACGGTCCATGGCAGATCGCCGCGATGGGCTTGCCGGCCTCGGCAAAGGCCTTTACGAACGCCACGGCGGCCGGCTGCATGCGCAGCGAGTCCGGGTTGATCACGCCGCCAGGCAGCAGCAGCGCATCGAAGTCCTCGGCGCGTGCTGCGTCCAGCTGGACATCCACTGCCACGGTATCGCCCCAGTCTTTCAACTTCCAGCCCTTCACCTCGCCGTCCTTCGGCGCCACCACACGCGTGTGTGCGCCAGCTTCATCGAGCGCACGGCGTGGCTCCTGCAATTCCGACTGCTCGAATCCGTCAGTGACGAGAATGGCCACGTTGAGGCCGTCCAGTATCTTGTCGCCCATGATTGCTGTCCTCGAAATGGTCCGGAAAGACGCAAGCAACGCATCGTCCGTGCCAACTTGATGTGGGGCCTGTAGCGCCGCGGCCAGCTCTTTCATGCAGCAAGCGCGCGTACATCTGACGATGGGAGCGATTTTTACCGTGTGCCGTTTTGTGGCGATGGTCGCCATACGATCACAGCGGCTGGGACTGCACAGTCTGTACCCCGTCGCGGATGTCGCTGACCAAGCGCATCAGCCGGGGGGCGAGTTCGCGCGCTACGTCGCCGGCGGCGGCGCGGGTGGACAGGCTCACATTGAGGACGTGCACCGGATAGTGGTCCAGTGCGAGCGGCGTGGAGATGGCGACCACCTCGGGCTGCCAACTGGCCGCGCACCATCCGTGTCGGCGCACGTGCGCCACTGCGGACTCGGTTTCGCGCCGCAGCGCGGGCCAATGCGCCGCGCGCGCCGCGAAGTCGGCCATGCGCGCCGCATATTCGACTTCGGGCGCGACCGCCAGCCACGCACGGCCCAGCGACGTCAGCGCCATGGGCACGCGCTGCCCCGCCACCACGCTGCGCAGCGACACCTTGCGGCCATAGCGGATCGATTCGAGATAGACCATCTCGTCGCGGTCGGCCATTGCCAAACCCACGTTGAGATATTCACGCTGCGCCAGTTCGCGCATCAGCGGCGCGCTCTGTTGCAGCACCGTCGATCCGCTGCGCATCGCGTGCGCCAGGCTCAGCACCGGTACGCCCAGCCGGTAGGCGCGCAACGCCGCGTCGTATTGCAGGAATCCCATGTCGACCAGACTCTGCGTCAGGCGGCTGACCGTCGAGCGCGCCAGGCCCGTGCGCTCGGCCAGTTCGCCGTTGCCCAGCACTTCCGACCCGGGCCGAAACGCGCGCAGGATTTCGAGCCCGCGTTCGAGCGATCGATTGGCCTGCGCGTTTGCCGGGCGACCGCGCGCCCGGCGTTGTGCATCACTGGCGTCCACGGCTTGCCGCGTCGCGCGCCAGCCAGTCACACAGCAGCGCGTTCACTGCGTCATGCGCCTCGTACTGGACCCAATGGCCCGCGCCTGCGAGGATCGCGCCATGCCGGTGTGGACGGCCGTCCACGAACGCGGCCAACACCGCGGCGGGATCGGCCGTGACATCGTGCTCGCCGTAGGCGATCAGAATCGGCATGGGCTCTTGTTCACGCCCATCGTGCGCATCGAGCAAGTCAAGCGCCTGCGCCAGCCCGCCGGCGCGCGAAATGTGCTTGCTGCGAAAGCGTGTGTGCCGGCATGACTCGGTATAGGCCAGCACGGCCAGGGCGTCGATC
>Ga0187845_1000824_pt1 | contig 18067 bp, 19 predicted proteins | sample SpaLakP09_SKY_68_FD_134515 | JGI IMG/M metagenome (GOLD analysis project Ga0187845, IMG submission 134515) | Oligotrophic lake water microbial communities from Sparkling Lake, Wisconsin, USA - SP09_SKY_68 | ecosystem: Environmental > Aquatic > Freshwater > Lake | place: USA: Sparkling Lake... | reverse complement strand
GATTTGTAAGGCGCAAGCCTTCAATCGAAAGGCTCTGCCCCAGGTAGAGCCTTTTTAGTTTTATGGCGGCACATTATGAAGTTTATCGACGAAGCAAAAATTGAAGTGATCGGTGGTGACGGCGGCAATGGTTGCGCCTCGTTTTGCCGTGAGAAATTCCGCCCGTTTGGCGGTCCTGACGGCGGCGATGGCGGCAAAGGCGGCTCGATCTGGGCAGTAGCAGACCGTAACATCAATACGCTGGTCGATTTCCGCTTCTCCAAAGTGCACCGCGCCAAGGACGGCGAATCCGGCCGTGGTGCCGACTGCTACGGCAAAGGCGCGGACGACGTGTTCCTGCGCATGCCGGTGGGCACCCTGATCATCGACGAAGCCAGTGGCGAAATCATGGCCGACCTGACCACCCACGGACAGCAGGAAATGCTGGCCAAAGGCGGTGAGGGCGGCTGGGGCAATATCCACTTCAAGACCTCGACCAACCGTGCTCCGCGTCAGAAGACCGAAGGCAAGGAAGGCGAACGCCGCGAACTGCGGCTGGAACTGAAGATACTGGCCGACGTGGGCCTGCTCGGTATGCCGAATGCCGGCAAATCGACCTTCATCACCTCGGTGTCCAACGCCCGTCCGAAGATTGCCGACTATCCGTTCACCACGCTGCACCCTAACCTCGGCGTAGTGCGTGTATCGCACGAGAAGAGCTTCGTGATCGCCGACATTCCGGGCCTGATCGAAGGCGCTGCCGAAGGTGCCGGTCTGGGCCACCAGTTCCTGCGCCACCTGCAGCGTACCGGCCTGCTGCTGCACATCGTCGATCTGGCACCGTTCGAAGCCAATGTCGATCCGGTCAAGGAAGCCAAGGCACTGGTCAACGAGCTGAAAAAATACGATGCCTCGCTGGTGGATAAACCGCGCTGGCTGGTACTGAACAAACTGGACATGGTGCCGCAGGAAGAACGCGCCAAGAAGGTCAAGGACTTCATCAAGAAGTTCGGCTGGAAAGGTCCCGTGTTCGAGATTTCCGCGCTGGGCCACGAAGGTACCCAGGAGCTGGTCAACGCTATCTATCTGCATCTGGAAGAGAAGAAGCATGGCGAGCAGCGCGCGGCCGAAGTGCATATGACGGAAGAGGCGCGCGGCATCTCGTCGATCGATCCGGACGATCCGCGTTTCAAAATTATCGACTAAGTTTGCGACTAAGTCTCGACGTACCCTCTGCATCACCGGCATAATCAGTTATCAGCTGATTATGCCTTTCCACTCTGCGCCCGCGCTGCCATCGCAGCACGGGCGACTGCTAGCGGCAAAGCCGGGCGATCCGCCCCACACCATCACAGCGCTGTATGTTTCTGGCCTCGTGCCGAAGTTTTTCGTTCGCTTGTTTTGAGAGTTGCCGCACCATGAAATCCGTAATACAGAACGCCCAACGCATCATCATCAAAGTCGGTTCTTCGCTGGTTACCAACGACGGCCGTGGCCTCGACCATGGCGCCATTGCCCGCTGGGCCGCCCAGATCGCCGGTCTGCGCGCACTGGGCAAGCAGGTGGTGCTGGTGAGCTCGGGCGCGATTGCGGAAGGCATGCTGCGGCTCGGCTTCGAGCAGCGGCCGACGGATATCCATGAATTGCAGGCCTGCGCTGCCGTAGGCCAGATGGGCCTGGCGCAGATTTATGAAACCAGCTTCCGCGCCCACCAGCTGGGCACGGCGCAAGTGCTGCTGACCCACGCCGACCTGGCCGACCGCGAGCGCTATCTGAATGCCCGCTCCACCTTGACCACCTTGCTGCGGCTGGGCGTGGTGCCCATCATCAACGAGAACGACACGGTGGTGACGGACGAGATCAAGTTCGGCGACAACGATACTCTGGGCGCACTGGTCGCCAACCTGATCGAAGCGGATGCGCTGATCATCCTGACCGACCAGCATGGCCTGTACAGTGCCGATCCGCGCAAGGACCCGAACGCGGTGCTGATCCAGCAGGGCAGCGCCGGTGATCCGGCACTGGAAGCCATGGCCGGCGGTGCCGGTACCAGCATAGGCCGGGGCGGCATGCTGACCAAGATACTGGCGGCCAAGCGCGCTGCCAAATCGGGTGCCCATACCATCATTGCCTGGGGGCGCGATTCCGACGTGCTGGCCCGGCTGGCGCAGGGTGAAGTCATCGGCACCCAGTTGGTGGCCCAGACCGGCCATCTGACCGCGCGCAAGCAGTGGATGGCCGACCATCTGCATACGGCAGGGCGGGTGGTGCTCGATGCAGGTGCCGTGCAGAAGCTGAGCAAGGAAGGCAAGTCGCTGCTGCCTATCGGCGTGATCGAAGTGAAGGGCGAATTTGGCCGCGGCGCCGTCATCACCTGCGTCAGCGAGCAGGGCGAGGCACTGGCGCGTGGTATTTCCAACTACAGCAGTACGGAAACCCGCCGCATCATGCGCAAGCCTTCCAGCGAGATCGAAGCCCTGCTGGGCTTCGTCGAAGGACAGGAGCTGATCCACCGCGACAATCTGGTGCTGATCTAGCCGGATAGCGGCGGGCTTGCCCATGCAATGTATGTGCTTCCCTCTGTCGTGCCATCAGTGCCAGTATCACAGCCAGTGGTGATAGATGACGAAGCCCGGCTTTTCCGCAACCTTGTCATACAGTTGCATGGCAGTATGGTTGGTTTCGCGGGTTTGCCAATATACCCGGGCGATACCGGTAGCGCGGGCCTGCTCATAGACGGCATTGATCAGCGCCCGGCCTACACCCAAACCTCTGGCCTCTTCAACCGTGTACAGGTCCTGCAGATAGCAGTTGGGCGCAAGCTGGGTGGTACTTCGGTGATACAGAAAATGGACCAGACCGAGGAGTTTTCCGGAGCGCTCGGCAACCATGGCATGCATGGGCTCATAGGCGTCGAGGAAGCGCGACCACGTCATGTGGGTAATTTCGGGCGCCAGCGCGGTCTCGCCACTGCGGCCATAGAAGGCGTTGTAGCCATCCCAGAGCGGCAGCCAGGCGGCAAAATCGCTTTTTTGTACAGCGCGAATAATCAATTGGTCGTTCATGGATCGCTTCTTAGGTATTCAAGGTCGTGGCGCAGGCTAGAATGATAGCGTGCCGAAGCCGCGCAGCTGGATGCCCCGATAGCGGCGGTGGTAGAGCACCATGGCACTGGCGGCGATCAGCATAATGCAGATCAGGGTCATGAACTCCTGCGGCGAGCGCACCGCGGTGGCGATGGCATTCGAGCGCATGGTCGATGCTTCGAACTTCCGGCCCTGATACTGGGCGCCTACCACCAATTCCTGATTGTTGATGCTATTGACCAGATACAGTCCGTGGCCGCCCGGATGGACCGTCATCTTGCCGTCGCGGTAGACAAACGAGCGCCGTTCGTCGCCGATCAGAATGGTGCCGACCACGTGGCCAGCGCTATTGATAGCGGTGGCAAAGCTGTCGCCGTAGCCTATCATGTCGCCCAGATCGACCATCTCGCTGCCGTTGTACATGAAGGCGTGCCAGCGGCCGCTGGCCGTGCTGGCTGCGCCGACCACGACACCTTCGTCGTTGATGGCACTGGCGGCGCTGGCGCGGCCGCCGGGCAAGGTGCCCAGATTGCTCATGCCGCTGCCGGGACGGTAGAGGAAGGCGCGGCGGTTGCCGTCGCTGAGTGCTGCGGTGCCGACGATCTCACCGTGATTGTTGATGCCGCTGGCATAGCTGATATTGCCGCCCAGCGTGCCCAAATCAGTGAGTTCCCCATCGGCGTTCGAAACGAAGGCATGGAAGTAGTTGTCGCTGGTGTCGGCAAAGCCGACCACCTGGCCTGCCGTATTGATGGCGGCGCCATAGCTGCTGTTGCCGCCCAGCGTGCCGATGTCGCGCATGCCGCGCTCTTTGCTGTAGATGAAGGCGCGCCACTGCTTGCGGCTATTCTGTGCTGTGCCGACCACTTCACCGCTGGCGTTGATGCCCTTGGTGTAGCTTTCACCGCCGCCCAGCGTGCCCAGTTCGATCACCTGACGGTCGAACAGAATGGCGCGCTGGGTGCCTTCCTCGACGTTCTGGATGATGCCGGCCACCTGCCCTCTGGCGTTGATGTCGACTGCAATGCTGGCTTCCTCGTGCTTGACGGCGATGCCCAGCGGGTTAATTTTTTCCGCCGCACAGATGCCGGCATGGCCAAACAAAACAGCAGCTACGATCACTGAACTGGCGCTTCGCAACATCATGCAGCTCCTTAGTAAGAGTTAGATATTCAACTACGCCAACTGCGGAAAGTTGAATATATAACATCTAAAAAGGAAAGGCAGCGAAAATTTTTCTTATTGATCCGCTGATCTATATGGCCGGATTTTATTGCGGCACAGGACGCAATCCGTTCAGGCGCCGGCAGGTGCCGGGGTTTTGCTGCGGTAATCGCACAGGTCGATCTGCATGCAGTTCCAGCACTCGGGTTTGCGTGCCTTGCAGGTGTAGCGGCCATGCAGGATCAGCCAGTGGTGCGCGTCGAGCAGAAACTCGCGCGGTACGAACTTGAGCAGTTTCTGCTCGACGATGTCGACATTCTTGCCCGGCGCCAGACCGGTGCGGTTGGCGACGCGGAAGATGTGAGTATCGACCGCCATGGTGGGCTCGCCGAAGGCCGTGTTCAGTACCACGTTGGCGGTCTTGCGGCCCACCCCGGGCAGAGCTTCCAGCGCCTCGCGTTGGCGCGGCACTTCGCCGCCATCCAGTTCCAACAGCATGCGGCAGGTGGCGATGACGTTTTTTGCCTTGGTCTTGTACAGGCCTATGGTCTGGATATAGCTCTTTAATTCTTCTTCGCCCAGCGCGAGTATGGCTGCGGGCGTGTTCGCTACCGGATACAGCTTGCGCGTGGCCTTGTTGACACCCACGTCGGTGGCCTGGGCCGACAGCAGCACGGCGATCAGCAGTTCGAACGGCGTGCTGTATTCCAGTTCCGTCACGGGTTTGGGGTTGGCGGCGCGGAAGCGCTCGAACATGGTCTGGCGGGTCTGCTTGTTCATGCGGGCTCGTGGTGGGGATAGGTCGGGTGTGCAGCGCGCTGGTTCAAATTAGGCTTTGCCTTCGGCTTCCTTGCGCAGGCGTGCGCGTTCCATGGCGGCGGCGATGATGGCGCGCTTGCGCTCTTTCTCGGCGGCGTCGGCATCGGTGGCCGGATCGAGCGCTTCCACCGCTTTCATCTTGGCCACCGCCTTGGCGGCGAGGCGGGCGTCGTTTTCATCCTTGTCGCGCTGCAGGCGCAGGGCGCGGAAGTCATGCCGCTCGCGCGCGGCAGTCGCCAGTTCGGGCGTCCAAGCCTGCCAGCCGGTCTGTTCGGTGACGGGATACATGACGATGCAGTCGACCGGGCAGGGGTTCACGCACAGGTCGCAGCCGGTGCACAGATCTGGCACCACGGTGTGCATCAGTTTGGGCGCGCCGACGATGGCATCGACCGGGCAGGCCTGTATGCACAGGGTGCAGCCTATGCACAGCGAAGCATCGATGTAGGCCACGGCACGCGGTCGTTCCATGCCGTTAACGGGATTGAGTGGAATCACCGGATAGCCGGTCAGGGCGGACAGCCGCTGTATGCCTTCCGCGCCGCCGGGCGGGCACTGGTTGAGCGCGGCGCTGCCATCGGCGATGGCTTGCGCATATGGACGGCAGCCCTGATAGCCGCATTTGGTGCACTGGGTTTGCGGCAGCAGGTCTTCGATGCGGTCAGCGAGGGTAGGGTTGGTGGACACGGCAGAGTGACGGCTTAGATCAGGAAAGCGTCATTATCCAACAAATTGGCCGGGGATAGAAAAACGGGGCCGGATCTGCTGCCTGTGCAGCCTGATCCGGCCCCGCGCAGCGGCTGTGCCGCCGTTTTCGCCTGTCAGACAGGCGGGTGATTAGCCGTGTTTCTTGATAAACTCGGTGATTTTCGGGCACACCACTTCGCGCCAGCGACGGCCCGAGAAGATGCCGTAGTGGCCAGCCTGCGGTGCCACGAAGTCCTGCTGCATATCGGCCGGAATATTGCAGCACAGGTCGTGCGCGGCCTGGGTCTGGCCGGCGCCGGAAATGTCATCGAGCTCGCCTTCCACCGTGAACAGCGCAACGGTGGTGATGTCCTGTGGACGCACCAGCTTGCCGCCGACTTTCCAGGTACCTTTAGGCAGCGCGTGTTCCTGGAACACGGTCTTGATGGTGTCGAGGTAGTATTCGGCCGGCATGTCCAGCACGGCGTTGTACTCGTCGTAGAACTTGCGGTGGCCTTCTGCCGTTTCCTGATCGCCTTCTACCAGATGCATGTAGAACTCGCGGTGGCTCTGGGCATGGCGGCCCGGATTCATGGCGATGAAGCCGGCATGCTGCAGGAAGCCCGGATAGACCTTGCGGCCAAAGCCTGGATAGTTAGGCGGCACCGAGTAGATCACGGTGTTTTCGAACCACGAGAATTTTTTCTCCACGGCCAGATTGTTCACCGCCGTAGGCGAGCGGCGCGGATCGATAGGGCCGCCCATCATGGTCATGGTCTTCGGCAGTTTCGGGTCCTTGTCGGTGGCCATCAGCGAAATCGCGGCCAGCACCGGCACGGTAGGCTGGCACACGGAAATCACGTGCAGATCCGGGCCCAGCAGGCGGATGAATTCCTGCACATAGTAGATGTAATCGTCCAGATGGAAGGTGCCCGCCGACATGGGCACCATGCGCGCATCGGTCCAGTCGGTGATGTAGACGTCGTGGTCGACCAGCAGTCCGCGCACGGTATCGCGCAGCAGGGTGGAGTGGTGTCCCGACAACGGTGCCACCAGCAGCACGGTGGGCTGCTTGAGTGCCTTGATCTGCTTGTCGCTGAGTGCCTTCTTGAAGTGCAGCAGGCGACAAAATGGTTTGTTAACGGTAACTTCTTCAACGATGCCTACCGTACCATCCTGCAGATCGACGTAGTTAATGTCAAAAGCCGGCTTTTCGTAGTCTTTGCCGAGCCGGTACATCAGTTCATAGCCGGCCGCAATGCGCTGCGAGAAGGGCGTGTGCGCCAGTGGCGACACGGGATTGGTGAACATTTTGGACGACGCATCGGCCCACTGCATCAGAGGCGTCAGGAACGAGCGTTGCATTTCGTGAAGATGGTAGAGCATAGGGTATCCCTGGGGCTAGCGTCTGGTGCGGTGCACCAATTCCGTACATCATAAACCAATTATAGGACAGTTTGCCGTAATCGATTGCATTCCCAGATGCTGTTGAGCAAGTCTACGTGTTATCCACAATGGTTTTGTGGCTGCCATATGAGATTGCCAAGGGTGAAAAAAAAGCAGCGTTACCGCTGCTTTTCTGTAGGACTGGCACCAGGCTTAGTCGAATACCGGTGTTTCCACGCCCAGCACTTTGTGCAGTTTCGGCGAGGTGGTGGTGTATTGCATGTGGATCTTCTTGTCCGGGAAGATATATGGTGCAGCGCCGAAGGCAGCCAGCGCGGCTTCGTGGAAGCCCGACAGAATCAGCTTTTTCTTGCCCGGATAGGTGTTGATGTCGCCCACGGCGAAGATGCCTGGCACATTGGTTTCGAACTTCTCGGTGTTCATCACTTTCAGCTGGCGGCGCTCGATGTCCAGACCCCATTCGGCGATCGGGCCCAGTTTCGGCGACAGGCCGAAGAACACCAGCAGCATGTCTAGCGGCACGCGGCGGGTGACGCCGTCAGCGCCGGTCACTTTCAGTTCGCTCAGCTTGCCGTCTTTGGTTTCGAAGCCGGTGGCCTGACCGATGATCAGCTGCATTTCGTATTCGTCGCACAGGGCTTTCATCTTGGCTACGGAAGCTGGCGCAGCGCGGAATTCTTCGCGACGGTGCAGCAGTACCACGGATTCGGCTTTGCCGACGAAGTTCAGTGCCCAGTCCAGCGCCGAGTCGCCACCGCCGCAGATCACCAGATTCTTGCCTTCGAAGATGGCAGGATCTTTCACCTTGTAGTGCAGCTGGCTGCCTTCGAATTCTTCGATGCCGTCCACCTTGATGGTACGGGCCTGGAACGAACCCACGCCGGCAGCGATGAAGATGGTTTTGGTGATGAAGCGGGTGCCGATGCTGGTTTCAACGTCGAAGCGGCCATCAGCGCGGCGTTCGACCTTGGTCACTTCCTGGCCAAGGTGGAAGGTCGGATCGAACGGTTCGATCTGTTTCAGCAGGTTGTCGGTCAGTTCCTGGCCAGTGCACGATGGCACGGCTGGAATGTCGTAGATCGGCTTGTCTGGATACAGTTCCACGCACTGCCCGCCCACTGCGCCCAGCGAATCGATCACGTGGGCTTTGATTTCCAGCAGACCCAGTTCGAAGACCTGGAACAGGCCGACGGGGCCGGCGCCGATAATAACGGCATCGGCTTCGATGACGTCAGGGGTAGTGACAGTGCTATTCATACGTGGTTTCCTGTTATTTCAATAATGGTTGGGCAACACCGAGCTGCGCGGCCGCTGGGGTCAGCTGTCGCGTGGGGCGCTGCCGGGTGTGGCCTGGCCAGACGAAAGTCTTAGCGGACCAGCAGTTGCAGTTTTTCTTTAACGTCTTTGAACTGTTCTGCGTCGTCCAGTGCCGGGATGGTCTTGGTGATCGAAGGCCAGCCGCGTGCCAGTTCAACGTTCAGCTTGATGAATTTCTGCTGATCGGCCGGCACATCTTCTTCTGCGAAGATCGCATTGACCGGGCATTCGGCCACGCAGACGGCGCAATCGATGCACTCATCCGGATCGATGGCGAGGAAATTCGGGCCCTGGCGGAAGCAATCTACCGGGCAAACATCGACGCAATCGGTGTAGCGGCAAGCGATGCAAGATTCGGTAACAACGTGAGTCATAACAGTCCTATCAATGTAATGGTGCAGCGGCGTCGGCGGCGTGGCATGGCCCGGCTAACCTCGGCAAAGCACTGTATTTTAAGGTAATTCGCTATTTCTCACAAATTGCGCTTATATACAATACAAATAAGCAAATTCGTTTCGAGCGCGCGACAGCGGCCCTTGCCGCGCCATTTCTGGGCCGCGGCGGGCACTGGCGGCGGGGCGGCGCAACTGGCATGATGGCAGCTTTTTCCAGCAGAGGAGTAGGCCATGGCCGACATTAATATCGTACAGAAGCACCAGCTCGCGCCGGAGCAGGCACGTGCAGCGGCACAGCAAGTGGTCGATAAACTGGCCGAGCAGTTCGAACTGAGCTGCCAATGGGACGGCGATGTGCTGCATTTTGACCGTACGGGCGTGAACGGCAAGCTGACGCTGGCGCCGGATCAGGCGCAGGTGCAGATAACGCTGGGGCTATTTTATGGTGCGTTTGCCGGTGTGGTGGAAGGCAAGCTGAAGGACAAGATGGCGCGCGTTTTTGCCGGCTAGACCAGCGCGGGGGCAGGTCGGACAATGGGGTAGATGGGCTGGAAGTGCGGCTTAGGCTGCACATTCGCCCGACCTGACCCCATCGGGAACACTTGATTTACTTCAGATCTTCGATCAGATCGATGTATTGCTGCTTGGCTTGGTCCGACGAAGTGCCGCTCAGAGCAGCCCAGGCATCGTACTTGGCGCGGCCTACCATGTCGGTAAAGCCGGGACGGTCGCCGCTGGCGTCGCCGCTCGACGCCTGTTTGAACAGGGCGTAGATTTTCAGCAGGGTCATATTGTCCGGACGCTCAGGCAGGTTCTTGGAATCCAGCTGGGCCTGGGCAAATTGTGCATCTAAACTCATGGTGTCTCCTCGCGGGGCTAGTTGATGTCGCCATCATAACCTCAGCTGTACTGATTTCTGCTAGAGGGACTCCTCAAAAACAGAGCGGCGGCCGCTGTCATGAACAGGGACCGCCGCTGCCGGTGCCCTCGCGGGCACTATGTTACGGACGACTTATTTTTTCTTGGTCGGATTAACAGCCGACTTCAGAGTCGCGCCAGCCGAGAACTTAGGCGTTTTCGACGCGGCGATCTTGATCGCTTCGCCGGTGGCTGGGTTGCGGCCTTTACGGGCAGCGCGTTTTGCGACGGAGAAGGTGCCGAAGCCGGTGATGCCTACCGTGTCGCCCTTTTTCAGACGCTCGGTGATGATGGCGATCAGGGTGTTGACCGCGTTGTTGGCGGCAGCAGCGGACACGTCAGTGCGTTTCGCAAATTCTGCAATCAATTCGCCTTTTTTCATTACTACCTCCTTGGTTATTGGAGCGCGCAGATTAGCATAAATATTGTTAAATGTAATGGTTTCTCTTCGAAGTAAGCCTTACAGTAGCTGCCGCGCCACGCTGCGACGCAAAAGAAGCCCGCCGTTACAGGCCGCAGTGTGTGCAAAAAAAGGTTTATGATGACGGCACCATGGATAGAACGACGCGTTTTTCTGATCAGACCCTGCAAGCTTATGCCGCCGGCGTACTTGATGCAGCTACCGTGCGTGCACTGGAATCCGCCATGCAGCACGATAGCGCGCTGGCGCTGCGGGTAGCGCAGTTGCGCCGCAAAGCCATCGGTGCGGCGAGCGCCAAGGCTGGTGCCAAAGTGGTGCAGCTGGCCGGCGTGCGGGCAGAACGTGCTGCTGCAGCGCGCAAGGCGGGGCAGCGTCGTTGGGGGTGGCTGGAATGGGGCGCACTGGCGCTGGGCGCTGTACTGGTGCTGGGCTTGATCTTGCTGGGTTTGTTTGGCAGCCGTGCCGGCTGGTCACACTGGTGGTCGCTGGCTGGCAGCCCGGTGGCCGGCAGTCGGGCACCGCAAACCGCCAGTCCTGTCGGTATTCCCGCCATGGCCACCCACGACGGCAGCCTGCTGGCGCAGGGCGGCCTGCTGCTGGCGCTGAATCAGCAGCCGGGCGGACGCACTACGCCCGATGGCGAAATCCGTATGGGACAGAGTTTTATAACAGGGGAAGGCAATTATTGCCGCAGCTTCAGTCTGCTCGGAATGCAGCAGGATCTGGCAGGGCTGGCGTGCCGCGAGGATGGTGTGTGGCAGATACCGCTGCTGGCGCAGAACCGTCGGAATGTGCCGGCGCTGGGCAGCCATCGCAATGCGGCGGGCGATATGCCGGCGCTGCTGCAGGAAGCCATACGCCAGCGCAAGGCTGGCGCGGCGCTTGATGCGCAGGCCGAGGCGCTAGCGTTGCAGCGGCGCTGGCAGCGCTAGCAGCACTAGCAGCAGGGGGATGGCAGGCCAGATCAGGCAGGCTCTGCACCAATGCCCGACCTGACCCTGCGGGAGATTAGACGGCCAGCAGTTCGACGTCGAAGATCAGGGTGGCGTTGGGAGGAATCACGCCGCCGGCGCCGCGCGAGCCGTAGCCCAGATCGGATGGGATGATCAGCTGGCGGGAGCCGCCGACTTTCATGCCCTGCACGCCTTCGTCCCAGCCGCGGATGACCATGCCGGCACCCAGCGCGAATTCGAACGGGTCGTTGCGGTCTTTGCTGGAATCGAATTTCGGGCCTTTGCTGCCGTCGTCGTTCTGCAGCCAGCCGGTGTAGTGCACGGTGACGTTCTGGCCGGCTTTGGCTTCGGCGCCTTCGCCCACGCTCAGTTCGATGTATTGCAGGCCGGAGCCGGTGGTAATGGTGCTCATGTTATTCCTTCAGGAGTGCGTTAAAGACAGGCCCGCATTGTAGCAGGGTGCCCGCGGGCGCGATTAATTGTGGCTACTGCCTTGCCGCTTTCCCGTTTGCACGTAAAATAAGTGCTTTGTTACTACATGCGATTCCTTCATGCTCCGCAGTTTCCGCCGTATCGCCCTTTCCTGTGTCTGCGCCCTGACTGCCGTGAGCAGTGTGCAGGCCAATGTCGTTGTCGTGCTCAATTCGCGCGATGCCACCGTGCAGCTGCTCGAACAGGACTCCTATAAAGACCTTGCCACGTTCCCGGTGGGCAAGGAGCCGCATCACCTGATGTCTACGCCCGACAATAAATCGTTGATTGTGGCCAGCTCGGTGGGTAACGAACTGATTTTCCTTGATCCGAAAAGCGGCCAGATCCAGCGCACCATCAAGGACATCCTCGATCCTTACCAGATCGGCTTTTCGCCAGACCAGAAATGGCTGGTGTCGAATTCGCTCCGGCTGGACCGCGTCGACCTGTACCGCTACGACGGCACCAGCCTGACGCTGAGCAAGCGTCTGCCGCTGCCCAAGCTGCCTAGCCACATGGCCTTTAATGCGGCCAGCGACATGGTATTCATTACCCAGCAGGGCAGCGACGAGGTCAGCGCCATCGACCTGAAAACCCAGAGCATCAAGTGGACTATGCCGGTAGGCAAACTGCCGGCAGGCATATCCATGACGCCGGATGACAAGTATCTGCTGGTCGGCATCATGGGCAGCGACTATGTGGAAGTGATCGACTGGCGTGCCCAGAAAATCGTAAAACGTATCAAAACGGGGCAGGGCACCCACAATTTCCGTGCTGCCGGCGATGGCCGTCACATTTTCGTTTCCAATCGCGTGTCGAATTCGATTAATATCATCGACCAGAAGACGCTGGAAAATGTGGGCCAGATTAATGTGCCCGGTGGTCCGGACTGTATGGAGGTGACGTCAGATGGTAAAACCATGTGGGCAACGCTGCGCTGGATTAAAAAAGTGGCGGTAATCGATATTCCCAGCCGCAAAGTCATCAAACTGATTCCTGTGGGGCGCTCGCCGCACGGGGTGTTCTTCTTTAACTCCGCTCCCCGCATCTGATGCCGCGCGCCGCTACCCTGACACTGTGCATGCTGGCGCTGGCGCCGGCACTGTCGCAGGCTGAATCGGGCGTAGCCAGGCGCGCAGCCGAAGCCCGCGCGGCCGGTATTGCAGCCGCCTACGGATACCGCCCTGCTGCAACATCTGTTACTCCGGCAGTCCGTGCTGCCGCTGTCGCTAAGCCGCCAGCCGCTGTGGGGCCGGCTGCGGCGCCTGCAATGGCGCAAGCTGGCACTATTCAGCAGGCAGCGCCGGGCGCCGCAAACGCCATGCTGGCTGTGGTGCCAGCAGCGGCAGCCGCCTCCATGCCGGCCAGTGCTGCAGGCAAGGCCGCCCAGTGCAAGGGCAATATCTATCTGACCTTCGATACGGGCAGCCAGGCGCAGGCCGCACTGATTGCGGAAACGCTGCAGAAATACCATATCAAGGCCAGCTTCTTCCTTGCCAACGAAAAAACCGTCAACGGCGACTACTCGCTCGATCCGGCTTGGGCGCCATACTGGAAAGCGCGGCTGGCGGAAGGCCATGTGATCGGTTCGCATACCTTCGACCATGATGTGCTGGTGCGCGATGGGGCGGACGGCAAGCTCGATACCAAACCCGGCTTCGGTGCCAGCGCGGGCAAAGTGCGCTCGCTGAGTCCCGAGCAATACTGCGAGCAGATACGCCGGGTGGACCAGCGCTTTACCGAGCTGACGGGCAGCCACCTGGATCCGGTATGGCGCGCACCGGCTGGCCGTACTTCGCCCCGTGCGCTGGCGGCAGCGCGCAGCTGCGGCTACACCCATGTGGGCTGGTCGCCAGCCGGTTTCACTGGCGACGAGCTGCCGAGCGAGAAGGCCTCCAACGCCAGCCTGCTGGCCAAGTCGCTGCGCGAGCTGCGCGCGGGCGACGTGGTGCTGATCCACATGGGCATCTGGTCGCGCAAGGATGCGTGGGCACCGGCCAATCTCGAACCGCTGATCAAGGGACTGTCGCAAAAGGGCTACTGCTTTGCCACGCTGCGCGACCATCCTGACTATTCCTCATCCTTTAAACATCCATGATGCATTTATTTTCCGACTGGCTGGGCCTGGCCCAGGGCTGGTTGTTTGAAACCGTCGTGCAACCGCTGGTGTTCCAGCTGGGTTTTGGTGAATTTGTCGAAGAATCGTTTGAAGGCACGGAGTGGCTGCTGATCGGCGCGCTGGAACTGCTGCTGCTGTTTCTTGTGCTGCGTCCGCTCGAGGCGCTGTTGCCGGTGCACCGGATCAGCGACCCGCGCGCGCGCTGGAACGATTTCCTCTACACGGTGCTGCACCGCATCGGCCTGTTTTCCCTGCTGATTTTCTTTACCCTCGATCCGCTGATGGATGCGCTGGCGGCAAAGCTGCGCTTCGAAAGCGTTCGCCCGCTGAATCTGGAGAACCTGTTCCCCGGTATCAGTCCGCTGGCCAGCTTCCTCGTGTATCTGGTGGTGCTGGACTTCTTCGATTACTGGTACCACCGCGCCTCGCACCACTTCAACTGGTGGTGGGGCTTGCACGGCCTGCACCATAGCCAGCAGAACATGAATTTGTGGAGCGATAACCGCAACCACCTGCTGGACGATCTGCTGCGCGATATCTATATGGCGCTGATCGCCCTGGTTATCGGCGTGGAGCCGGCCCAGTACGTGGTGCTGGTATCGGTTTCGCGCATTCTGCAAAGCCTGCAGCATGCCAATGTGCGCATTCATTTCGGCTGGCTGGGCGAACGCCTGCTGGTATCGCCACGCTACCACCGCCACCACCACGCCATCGGCCATGGCCACGAGAGCGCTGGTGCGGGTACGCTGGGCGGCTGCAATTTTGCCGTGCTGCTGCCGGTGTGGGACATCCTGTTCGGCACCGCCCGTTTCACCCGCGAGTTTGCCGCCACCGGCATCCGCGACCAGCTGCCGCAGATTAATGCTCAGGGCGTGGTGACGCCGGGCCGTGACTATGGCAGCGGATTCTGGGCGCAGCAGTGGCTGGGCCTGAAGCGCATGGTGGAATATGCCGGCAAGGATGTGGTCTGATGGGCGCCGTACTGCGTAGCTGGAGCCAGGCTTTCGGTTCGCAGTGGCACCCGCGCCTGCTGGCCATGAGCGTGCTGCCGTTCCTGCTGGCGCTGGCGCTATGGGCGGTGCTGCTGTATCTGGGCCTGCAGCCGCTGATCGATTATCTGCATGCGCTGTTCACCGAATATGACGGCTTTTCCCGCAGCAGCAGCCTGCTGACGGCGCTGGGACTGGCTACGCTGAAAACTGTGGTGGTGCCGCTGATCGCCATGCTGGCCCTGCTGCCGCTGATGATACTGACAGCACTGGTGTTCATTGGCCTGGTGGCCATGCCGCTGATCGGCCGCCATGTGGGACGGCGCAGCTTCCCGCAGCTGGAACAGCGCAAGGGCGGCTCGCTGCTGGGCAGCGTAGGTACGGCAGCGGGCGCCATGCTGATTTTTATTGGCCTGTGGCTGGTGACGCTGCCGCTGTATGCTTTCCCGCCGCTGGCCGTGGCGACGCAGGCGCTGTTGTGGGGCTGGTTGACCATGCGCGTGATGGTGTACGACGCGCTGGCCGATTACGCTACGCCTGACGAGCGCCGCGAGATTCTGCAGCGCCACCGTGGGCGCCTGCTGTTGATAGGCGTGATTTCCGGCGTGGCCGGCGCCTTGCCCGGCGCGCTGTGGCTGGGCGGCGTGACGGCGGTGGTGCTGTTTCCGTTTCTGGCCGCTGCCTCGATCTGGCTGTATGTGCTGATTTTTATCTTCACCGGCCTGTGGTTTGCGTATTATTGTCTGGCAGCGCTGGCGCAATTGCGTGCCGCCGCACCTGCCGCGCTGGCAGAATGAAGAACCGTTTTTAAGGAGTAGGGTGTTATGGCGATCGGTCTTATCATCATCGGCGATGAAATCCTGTCGGGCCGCCGGCATGACCAGCATTTCCCCAAGGTGCTGCAGATACTGGCGGCGCGTGGCCTGCAACTGGGCTGGGCCGAGATACTGCCCGATGATCCGGCCCGCATCACGGCCACGCTCAAGCGTACCTTCGCCAGCAGCGATATCGTGTTCTGCTGCGGCGGCATAGGCGCCACGCCGGACGACCATACGCGCCAGGCCGCAGCCGATGCGCTGGGCCTGCCGCTGGTGCTGCATGAAGAAGGCAAGCGCAATATCCAGCAGCGCATACTGCAGATGGGCTATGAAGCGGGGCAGGCAGCCGATCTGGAGTCGGCGGAAAACCGGCATCGCCTGAAGATGGCGGAGTTTGCCGTAGGGGCCGAACTCATCCCCAATCCGTACAACAATATCGCCGGATTCTCGCTGCGCCAGCACTATTTCGTGCCGGGCTTTCCGGTGATGGCATGGCCCATGATCGAATGGGTGCTGGACCAGCATTACTCGCATCTGTACAACCGTGCACCGCGCATCGAGCAGTCGGTACTGGTGTACGAGGCGGCCGAGTCGGCATTGACGCCGCTGATGCAGATGCTGGAGGCGGACTATCCGGGCGTGAAAATTTTCAGCCTGCCCAGCGTGGGCGATGCCAATACACGGCGGCATATCGAGCTGGGCGTGAAAGGCGAACCGGTGCAGACTGCGGCCGCGTTCCGTCAACTGTGCGCGGAACTGGGGAAACTCCATGTAGAGTTCAGCAACATCTAGTGTTGCGGAGATAAGAAGTCGTTCACAACGGCGTTCTTTCGGTAGAAAGAGCGCCGTTGTTTTTTTGCGAAAATTCCGTGCTTATATCAAAATATTGCAAAGTAGCGTCAATGGGCATCACCCTGATGTGGTGCAATGGAAGTGCGCCATAGCGCTTCGCCGCTGCGCCACTTTGTGTGTTTTACTGTGTTAGCTGACCGGTCTGAATCATATGTTAAGCAATCGTCGTATCCGCCGGCCTCGTTTAGTTGTACGGGCAGCGCGCAAGACTCGCGCCAGCGCTGCTGTTATCGCCAAACGGCGCGCGCGTTATCTGCAGGTGGTGCCTGCGCTGCCCGAAATGGCAGCCGCCACGGAGGCTACCGGTGCAGCGGATGGCAGTGCTGCGGTGCTGACGGCTGGCACAGCCGCCGCGGCTGCGCACGAATCCCCCGTTACATTGGTCGCGTCGGCACCAGAGAGTGCGCAATACGACGCCGAGGAAAGCCAAGCTGCTGAAGCACAGTACGGTGAGCAGCCGGATGGCGCGGTGGAGCAATTGCAGGATGCACGGGACGCACAGGACGAACAGGAGGCCGCGCCGCCAGTGCGGCGCAGTGCACGCGGCAAATGGCTGCTGGCGCTGGGCGCCGCAGTCGCTGCCGTGTGTGCGCTGGGCGCTTACGAAACACGCAGTTCGGCGCTGCAGTCGCGGGTGTTCAGCGATGTGGCGGGCAAGCTGCAGTACAAGGTCGAAGCTGGCCCCAGCCAGTCTATCCGCTTTCCCCATGACAGCCCTTATGACGAACGCTTGGGCTATGCCGGTCTGCCTGACTATCTGGGCAAGCTCGGCACGCGCGATTACCACGTCAGTGCACAGGCCCGTATCTCGCCCGAAATGGCGCGGCTGGCCGACCTTGGCGTGTTTGCTACGTATAAGGAAAAGACCCGCACCGGCCTGACGATAGCCGACTGCCGCGAGCAGAACCTGTTCTCGGCCAGCTATCCGGAGCGCATCTACGGCAAGTTCGAGCAGGCACCGGCAGCGCTGGTGAGCAGCCTGCTGTATATCGAAAACCGCGAGCTGCTGGATAACCGCTACCCCACCCGCAACCCGGCGGTGGAGTGGGACCGGCTGGGCAAGGCGGTGATCGAAAAAGGCGTGAGCACGGTAGCCGGTGGCCATCGCGCGGCTGGCGGCAGTACGCTGGCCACCCAGATCGAGAAGTATCGCCATTCGCCGGAAGGCCGAACCAGCTCCATGAAAGACAAGCTGCAGCAGATGGTGTCGGCCAGCCTGCGCGCCTATCAGGACGGGCCTGATACCACCCAGGCACGGCGTAGCATCGTCACCGAATATCTGAACACGGTGCCGCTGTCGGCCAAGCCCGGCTATGGCGAAGTGAACGGCATCGGCGACGGCATGTGGGTGTGGTACGGGCGCGACTTTGCAGAACTGAACCGTCGCCTGAGCGGCGACCTGTCCCAGCCCGATGATGTCAGCGCGCTGATGTTCAAGGAAGCGCTGAGCCTGATGATTGCGCAGCGCCGCCCCAGCTACTATCTGGTGGATGGCGCCAGCGATCTGGAAACCCTGACCAATGCCCACTTGCGCCTGCTGGTGCAGGAAGGCGCGATTACGCCCGCACTGCGCGACCGCGCGCTGGCCCAGCGCCTGCATCCGGCTACCGGCAACGGCCTGCAGTCGGCGCCAGCGATGACGTTTGTCTCGCGCAAGGCTTCCAACGCGATT
>Ga0187845_1000820_pt1 | contig 18155 bp, 18 predicted proteins | sample SpaLakP09_SKY_68_FD_134515 | JGI IMG/M metagenome (GOLD analysis project Ga0187845, IMG submission 134515) | Oligotrophic lake water microbial communities from Sparkling Lake, Wisconsin, USA - SP09_SKY_68 | ecosystem: Environmental > Aquatic > Freshwater > Lake | place: USA: Sparkling Lake... | reverse complement strand
GCAATACCTGGACGACCAGCAAACCCAGACCCTGCCCACCAGTGAGGAAAACCAGGCCAAGATCGCCAGCAGCATGGGCTTTGCCAGCTGGCAGGATTTCCTCGACGCCCTCAATAGCGAGCGGCGCAAGGTCACCCGCCACTTCGAACAGGTATTCATCCTGCCCACCGAAACCGCGCCGGACCACCCGCTGTCCTGCCTGTGGCGCGACATCTGCGAACAGGACCCGAGCGAACAACTCTCCAGCCTGGGCTTTGATGACGTGAGTGGCGTCACCGGGCAGCTGCGCGCCCTGGCGCAGAGCCAGCGCTATCAGCAGATTCCGCTGGCCGGCCGCAAGAAATTCGACGCACTGATCCCCCCCTTGATCGAAGTGTCCACCCACTTCCCCAACCCGGCGGCCACCCTGTCGCGCATCATCAGCCTGATGGAAGCCATCAGCCGGCGCGCCTCTTATCTTGCCTTGCTGACCGAATACCCGCAGACCCTGCAACGGCTGGCCACCCTGTGCTCGGCCAGTGCCTGGGTGTCCAACTATCTGACCCGCCACCCCATCCTGCTGGATGAGCTGCTGGATGCCCGCGTGCTGTACGCCACACCGGACTGGCCGGCACTGGCCAGCCAGTTGCAAGAACAAATGCAGCAATGCGAGGGCGATGTGGAAGCCAAGATGGATACACTGCGCCACTTCCAGCACGCCCAGGCCTTCCGCCTGGTCGCCCAGGACATCGCCGGCATGTGGACAGTGGAAGCACTGTCCGACCAGCTCTCCCTGCTGGCCGACACCGTGCTGGACGCCACCCTGCGCCATGCCTGGCTGGACATTCCCAGCCGCCACACCGACACCCCGCGCTTCGCCATCATTGGCTACGGCAAGCTGGGCGGCAAAGAGCTGGGCTACGCCTCGGACCTGGACATCATCTTCCTGTATGACGACGACCACCCCGACGCCACTGATCTGTATTCGCGCCTGGCACGCAAAATGTCCACCTGGCTGACCAGCGCCACCAGCGCCGGCATCCTGTACGACATCGACCTGCGCCTGCGCCCGAACGGCGCCAGCGGCCTCTTGGTCAGCTCGCTGCAAGCCTTTCGCAGCTACCAGGAAAAACAGGCCTGGGTATGGGAGCACCAGGCACTGACCCGCGCCCGCTATGTCGCCGGCGCAGCGGATATCGGCGAAGGTTTCGAAGCCATCCGCCACGACGTGCTGACCCAGCAGCGCGATCCGGACACCCTGCGCAGCGAAGTGCTGACCATGCGCCAGCGCATGCTGGAAAGCCATCCGGCGCAGGAGAGCGACGTCAAACATGCCCGTGGCGGCATCATCGATGTGGAATTCATCGTGCAATACCTGATTCTGGCCCACGCCGGCGAGCTACCGGCCTTTACCCGCAATACCGGCAATATCGCCCTGCTGGCGGTTGCCGCCGAGGCCGGGCTGATCAGCCACGAACTGGCCGAACAAGTCCGTGCCGCCTACCGCGACTACCGCAAGCTACAGCATGCCGCCCGGCTCAATGAAAGCGGCAAGGTGGAAATCAACGACCGGCTGCGCGCCCACTACCAGCAGGCGCAGCAACTGTGGCGGCAGGTTTTCGGACCGGACAGCCTGGGCTGATGGCGTTTTTCGCAGCGGACGGTTCACAAGACGGCGGCGGACGGTATAATCGGCAGGATACAAAACACAATGACGGAGAGCTCCAAGATGTCGATGGCAGATCGTGACGGATTCATCTGGTATGACGGCAAACTGGTTGACTGGCGCGATGCCACCACCCATGTGCTGACCCACACCCTCCACTACGGCATGGGCGTGTTCGAAGGTGTACGTGCCTATGAAACTCCCAAAGGCCCGGCGATTTTCCGTCTGCAGGATCACACCGACCGTCTGTTCCGCTCCGCCAAGATCCTCGGCATGAACCTGCCCTTCAGCAAGGACGACATCAACCAGGCTCATCTGGACGTGGTGAAAGCCAACAAGCTGCAATCCTGCTACTTCCGCCCCATGGCCTTCTATGGTTCGGGCAAGCTGGGCGTGGCACCGAAAAAAGACGACGTGCGCATCATCGTGGCAGCCTGGCCGTGGGGTGCTTACCTGGGCGAAGAAGGCCTGGAAAAGGGCATTCGCGTCAAGACTTCGTCCTTTACCCGCCACCACGTCAACATCACCATGTGCAAGGCCAAGGCCAACGGCAACTACATGAACTCCATCCTCGCCAATAACGAGGCCACGGCAGACGGCTACGACGAAGCCCTGCTGCTGGACGTGGACGGCTTCGTGGCCGAAGGCTCGGGCGAAAACATCTTCATCGTGCGCAAGGGCAAGCTGTACACCCCGGACCTCACCTCCGCCCTGGAAGGCATTACCCGCGATACCGTGGTACAGATCGCACAGGAACAGGGCCTGGAAATCATTGAAAAGCGCATCACCCGCGACGAAGTGTATAGCGCGGACGAAGCCTTTTTCACCGGCACCGCCGCTGAAGTCACCCCGATTCGCGAGCTGGACCGCCGCGCCATCGGCGAAGGCAGCCGTGGCCCGATCACCGCAGCCATCCAGCAGAAGTACTTCAATATCGTGAAAGGCCTCGACGCCGAACACGAACACTGGCTGACCTACGTCAAGTAAACACACCCCAGCAGCAAGGGCCGGCGCGGCCGGCCCGACAAGGAAAGACCATGGCTGAACTGAAAGAAAACACCCAACGCCTCATCGAAGTCACCGCAAAGGACCTGCCCCTGCATTGCCCAATGCCGGACATGGTGTCCTGGAACTCGCATCCGCGCGTCTTCCTGCCGGTACACAAGACCGGTGAAGCACTCTGTCCCTATTGCGGTACCCAGTACAAGCTGACCGGACCGGTTGGCCATCATCACTGAGCCCCGGCAGCAGTCAGCAAGCGAAAGGTGCGGGCCCCCGCACCTTTTTCACTTGAACCCTCACCAAATCAACGCCAGCTTGAAACCGCCGGCATGACAGGCTGGCGCTGATTTGGAAGCGGAAAACTTCATGAAGAAAAAGATACTGGTCATTGGCCCCTCCTGGGTGGGCGACAGCGTCATGGCCCAGCCGCTGTATCAGCGCCTGCACGAACGCCATCCCGGTCTGGAGCTGCACGTCTTCGCTCCGGCCTGGACCCTGCCCTTGCTGGAGCGCATGCCGGAAGTCGCCAAAGCGCATCTCAACCCCTTTGGCCACGGCGCCCTGCGCCTGCGCGAGCGCTGGCAGACCGCACGCCAGCTGAAAGCCGAAGGCTTCGATCAGGCCATCATCCTGCCTAATTCGCTGAAATCAGCGCTGATTCCGCTGTTTGCCGGCATCCCATTGCGCACCGGATTCATCGGTGAGTCGCGCTACTGGATTCTCAACGACAGTCGCGAACTGGACGAGCAGGAATTGCCGATGATGGTGGAGCGCTTCTGCGCCCTGGCCGAAGACCGCAACAAAGCACTACCTCGCCCCATCGCCCACCCGGCACTGGTGACCAATGCCCAAAGCCGGCAACAAACCGCCAACCGCCTGCAACTGGACACCAGCCGTCCGGTGGTCGCCTTCTGCCCCGGCGCAGAATACGGCCCGGCCAAACGCTGGCCGGCACGCCACTTTGCCGAACTGGCCAAACGCTTTGCTGCCGCCGGCTTTGCTGTCTGGCTGTTCGGCTCGGGCAAGGATAAGGAAATAGGTGAGCAGATTGCCCAACTGGCAGCAGGCAAAGCCATCAATCTATGCGGCAGCACCGGACTGGAAGAAGCCATCGACCTGATGGGCCTGGCCCGGCTGGCCGTGTGCAATGACTCTGGCCTGATGCACGTTGCCGCCGCCCTGGGCAAGCCGCTGGTTGCGCTGTACGGCTCATCCAGCCCGGACTTCACCCCGCCGCTGTCCGAGCAGGCTGCCGTGGTCAGCCTTAATCTGGATTGCAGCCCCTGCTTCGAACGCAACTGCCCTTACCAGCACACCAACTGCCTGGAGCAGCTGGAACCGGACCTCGCCTGGCAGGCCGCACAGCGCTTTCTGCCCGAACTGAGCAACCCCCTCATTCAACATACCCGCAGCACATAGGCTGGACCATGAGCGTACAAGACAAAAACAATCAGCCCGAAGAAAACAGCCGCCGCATGGAACTGGTGCGCGCTGCCGCCAAATTGTTTCGCGACCAGGGCTACGAGCGCACCACGGTGCGTGACCTGGGTAACGCCGTTGGCCTGCAATCCGGCAGCCTGTTCTATCACTTCCGCACCAAGGAAGAAATCCTGGTCGCCGTGATGGCCCTGGGCATCAGCGCCACCACCGAACAACTGGGCGCGGCGATTGCCCGGGCGCGCAATCCGCGTGACAAGTTGTCTGCGCTGTTTCACGTCCACCTCAGCTCGCTGCTGGGCGACAACCAGGCCGCACTGGAAGTCATGCTGTACGAATGGCGCAGCGTTTCCGCCGCCGCCAAACCGGGGCTGATCGTGCTACGCGACCGCTACGAAGCACTGTGGCAGGAAGTACTGGATGAAGCTGCCGCCGCCGGGCTGGTGAAGCAGGACACCCGTTTGCTGCGCCGCACCCTGCTGGGCAGCCTGCACTGGTCGGTGCAATGGTACAAATCCGAAGGTGAGCTGAGCGTCGATGAATTGGCCGAGCGCATGCTGGCACTGGTTTTGTTGAAGTAAACCCACACCTGACGGTTCCGCGTATACTTTTTCAGCAAACCAGGGGCAAAGTGTTCTAAAATCACAGGGTTAGCATCAGCCCTCAGGAGTTGCGATCATGGACAGCATCCATCGTTTCCAAAGCAGTAGCGCCAGCACCACAGCCAGCTTGCTACAGCAGGGCCGCAACTCCCGCGCCGCCAGCACCAGCCAGAGCAGCACGGAAACCGCCAGCACCGCGCAGTCCACCCGCACCCAAAGCACTACCGAGCAGCTGCAGGCACAAGCAGCCAGCCAGCCGACTCAGAGCAGCACTAGCCGCTCACAACAAAGCCAGAACCGCCTGCAAGTCGAACAGGAACTGGGCCGGCAACTGGCCGCCAGTCAAAGCGCCAGTACCAGCAGCACCGCCACGGTGAATGCCAGCCAGGCCAGTAGCGACACCCGCAGCAATAATGACAGCACCAGCGCCGCCCTGAATCGCAGCACGCGCACAGCTGCCACAACCACCAATAGCAATGCCAGCAGCACGGACAGACCAGCCAGCACACAGAGCACTGCCAGCCCCTCGGCCACCCCGCCACAGAACCAGGCACAGACCACACTGGAAAATCAGAAGAGCAGCGGCCAGATCGCCGTAGCGCAGTACCAGAACAACCAGTCCCTGCTGGAATCATCCACCCAAGCCAGCAGCCGCCGCATCAGCGAAAGCGCCTGAGTTCAGCATGAAAAAATAGCAGTGCGGGTTATCTCGCACTGCTATTTTGTTTTTGCATCTCTAGTTATTGCCCGACATGGCCATCTGCCAATGCCTTGGCTTTCAGCTGGGCTGCGCGATCCCCCTGCGCGCCGGCGCGCTTATACCAGCGCATTGCCTCACGCCAGTTCTCCTGCACACCCAGCCCATGCTCATACTGGCTGGCCAACAGATATTGCGCCCCAACATCACCCTGCTCGGCCGCCGCCTGATACCAGTGTGCCGCGCTGGCATAATCCTGCCGGGCGCCACGGCCCAGGTAATACTGGGTTGCCACACTCACCTGCGCATCGCGGTGCCCCTGCCTGGCAGCGGCCTCAAACAGACGAGTCGCCTGCGCCATGTCACGTGGCAGGCCATCGCCGCTCTCATAAACCTGTGCCAGGACATACTGTGCGGATGACAACTGCGCGGCCGCAGCCTGCTGCAGCCATTTCAGGGCTAGCGTCCGGTCACGTGGCACACCCTCGCCCCGCCAGTACAGCATGGCCAGATCATATTGCGCCACGCGATCGCCACGTTCGGCTCCGGCTTTGAACATGAGAAAGGCCGCAGCATAATCGCCGGCCTGATAGCTGGCCCAACCAGCTAGCGGCGGCTTTTCCGCAGCAGCAGCCGGCATGACCAAGCCAAGCAGAAGCAACAGGACAACTCCATTTTTGCGATGCATATGGCACCTCCTGCTGATTGGTCGTACTGGCTGCACACTTCTTACAGGCGTAAAAAAAGCGGCTTGCGCCGCTGCTGACTGCTGCCGACTCAGGCCCTGACGTCCACGCTCTGTCCCAGATGGGCGGGATTGGAGGCCGCCTGGCTGATCTGGGTACCGGTATCACTCGCCCCCTGCACCAGGGACAGTACTGACTCACCGCTAGCCTGCAGGGATTTTTTCAGCGCAAAAATCTCGGTCGCCGATGAAACATTCTGTCCGCTTACTTGACTTATTCCGTCCATGCCCTCACCTCCCAAGTCAACAAATGCTACCAGATCAGTTTAGACGGCCCACGCCATTCTGTCATGGCAAAGCTGCTAAAATGACAACCCAACGACCTAAAACAGGAATACCACAATGAGCGACACCCGTCACAGCCCCCTCCTGATCCTTGGTTCCGGCCCCGCCGGCTATACCGCAGCCGTATATGCCGCCCGCGCCAACCTGAAGCCCGTGCTGATCACCGGCCTTGCTCAAGGTGGTCAACTGATGACCACGACCGAAGTGGACAACTGGCCTGCCGATGCCAGCGGCGTGATGGGTCCTGAACTGATGCAGCGCTTCCAGCAGCATGCCGAACGTTTCGGTACGGAAATGATCTTCGATCACATCCACACCACCCATCTGCATGAAAAACCGATTCGTCTGGTTGGCGATGCCGGCGAATACACCTGCGATGCGCTCATCATCGCTACCGGCGCTTCCGCCAAATACCTGGGCCTGCCGTCCGAAGAAGCCTTTGCCGGCAAGGGCGTCTCCGCCTGCGCCACCTGCGATGGTTTCTTCTATCGCAACCAGGATGTCGCCGTGGTCGGTGGCGGCAACACTGCCGTGGAAGAAGCACTGTATCTGGCCAATATCGCCAAACACGTCACGCTGATCCACCGTCGCGACAGCTTCCGTGCCGAGAAGATCATGATCGACAAGCTGATGTCGCGCGTGGCCGAAGGCAAGATCACCCTCAAGCTGAACGCCAGCCTGAATGAAGTGCTGGGCGACGACAGCGGCGTGACCGGCGCCCGCCTGAAGTTCACCGACGGCAGCGTGGAAGACATCAAGCTGATGGGCGTGTTCATTGCCATCGGCCACCAGCCGAACACCGACATCTTCAAGGGCCAGCTGGAAATGGATGCCACCGGCTACCTGATCACCCGTGGCGGCCGCGAAGGCAATGCCACCCTGACCAGCGTGGAAGGCGTATTTGCCGCCGGCGACGTACAGGACCACATCTACCGCCAGGCCGTGACCAGCGCCGCCTCTGGTTGCCAGGCCGCCCTGGATGCCGAGCGCTATCTGGACAGCCTGAAGTAATATCTTGAAGGCCTTCAAGGACACATTGAAGGAAATCCGCCGGCAGACGCGTCAACGTGACACGTCTGCCGCGCCCGCATCGCCTCCGCCACCCCCGCCCGAACCCGACTTCAAACAGCTGTTCAGCGATGTCACTCCGCTGAAAAGCCCGCCGCGTCATGTTCATCAGCCCAAGAAACCCAGCCCGCACCCGAAACACCGGCACGCCCAACACCGGCTCTCCACCCTTTCCGAAATGGAAGTGCTGCGCCATATGGTTGGCCTGTTCGAACCGGCTGAGCAGCTAGGGCAGTTCTGTCGCAGCGGCATGCCCAGCCAGACGCTGAAGCGCCTGCGCAATGGCCACTGGCCAGTAGCCTGTCAGCTGGACCTGCACGGCATGGACCGCTACCAGGCACAGGATGCGCTGGCGCTATTCTTGCATCGCGCCCGTCGCCGCGGCCCTTGCCTGCGCATCATCCACGGCAAGGGCTTTGGTTCCAACGGCCAGCCAATATTGAAAAAACTGGTGCGCTCCTGGCTCAGTCATCACCCGGAGGTGCTGGCGTTTTGTCAGGCTGGTGAAGAGATGGGGGGAGACGGCGCGCTGCTGGTGCTGATACGCCGTGGCCAGCACGAGGAATACGGCTCAGAATCCGGATGACAACAGTAAGAAATTTCCGCTAAGCTCAAAGCAAGGCGGTTGCATTCCCATCAACCACCACCTTCAGGAGTCTTGCATGTCAGGTATCGCCTGCCCCGACTTCACCCTGCCCGGCACCGCCGGCACCACGTTTTCCCTGTCTGCAGCCCCCAAGCCACTGGTGATTTACTTCTACCCCAAGGACAACACCCCCGGCTGCACCAATGAAACCATGGATTTTCGTGACCTGCACAGCCAGTTTGCCGCTGCCGGTGCCACTATTGTCGGCATCTCCCGCGATAGTCTGAAATCTCACGAAAACTTCAAAACCAAGCTGGAACTACCGTTTGAATTGCTGTCCGATGCAGAGGAAACGGTGTGCACCCTGCTTGATGTCATCAAAATGAAAAGCATGTACGGCAAACAGGTAAGGGGCATCGAGCGCAGCACTTTCGTGATCGATGCTGCCGGCATGATTGTTCGTGAATGGCGCAAGGTCAAAGTACCCGGCCACGCCGCTGAAGTTCTTGCCTTTGTAAACACTCTCTAAACGCAGTGCCCCGGTCTGCCGACCGGGCCCTGCATCGCCAAGGGGTCCATCATGGTAAGCCGTAAGAAAAGCAAAACCGCCAAGCTGTTCGTTCTGGACACCAATGTATTGCTGCACGACCCTACCAGCTTGTACCGCTTTGAAGAGCACGATGTTTTCATTCCCATCATCACCCTGGAAGAACTGGACGCCCACAAGAGCGGCATGTCCGAAGTGGCGCGCAATGCCCGTCAGACCAGCCGCTTTCTCGACGATATCGTCAGCGGCTGTGAAACCAAGATCGAAGCCGGCATCACCCTGAAAAACGCCAGCCGCGAAGCGGCCACCGGCAAGCTCATCCTGCAGACCCAGGCCATTCACAGCGTGCTGCCAGCCTCGCTGCCAGTCGGCAAGGCCGACAACCAGATTCTTGGCATCGTGATGGCGCTGAAGGAGCTGCACCCGGACCGCTCGGTCATCCTGGTGTCCAAGGACATCAATATGCGCATCAAGGCCCGCGCACTGGGGCTGGATGCCGAAGATTACTTCAACGACAAGGTGCTGCAGGATTCCGACCTGCTCTATACCGGCACCCGCGAAGTCGACCAGACTTTCTGGGAACGCAATGGCAAGGACATGAAGTCCTGGCAGGAACAAGGCCGCAGCTATTACCAGCTCAAAGGCCCGGATGTGCCCAATCTGCACATCAACCAGATGCTGTGGCAGGATGGCCCGCAGCCACTGCAAGCGCGCGTCAGCAAGGTAGAAGGCAAGGTCGCCGTGCTGCAGACGCTGAAAGACTACAGCCACCACAAGAACAATGTCTGGGGCATTACCGCACGCAACCGTGAACAGAACTTCGCCCTCAATCTGCTGATGGACCCGGAGGTGGACTTCATCACCCTGCTCGGTCAGGCCGGTACCGGCAAAACCCTGCTCACCCTGGCCGCCGGCCTGGCGATGACGCTGGAACAGAAGCTGTATTCGGAAATCATCATGACCCGGGTGACCGTGCCGGTAGGTGAAGACATCGGCTTCCTGCCGGGGACGGAAGAGGAAAAGATGGCACCCTGGATGGGCGCGCTGGAAGACAACCTCGACGTGCTCAACAAGAGCGATGATGATGGCGGCGACTGGGGCCGTGCTGCCACGCGCGACCTGGTGCGTTCGCGCATCAAGGTCAAGTCGCTCAACTTCATGCGCGGCCGCACCTTCCTCAACAAATACCTGATCATCGACGAGGCGCAGAACCTGACGCCCAAGCAGATGAAAACACTGATCACTCGTGCAGGTCCGGGAACCAAGGTAGTCTGTCTGGGCAATATTTCGCAAATCGACACCCCCTACCTGACAGAGGGCAGTTCCGGTCTGACCTATGTGGTCGACCGCTTCAAGGGCTGGGAACATTCCGGCCATATCACCCTGCAACGCGGGGAACGTTCACGTCTGGCAGATCATGCTGGTGAGGTACTTTGACTAAATGCATCCACGCCTCGAATTGATCCATGAGGCAGCTCAAGGGACGGAGCGCGACGCTCCGCCCCTTTTGTTTGTCCACGGCGCGTTTTGCGCCGCCTGGTGCTGGCAGCGCACTTTCCTGCCCTGGTTTGCCCGACAGGGTTTCGACTGCTGGGCCATCAGCCTGGAAGGCCATGGCGACAGCGATGGCCACCAGTATCTGTCCGCCATCAGCATTGATGACTACGTGCGCAATCTGCGCGCGGCAGTCAAGCGCATCAAACGCACGCCCATCATGATCGGCCACTCCATGGGCGGTTTCGTGCTGCAGCAATACCTGACCAGCCACACCCTGCCGGCGGCCGCCTTTCTTGCCTCGGTTCCGCCCACGGGCCTGGCGTCGTCCAGCCTGCGCCTGCTGACCCAGGCACCGGGACTGCTGCTAAACCTGAACCTGTATCAGCAAGGCAGCTACAACCCGGCACAAAGCGAGCTGCGCGATCTGCTGCTGTCACACGATGCGCCAGAGGCCACCACCGCCTTGCTGATGCAGTGCTGCCAGCAGGAAAGCCAGCGTGCGGTCATGGACATGACCCTGGTCAATCCGCTGGCCATCCGCCCCATCCAGCCGCTGCCGGCACTGGTGCTGGGGGCAGCGGAAGACATGCTGATCTCGCCGGAAGATGTGGTGGCTACCGCCGAGCGGCTGGATGTCAGTGCGGAAATCCTGCCACACATGGGGCATATGATGATGCTGGACACCCGCTGGGAGCGTACCGCCGAACGGCTGCTGCAATGGCTGGACACCCTGTATCAGCCAGCGTCAGCAGAACACAGCTGCCACGTGCCGGCCTAAGCGCCGCCTGCATGAAAAAAGCCGCGAGACTCCTCGCGGCTTTTTTTCTGCCCATAAGCGCGCTCAGTCGCGCCGGTGCGGCTGCCACAGCACATCAGGCCGACCCAGCGCCTTGTTCAGGTGACGCGCCAACACAAACAGCGCATCGGACAGGCGGTTGAGATACCGGCGAGCAGCCGCCGACACCTCGCTGTCATGCGCGGCAGTCACCACGGCACGTTCGGCACGACGACATACCGAGCGGGCCTGATGGGCCAGACTAGCCTGACGCGAACCACCCGGCAGGATGAATTCCTTCAGCATGGGCAGGTCGGCGTTCATCGCCTCTACCCACTCCTCCAGCATCACCACATGCTCAGGCTTGAGCGCGGCATAACCCGGCACCGCCAGTTCGGAGCCCAGATCGAACAGGTCATGCTGTACGGCCAGCAGGCGTTGGGCGACCTCTTCCGGCAGCTCTTCCGCCAGCAGCACGCCAATCACCGAGTTCAGCTCATCCACATCACCCAGTGCGCGCACGCGCGGGCTATCCTTGCCCACGCGGCTGCCATCACCCAGTCCGGTACTGCCATCGTCCCCGGTACGGGTGACAATGCGTGACAATCGATGCCCCATCAGTCTTGCTCCCTGCGCGGGGCATCATGCTGCCCCTGCTGTTCGCGCCCCAGCGCCAGAATGGCCTGGCGCAGGCTTTCTTTCAGTGTTTCACCAAACAACATGTCGTAGTCTTCCTTCAATTGCTGCATCACACCGGACAGCATGTTCTTGGCTTGTAGTTCCAGAGCATCCTGCAGCCACAAGGACAGCTCCACCTTCATTCGGGGCAGCAGCTTCTCGTACATCGCTTCCACCAGCGCCCGTTCATCCACCACCGCCACGGTTGCATCGGGCTTGCCTACCGGATTCATCAGCGCAGAAGCGGCTGTGGCGGTGGTCACCGCGGCGACATTGAGCACTTCCACCGCCTTGCCGGCCTCCGCCGCAGGCTGGGCGAGAGTTTGCGGCATGGCTGCGGCGAAACTGGCACCCGCCAGCTCTTCCAGCAAAGGCGGTTCGATGACGTGCTCAGCCGCAGACTGCAATACTGGCTCGGCCACCGGCGCAGGCTGGGCTGCCACTGCCTGCGGCTCGGCCTGCACTTCGTCTAGCAAGGCGGGAATAGCCGGCGCGTCCGGCGATAGGGACGACTGCCGCTCGCTGGCAAAGGGCGACTCGGCAAACAAGCCCTGCACAGTAGCTGCAGCAGGTTTGACTGCAGGTACCTCCGGCTCGCCATCCACCTCGGTTTCGCTCTCCTTGCCCACCTCGCCCACCGTGGGCCAGCCTTCTTCCTCATCCAGCACCGGCAAAGCCGCAGCGCTGTCCGACACGGCATGTTCAGGTGGCTCGTCCTGCCATTCGGCTTGCAGCAGCGGCGCTGCGGCAAACACCGCTGCTTCGTCCGGTATTTCTACTCCGGTTTCGTTCAGGCGGTCGACATCGCCCAGGCTGGGCCAGCCTTCTTCCTGCTCCAGCACCGGCAAAGCCGCAGCGCTGTCCGACACGGCATGTTCAGGTGGCTCGTCCTGCCACTCGGCTTGCAGCAGTGGCGCGGCAGCCTGCACCGCAGCCTCTTCCGGCAATTCGACTTCGGTTTCGTTCAGGCGGTCAACATCGCCCAAGCTTGGCCAGTCTTCTTCCTGACTGTCTGCCGCCACGACTCCCGGCAGGCTGGCCATCGCGGCTCGCAATTCGTCCTCACCCAGCGAGGCGAAGGTTTGCTGGGCTGCCGCCGGTGCCGCATGAAAGCGCTGCAGGCTTTCTTCCTGGGCCAGCGTCAGTTCGGCCGCATGCAATACATCATCCAGAGAGCTGGGTGTTGCCGCGACCAGTGCTTGTGCGCGCGCCAGCAACTCGGCGGCAGAGGGGCGGGCCTCCTCCACCTTGCCCACGCCACCGCCCAGCACGCCATCTGGCAGGCTATCCAGCGAAATGGACAAACCACCCGGCAAGGCCGGTGGGGGTGCATCGGTCACACCTGCTGGCATCTCGCTGCCAACAGCTGCGGCTGGTTCGACCGGTGCTTGCCATACCTCGGCCAGACGCTCGGCCAGTTGCTGCGGAGCAGCCAGACCTGACAGCAGCGACTCGCTGGCCGCTGCGGCGGGCCATGACGATTCAGGCTGAGTGTCAGCTACCGACTCTGCCGGCGCATGACCATCCAGCATGAATTCGAAGCCATCCACCGCCATCACCGGCGCCTCCGGCTGCAGGACTGGCGGCGCTACCGCCGCTGGCTGTGCCAGCGGCAGCGCGTCTGGCAAGACCTGTTGCAGCGACAGCTCGTCAGCCAAGGGCTCATCCAGATCGAGCGAGGGCAAGGCGGCCAGATCCAGCGCAGTGGCGGCCGGCATGTCTGCCGGGCTGGCAACATCCAGATCCTCCAGCGTCAATTCCGGTATTTCCAGCTCCGCCATACCGTGATCTGGCGACACCAGACTTTGCTGCATCACATCCAGTTCGCTGGAAAAATCAAAATCCGGCACATCCAGCACTTCCTCGGCCAGCACCGGCACGGCGGACTCGTCCACCACTTCATCCAGTACCGGCAGGTCCAGCTCGTCCCAGGAGGGCAGATCAGGCATTGGCGACTCGTTCATGGTCACTTGTGGCTCATGTCGTGATGGTGAATTTCATAGCCCAGCGTTCGATAGGCCTTGAAGCGGTAGCGCGCTGTGGCCAGTGCAGCCTCATCGCCTCCCACTATCTCCAGAATACGGGAAAAATGCTGCGGTGCGGACGGTAATTCCGCTCCCAGATTCAGCAGTACCGGATGCTGCAGTGTAGGCGGCAGTTCGGCCGTCAGCCAGATTGGCGTTTGTGCCGCTTCGGCAGCATCCAGCCGGCAATGGGCAATGAACTCGGTATCGCCCAGACACCACAGCCGGTTGCTGAAGGTGTCCAGCGCCCGCTCGTCTTCCAGCCACACCAGCAGGCGCTCTTGCTTGCGGAATACCGTTGCGGCCAGCTTGCAGGCGAACTCCTGCGGCTGGGCCACATTGGTATAAAAATCAATCCGCGTCATCTTCAACAATTTCTGGCGATTCACGGCGCGGGCGGCCTCGGCGCACTACATTGCCCAGGGCGATGTCGGCTCTATCCTGCAGGAACTGCACCAACAGCGGCACCGGACGACCGGTAGCGCCCTTGTCCTTGCCACTCTTCCAGGCAGTGCCGGCGATATCCAGATGTGCCCAGTCGTAGGCCTTGGCAAAGCGTGACAGGAAGCAGGCTGCGGTAATACTGCCACCCGGACGACCGCCGATATTGGCCATGTCGGCAAACGGGCTCTTGAGCAATTCCTGATACTCGTCCCACAGCGGCATGTGCCAGGCGCGGTCGGCCACTTCTTCGCCGGCGGCCAGCAGTTCACGCGCCAGGCTGTCCTGGTTGCTGTAGAGGCCGGTGGCGACGTGGCCAAGGGCGATGACGCAGGCACCGGTCAGGGTGGCCACATCGATCACGGTATCCGGATTAAACCGCTCGGCGAAGGTCAGCGCATCGCACAGGATCAGCCGGCCTTCGGCGTCGGTATTCAGTACTTCGATGGTCTGACCGGACAGGCTGGTAATGATGTCGCCTGGCTTGACGGCATTACCGGCCGGCATGTTCTCGCAGGCCGGCACGATGGCCACCAGATTGATCGGCAGCTTCATTTCCACTGCTGCGCGGAAAGCGCCCAGTACCGAAGCTGCGCCGCACATATCGTACTTCATCTCGTCCATGCCTTCGCCCGGCTTGAGCGAAATGCCGCCGGAATCAAAGGTGATGCCCTTGCCGACCAGCGTCAGCGGACGGTCGTTCTTGTCCTTGGCACCCTGGTATTGCAGCACGATCAGTTTGGGTTCCTGCACGCTGCCACGGGCTACCGACAGGAAAGACGCCAGGCCCAGCTCTTCCAGCTGTGTCTGGCCATAGATTTCCACGCCGCAGCCAAAGTCGGCGGCAATGCGTTCAGCTTCGGCCGCCAGATAAGTGGGGGTGCAGACATTGGGCGGCAGATTGCCCAGATCCTTGGCCAGTTTCATGCCGTTGCCAATGGCCAGGCCGCGCTGCAGACCCTTCTCGCCATCGGCCAGATCACTGCGACGCGGCACGGCCAAGGTGAGCTTGCGCGGCTCGCGCACGCTTTCGTCCTGCTTGCTCTTGAAGCGATCAAACCGGTAGAGCCCGTCCAGCGTGACCACGGTGGCCTGCTCGATCATCCACTCGACATCGTGTTTCTTGACGGTGAGTTCGGTCAGATAGCTGACGGCCTCGGTAGCCGAGGTCTGGGTCAGGCTGCGGATGGAGCTGCGTACCGCTTCGCGGTATTCCTTGGCGCGGAAATCGCGCTCCTTGCCCAGACCCACCAGCATCACACGGTCGCACAGGGTATGCGGCACCGAATGCAGCAGCAATGTGCTGCCCAGCTTGCCTTCCATGTCGCCACGGCGGATCACATCGCTGATGAAGCCATTGGAAATGCGATCCAGCAAATCGGCTGCGAAGGTCAGCTTGCGCGATTCATAGACACCTACTATCACGCAGGCAACGCGCTGTTTTTCCGGGCTGCCGCTTTTTATGTTAAATTCCATCTTGTACTCCCGTGTAATGCGAGTGTCAGTTGTTCCACTTCTTGACAGGCTGTCTGCACCAGATTTTGTGCCGGAAAGCCCTGCCTGTAGCAGGCGAAGACAGAAGCTGCGTCCATCCCGAAATTTGCCGAAAACGGCGTTTCAGAGTTATCAAATCAAATTATCACTACGCTAGTCACAAAAAGTCAAAAAGGCACTGATAAATGGTTTTTCGTAAAAGCCTGACCCGAGAATTGACTTTTACCGCCCTGGGCGTATTTGTCGTCCTGCTGGCCATCATTCTCTCCACCCAGGCGATCAATTTGCTGGGCCGCGCCGCCGAAGGGCAAATCGCCAATGAAGCGGTGACTGCCCTGATCGGTTTCTGGGCGCTCGGCCTGTTTCCGCTGCTGATGATCCTTACCGTTTTCGTCACCGTGCTGGTGGTGCTGACCCGTATCTGGCGCGACCACGAAATGGCCGTCTGGCTGTCCTCCGGCCTGTCGCTGCGCGACTGGGTGTGGCCGGTGATGCGCTTCACCATTCCGCTGGCCCTGCTGGTGGGCATCGTATCGCTGTATATCGCACCCTGGGCGGAAGAACGCAGCCAGGTCTATGCCGAAATCCTCAAGCGCCGCGAAGAGATCAGTGCCATTGCGCCGGGCGTGTTCAAGGAAAGCGGCTCGGGCAGCAAGGTGTATTTCATCGAAAGCTATGGGGGCGAGCATGGCTCTGCCACCAATATCTTCATGCAGGACATGAGTGAGGGCAAGGTTTCCAGCATCTTCGCCAAGCGTGGTTACATTACCGTTAATGACGACAACGAACGGGTGCTGGTGCTGGAAGATGGCCGGCGCTATGTGGGCGAGCCGGGGCAGTCCAACTACGAAGTTGGCAGTTTCAAACGCTATAGCGTGGTTGTTGGCAATAACCAGAAGCTGGCCTCGCGCCCGAACAACCGCCAGGCGCAAAGCACGGGCACACTGCTTGGCAGCAGCGACCCCGGCTATCGCTCGGAGCTGGTATGGCGGCTGTCCATGCCGCTGAGCTGCCTGGTGCTGGCCTTCCTGGCCATACCCTTGTCCTACTACAATCCGCGTAGCGGCCATGCCCACAATCTGGTCGTCGCCCTGCTCGGCTTCTTCCTCTATCAGAACAGCCTGACCCTGGTGCGTAACTGGATTACTCAGGGCAAGGTAGGCATGGCCAGCATTCTGATAGTGCATGTCATTGTGCTGATCATTGCCGTTTTACTGCTGAAATACCGCGACCGCCCGGCCAACACCGTGCGCCAGACCCTGAAATACTTCCTGCACAAGCACTGAGCCCGATGAAACTGATTTATCGCTACATCATCAGCGCGCTGACCCAGTCCACGCTGTTTACCCTGGCAGCCCTGCTGGGCCTTTATGGCTTCTTCGACATCATCCATGAAGTGCCGGACCTGAACCAGGGCAGCTACCACATCGGCAAGATGCTGGCCTATATCGCCATGCAGGCTCCCGGCCATGCCTACGAGCTGATGCCACTGGCGGTGTTGATTGGCGGCATGGTGGCCATGACCCAGCTGGCCAGCTCCAGTGAATATACGGTCATCCGCACCTGCGGCATCACCCTGGGCCAGATTGCCCGCACCCTGCTGCTGTTTGGCCTGGGTTTTGCCATCCTGACCACGGCACTGGGCGAATTCATCAGCCCCTACTCGCTGCAACAGGCCGAACGCATGAAACTGTCGGCCATGCGCTCGATGGTGGCGCAGGAGTTCCGCTCCGGCATCTGGGTCAAGGACAACAATAATTTCATCAATGTGCACGAGATGCTGCCAGACACCACCCTGCTGGGCGTGCGCATCTACACCTATGATGACAATTACCAGCTGGTCACCACCCGTTATGCCGAGCGCGGCAGTTTCTTGCGCGGCACCCATATCTGGCAGCTGAGCAATGTGGTGGAAACCCATCTGTATGCCGATCACGTAGAAAGCCAATCGGTGCCGCTGGCGCAATGGACCTCCATCATCGAACCCGACATCCTGAATGTGCTGCTGGTTGTGCCGGAACAGATGTCGGCCATGAGCCTGATCAAGTACATCGAACACCTGAGCGCCAACAAGCAGCAAACCCAGCGCTACGACATCGCCCTGTGGGGCAAGCTGTTCTACCCGCTGGCCTGTGTATCCATGGCCTTGGTCGCCCTGGCGTTCACGCCGCAGCAACGCCGCCACGGCCAGCTTGGCCTCAAGCTGTTTGCCGGCATCTGCCTGGGGGTGGGTTTTCACTTCATCAACCGCCTGTTCGGTCACCTGGGTTTGCTCTACAACTGGAACCCGGTGATCTCGGCCACAGTGCCCACCTTGCTGTTTCTGTTCGCCGGCATCGCCCTCATCCTGAAACAGGAAAGACGCTGACATGGAAGAATCCACCACCGACCTGACCCAGGACCTGCGCAAACAGCTGGCCACCCAGCGCCAGCAGCTGGTTGAACACTATCTGGGTGAGCGCGATCCGCAGCGCTATCTGGCGCAGCACAGCCTGGCGGTGGACCATGTCCTGCAACAGCTGTGGCAACAGGCCGGGCTGGATGCTGCGGCTTCGCTGATTGCTGTCGGCGGTTATGGCCGCGGCCAGCTGTTTCCCTGTTCCGACATCGACGTGCTGGTCTTGCTGCCCAG
>Ga0187845_1000819_pt1 | contig 18157 bp, 16 predicted proteins | sample SpaLakP09_SKY_68_FD_134515 | JGI IMG/M metagenome (GOLD analysis project Ga0187845, IMG submission 134515) | Oligotrophic lake water microbial communities from Sparkling Lake, Wisconsin, USA - SP09_SKY_68 | ecosystem: Environmental > Aquatic > Freshwater > Lake | place: USA: Sparkling Lake... | reverse complement strand
TTGTTGTGGCGGGATGCTGCATACACCCCAGCGGCCAGTGCCAGCACGGTGGTGATGACCATGGCCATCAGCGCCAGCGGCACGGTAAGGGCCAGGCGCTCCAGCACCAGGTCGAGCACGGGCGAGCTGTAGGCGTAGCTGTCGCCCATGTTGCCCACCACCAGGCCACTCACCCATTGCCAGTAGCGCAGGCTGGCGGGCTGGTCCAGCCCCAGCTTGCTGGCCAGTGCAGCCACGGCTTCGGGCGAGGCGTCGGGGCCCATGAGCATCTGCGCGGCATTGCCCGGCAGGATCTCCAGCACCAGAAACACAACAATGGATGCGCCGATCAGCGTGGCCAGGAGGGTGGCAAACCGTTTGAGGAAAAACAGACCCATGGAGCAGGCGGTGGAGGAGGGTGGGACGCGAGCGCGTAAAAATTAATGTGTATACACAGCATAACGGTAAAAACATCCCCGTCAGCGGTGGTGGGTTGCAGTGTGGCACGCAAGGCACATGCCAGTGCGCGGGATAATACGGAGCATGAACCGCGCCGTGTACCCCGTTGCCCTTGTGTCTGGCCCCGCGCCCCGGGAGGCCGTATGGCGCTGATGATCACCGACGAGTGCATCAACTGCGATGTGTGCGAGCCCGAGTGCCCCAACCAGGCGATCTACCTGGGGCAGGAGATCTACGAGATCGACCCGAACAAGTGCACGGAATGTGTGGGGCATTTCGACGAGCCCCAGTGTGTGCAGGTCTGCCCCGTGGCCTGCATCCCCGTGAACCCGCAGCATGTGGAAAACCGCGAGACGCTGTGGCAGAAGTTCCAGCGCCTGCAGGTGTCTGCAGCGGGCTGATTTTTAAGGTTTTTTGGCCGCTACCGCGCGACCATCAAGCTTTTTAAGCTATCAAAAGTATAGTAATTGGCTGCTGGCCCAGCCGCTGGCCTGGTCGGTCGCTGATCAGTCTTCCACCGGGCGCACAGGCTTGGGGCGGGGGGGCTTGGTGGTGTGGATCAGCAGGGTGGCCTTGTCCATCTCGCCTGCCAGCATCGCGGGGTAGGCCTTGAGCGAATGGATGATGCAGTCCTCGATCAGCGTGCGCTGGTCGGGCGACGGCTTTTTCAGCACCCAGTTGGCAACTTCGCTCTTCACTCCGGGGTGGCCAATGCCGATGCGCAGGCGCCAGTAGTTGGGCGAACCCAGCTGGCCGTGGATGTCGCGCAGGCCGTTGTGCCCCGCGTGGCTGCCGCCGCGCTTGAGCTTGACCTGGCCAGGGGGGATGTCCAGCTCGTCGTGCACCACCAGGATTTCCTCGGGCTGGATCTTGAAGAACCGCGCGAGCGAAGCCACCGACTTGCCCGAGAGGTTCATGAAGGTCTGGGGCTGCAGCAGCCACACGCTCTGGCCATGCACCGTGGTGCGGGCCACCAGCCCGTGGTAGCTGCGCTCGGGCACCAGTGTGGCCTTGAGTTCGCGCGCCAGGGCGTCAATCCACCAGAACCCGGCGTTGTGGCGGGTGGCCTCGTAGTCGGGCCCCGGGTTTCCAAGGCCTACAAACAGCTTGATCATGGGCGGGATTATCCGTGCGCGAAGGGTGCGGAGAGGCGAGGGCACGCAGGGGCTGCGCCGTCGCTGAAAAACAAACGGCCCACCGAGGTGGGCCGTTGGTCAGGCCATATCCGCCGAGACGGGGCCTGGATGGAAAGGCAAGTGGATCAGCGAGTGGCTGATTACTTCTTGCCCTTGCCCTTGCCCTTGGCATCGGCAGCAGGTGCTGCGTCAGCGGGGGTTTCCACGACCACGACTGGAGGCACAACCGACACCAGCACGGGGTTGTTGTTCTGGCCGCCACGGATCTTGGCCGTCACGCCCTTGGGCAGCTTGATGTCCTTCAGGTGCAGGGAAGCACCCTTTTCCAGCTTGGACAGGTCCACAGCGATGAACTCTGGCAGGTCCGAAGGCATGCAGGTCACGTCGAGTTCGTTCACGATCGGGTTGATCATGCACTTGTCCACCTTGACGGCATTGGACTCTTCCGCACCGCTGTAGTGCAGTGGCACCTTCAGGTGCAGCTTGGTCTTGTCGTCCACGCGCTGGAAGTCGATGTGCAGCACCAGTTGCTTGTAGGGGTGGTATTGCACGTCGCGCAGCACGACCTTGGCGGTGGTGCCGGCCACTTCCATGTCCAGCACGCTGGAGTGGAAAGCTTCCTTCTTGAGGGCGTGCCACAGGGCGTTGTGGTCGATCTCGATCAGTTGGGGTTCGGTGGTGCCACCGTACACGATGCCAGGCGTCTTGCCCGAGTTGCGCAGACGGCGGCTCGCACCCGTACCCTGCTTGGCGCGCTCAAAAGCGACGAAGTTCATAGTTAGCTCCTGGAAAGAGGCGACCGCGACCAGTCATCCTCTGTTTTAAAAAGGCTTGCGGCATCATCGCCGCCCGCCCACTGGTTGTTCCCAAACAGACAACAAGCCTCCCGAAGGAGGCTTGTGTGCAACCGCTGTGCATCGCTCCCGGCGGGAGCGGGTCAGAACAGGTTGTCTTGGTCCGAGAACAGGCTCATCACCGACTCACCCTTGGCAATGCGCTGGATCGTCTCGGCGATCAGCGGGGCCACGGAGAGTTGGCGAATCTTGGTGCATCCCTTGGCGTTGTCGCTCAGGGGGATGGTGTTGGTCACGACCACTTCGTCGAGGGCCGAGCCCTTGGCGATGCGTTCAATGGCGGGACCCGAGAAAATGGGGTGCGTGCAATACGCGTACACGCTCTTGGCGCCGCGCTCTTTCAGCACTTCGGCAGCCTTCACCAGCGTACCGGCGGTGTCAATCATGTCGTCCATGATCACGCAGTTGCGGCCTTCGATTTCGCCGATCACGTGCATGACTTCCGACACGTTGGCCTTGGGGCGGCGCTTGTCGATGATGGCCAGATCGCAACCCAGCTGCTTGGCCAGGGCGCGAGCGCGCACCACACCGCCCACGTCGGGCGAGACAACGATCAGGTCTTCGTAGTTCTTCTGGCGCAGATCGCCCAGCAGAACCGGAGAGGCGTAGATGTTGTCCACGGGGATGTCGAAGAAACCCTGGATCTGGTCAGCATGCAGGTCCATGGTCAGCACGCGGGCCACGCCCACGGCCTGCAGCATGTTGGCCACGACCTTGGCGGTGATGGGCACGCGGGTGGAGCGGGGGCGGCGGTCCTGGCGGGCGTAGCCGAAGTAGGGGATCACGGCGCTGATGCGCTCGGCCGATGCACGCTTGAGCGCATCGACCATGATCAGCAGTTCCATGAGGTTTTCGTTGGTGGGGGCGCAGGTGGACTGCACCACGAAAACATCGCGCGCACGCACGTTTTGCTTGATTTCGACGGTGACTTCACCATCAGAGAAGCGACCCACGTCGGCTGCACCCAGGGTGGTGCCGAGGTGCTGGGCGATTTCAGCTGCCATGCCAGGATTGGCATTGCCAGTGAAAACCATGAAGTCGGGGTGATTGGCTTGCATGAGAGTCCCAGCAATCTGAAAAAAAAGCCCGTACGCGAGAAGATATTTGGCAGGGGAAGAAGGATTCGAACCTTCGCATGCCGGAATCAAAATCCGGTGCCTTAACCAGCTTGGCGACTCCCCTACACAGGTCAACTGCCGAAAGCAGCCAACCTTAATTCTCGTCTGATGCCCACCCTGCCAGAGGATGAATCATCAGGTTTTCACATGCTTTGACTTGCCAGCCTTCGGGGGCGTTGTTCAAGTCCACTTCATGTGACATTTGCGCAAACACTGCACTTCCAGAGCCTGTCATTCTAGCCTGTAATCCTCGGTCTTTAAGCCATTCGATGGCTTGCGTGACTTGTGGGCAGAGGGCCTGAGCAACTGGCTGCAAGTCGTTTCGACCGAAGTCAAAGTGTTCTGCAGCAAAGCCTAAGATTGTAGCACTATCTGAATCGCGTTTCAAATTCGGCGACGAAAAAATTAATTTTGTCTCCAAACCTGCTGCGGGCTTCACGATGGCAAAGCGCGCTTGCGGCAGTTGGTGTGCTTTCTCAAGCGGCGTGATTGTCTCACCAATTCCTTCCACCCAAGCGTTGTTGCCGCGTAAAAAAAAAGGAATGTCTGCACCGAGCTGCAAGCCGATCGTTTCCAGTGCGCTGCGCGACAGGCCCAGGCCCCAAAGCCGGTTCAAGGCGAGCAATGCTGTCGCAGCGTCGGATGAGCCTCCACCCATGCCGGCTTGGGCGGGGATGCGCTTGAGAACGCCGATGTGCGCGCCCAGCGTGCAGCCCGTAGCGGCTTTGAGTGCGTGTGCTGCTCGCAGCGTCAGGTCCATCTCGGGCAATGGGGTGCCCAGGTCTTCCCTGGAGATACTGCCATCGGCGCGCCGTTCGAAGTGCAGGGTGTCGCACCAGTCCACCAGCATGAAGACAGACTGGAGCAGGTGGTAGCCGTCGGCGCGTCGCCCGGTGATGTGCAGAAACAGATTGAGCTTGGCCGGAGCCGGCACGTCGTACAGCGCTTGCATCGCAGAATGGGAAAAGTGGCGTAGGCTGAAGGCAATCGCCTCAGCGGGTCAGCACAATGCGCAAGATGGCTTGTGGGGTGGGGTGTTCGCGCCGCGCGGTGAGGCGGCCGTCCTTCATGCCAGACAGATCGGCCTGCCAGCCGGGGGCTGTGGCCTGGGTGCCGTTGAGCCAACTGAAAAGGGCTGCAATCGGGATGCGTGTGCCTGTCACATCCAGCAGCAGCGTCTCCAGCGAGTCCGAGGTCCGTGTCTCCTGCCCGCTCTGCAGCGATGCCTGGCCATCTTTCCACTCCAGTTGGGCGATGCGGTTTCCAAATGGGCTCAAAAGCACCAGGCTGCCGCTTTCAGGGTTGCCCTGCAGCTCAAATGTGGCGGAGAAGGACTGCGCAGCCTGTCCATCGACCTGCAGGGCAATCCGCCCACGCCAACTGTCTTCTTCTTGGGATGCCCTCGAGGCTGGCTGTGCGCAACCCGCGAGCCACAGCACACAACAGGCGATCCACGACACCATCCAGCCGCGTTGAAGCACTGTGCTCAACTCCAGGCGATGTCTTCTGCCGCAGGCGTGCATCAAAGCCCTGCCCCAAGCCGCTTGAGTGTTTCTTTCAGTGTGTCGTTGTCGGGGCTGATGCGCTGTCCTTCTCTCCAGACTCTGGTAGCGCCTTCCTTGTCGCCCAGGCTCCACAGCACCTCGCCCAGGTGGGCTGCTATTTCTACATCCGGGCGGGCCTTGTATGCGGTTTCCAGAAGGCGCTTTGCATCGGCCTTGTTGCCCAGGCGGAATTCCACCCAGCCAAGGCTGTCCATGATGAAAGGATCATTCGGCGCAAATTCCAGCGCTTTCATGATCAACTGTTTGGCCTCGGCCAGTCGAAGCCCCCGGTCTGCAAGCGAATAGCCTAGTGCGTTGTAGGCGTGGTGGTACTGGGGTTGGCGGGCAATCACCTGGCGCAGCAACTGCTCCATGGTGTCCGGGTTGCCCATTTTGTCGGCCAGCATTGCCTGGTCATAGACCAGTTCGGCGTCGTCCGGGGCCAGCGCCACCATTTCCACTTGCACTTGGTAGGCTTCTTTGTACAGGCGCTGTTCACGCAGCAGTTGCACTTCGGCTGACAGTTTCATGCGCTGGTTTTCGGGCGAGGTTCCTTGCAGGTTGCGCAGCAACGCCCGCGCCTGTGCGAGTTTGCCTTGCCGTGCCAGCAACGATGCCCGGCGCATCTGGGCGCCAAACACTTCGTCTGCGTTGTCAATGCGACCCAGCCAGGCTTCGGCGGCCGCGAAGTCTTTCTTTTTTTCTGCAATTTGTGCATAGAGCAAGTAGGCCTGGGTCAGGCTTTTTTGTCGCACTTCTGTATCAGGGCTGGCGGAGGCCAGGTCGATGAAGCGCTGCAAAGAGGTTTCAGCGGCGGGCAGGCGGTTGTCCTGAAACTGCAGCGTGGCGACCACGAGCCAGGCTTCCGCCAGATCGGGCTTCTCCTTGGTCACGGCTTCCAGCTGGCGGCCAGCATCGGGATAACGCTGCAGGCCCAGCAGTACACGCGCATAGGCCATCCGCAGTTCGGGCACAGGCTGTTTTGCCAGCGCCTGAATCACAATGGGCTCTGCTTCTGGGACGCTTTCGTCCAAGAGTTCCAGTGCCAACCGCGCGGCATCCTCACTGGCGTTGTCCAGGTCTTGCGCCTTGCGCGCTGCATTCAGTGCGCCGCCTTTGTCGCCAGCGGCCAAGCGCAGGCGCCCCAGCGCAACCCAGGCAGCGGGGCCTGTCGCGGGGTTGGTCAGCTCGTCTATGAGGGCCTGTTCGACGACCTTGGCTGCCAGCGCCTTGTCGCTGGCACGTCCGTACATTTGGGGCAGTGCAGACAGCGAGGCCGCCTTGGCGCGGGGTGGGGACTGTGCGAGTTCCTGGCGCAACAGGTCCGGGGTTTCTCCAATGCGGTTGAGTGCCACCAGGATTTGCAGCACATAGCGGTTGGCCTCGCGGGATTGGGGCAGGGCCTCTTTCCATGCCCGGGCTGCAGCCAGGGCGTATTCGCCCGAGCGGGCTTGCAGGGCGATGTCCGCCGCCCGTTGGTAGAGCTGGCCGTCGGCGCTGCGGCGTGCGGCTTCGAGCATGAACGCGTAGCCGGCGCCAGGGTCACCTGTGCGTGCGCTGACTTCGCCCAGAAAAATTTCGTAGAACAACTCAGCGTCCAGGGCCGGGTTGGATGCAGCCGGTGGCCCACTGGTGGTGGCGCGGTTGACACTGCTGGGTTGCTGGGCCCATGCGGATTGGGCGGCAACCGCCACTGCGGCAGCGAATGCGGCGGTTCGAAAGCTGTGAAAGAGCACCATCGGGCCATAATAATCCATGCCTGTGAAGCCGTTGCCCGGCCTTTTGTATGCCTGAGTTGCCCGAAGTGGAAGTGACCCGCCGCAGCTTTGCCGAAGCGATTGCGGGAGCCAAAATCCAAGCTGTAGTTCTGGGTAAGCCACTTCGCTGGCCCCTGGGCTGTGACCCCCTGTCGTTGGTGGGTCAACAGGTCGTGGGGCTGCGCCGGCGGGGCAAGTACCTGCTGGCAGACACCAGCAGGGGGCTTTTGCTGATCCACCTGGGCATGTCAGGCAGCCTGCGCTTTGCGTATGGGTTGCCAGTAGCCGGGCCGCACGACCATTTTGATCTGGTGACGGACAAGGGAACCCTGCGACTGCATGATCCGCGCCGGTTTGGAGCAGTCGTGTTTGCTGCGGGTGAACAAGCGCCCGTGGCGGTGAAGCTGCTCGGCGCTCTGGGCATGGAGCCCTTGTCGGACGCTTTCTCTTTGCCGGATTTTCAGGCTGGTCTGAAAAAAAGCCGTGTGCCCATCAAGCAGCTGCTGCTGGCTGGCCATCTGGTGGTGGGTGTAGGCAATATCTATGCTTCCGAAGTGCTGTTCATGGCGGGCATCCGGCCCACGGCGGTGTCTTCTCGCATCGGAGCCGAGCGGGTGCGCCGCTTGTACGAGGCCATTCGTGTGGTGCTGGCGCGCGCCGTGGAGATGGGGGGCAGTACCTTGCGCGATTTTTCGAATGCGGAGGGCATGGCGGGGCACTTTCAGACCACCGCCAATGTGTATGGGCGCGAGGGCGCCCCTTGTCACACCTGTGGCGCGGCGATACGGCTTTTACGCCAGGGGCAGAGGAGCAGCTACTTCTGCCCCCAGTGCCAGCGGCCCTAGGAAGGAGCCGTTCAACGATTGGTGCGGAGACCCGCTGGGGGCGTCTCATAAAAGCACCCGCGTCCGGGCTTCCAACAGCCTGCGTGCGGTCGATGCTATATTTTGTGTATGTCTACCTTGTAGGCCATTCATAGATCTGTGGGAGCAAAGTGGGACCTTCATTCAACGAACAGTTCGACCAGCACGGCGCCTGGCGGCGGGAGTTCGCCCAGCAGCTCAAGCGACTGGCCGAGTGGATGTCCTCGCATGACCTGATGGATGCCGCCGTGCAGGAGCGACTGCATCGCCTGGAGGAACAGGTCCGCAGCGACAAAGTCATGGTGGCCTTTGTGGCGGAGTTTTCCCGCGGCAAATCGGAACTGATCAACGCGATCTTCTTTGCTGACTATGGGCGCCGCATCATGCCTGCGAGCGCAGGCCGCACCACCATGTGCCCCACAGAGCTGGGTTATGACGCCAATGTGGCGCCCAGTCTCCGGCTGCTTCCCATCGAAACCCGTCTGCAAATGCAAGGTCTTGCCGAGTGGCGGATGAAGGCCGAACGCTGGACAGAAATTCCCCTGGATGTTGGCAATGCGGACCAGATCGCCAAGGCCCTGGAGAAAGTGGCCGAGGTGCGCAAGGTCAGCCTGGACAATGCCCGAGCGCTGGGTTTTTGGCATGATGAACTGACCGATGAGAACCCTGTGCCCGATGCCCAGGGCCTGGTGGAAGTGCCCATGTGGAGGCACGCCATCATCAATATTCCCCACCCGCTGCTCAAGCAGGGGCTGGTGATTCTGGACACTCCCGGCCTGAACGCAGTGGGCGCAGAGCCCGAGTTGACCGTCAACCTGATCCCGCAGGCGCATGCGGTGGTTTTCATTCTGAGTGCTGATACTGGCGTCACCCGCTCTGATCTTTCTATCTGGCGTGAGCATCTTGCGATATCTCCCGACAGCATGGATGCGCGGCTCGTCGTGCTGAACAAGATCGACACTCTGTGGGATACGCTGAACAGCGCCGAGCAGGTGCAGTCCCAGATGGAGCGCCAGTGCAGCACATCGGCAGAGATGCTGGGCGTGCCGCTGGAAAGGGTGGTCCCCGTATCCGCCCAGAAGGGTTTGGTTGCCAAGATCACGGCGGATGATGTTCTGCTTGAAACCAGTGGTTTGCCTGTTCTGGAGGAAGCCCTGGCCAAAGGCATCATGGGTCGGCGCAGGTCCATACTGCGGGCGGCAGTTTCCGCAGGGGTGGCCAGCCTGCGCACAGAGACCGGGCGGGTGATCAACATTCGTCGCCGTGATCTGGATGACCAGATGGCCGAGTTGCGCAGCCTGCGGGGCAAGAACGCCTCGGTGATCGAATCCATGCGCCACCGCATTGAGCAGGAGCAGCGTGAATTCGATTTGAGCACCGCCAAGATCCAGGCTGTGCGTGCCGTGCACCTCAAGCTCTTGCGGGATGTGTTTCAGCAGTTGGGTGCCAAAGCGCTCAAGGCTGAGTTGTCGGAGTTGGCGCAAACGCTGCAGCAAAAAGGCCTCAAGCTGGGCGTCAAAAAAATCTATGTCCAGACCTTCGACAAACTGCGTGGAACGCTGGATAAGGCGCAGGCCTCAGGCACAGAAATCCAGGCCATGTTGGGCGGGACCTTCCGTCAGCTCAATGCCGAGTTTGGGTTCTCGCTTCAGGTGCCCACGCCGCCCCAGCTGGAACATTTCACGCACGACCTGAACCAGATCGAACAAAGCCATCTGCAGTACCTTGGGGTAGGCAATGCGTTGAAATTGGCGCAGCCGGAATTTGCCGAGCGGTTGGTGCGGGCCTTGGCCATGCGGTTGCGCACGGTGTATGAGTCTGCCGCCAACGATCTGGAGCTGTGGAGTAAGTCGGCAACGGCGCAACTGGATGCGCAATTGCGCGAGCGCCGCCGCAGTTTTGCGCGTCGCATCGAGGCGGTGGATCGCATACAACAAGCAGCCAGCGGGCTGGTGGAGCGTATTTCGGAAATTGAGGCGGGTGAAGAGGCGCTGGGCTCGCTGGAGCGCAGGCTGCAGGAGCTTACCTCTCAGCTGATTGCCTTGCCGGGCCTGGAGCCCGCAGCTTCCGACGCGCATCTTGTGTCTGCATGAGTGCGCCCGCAGAGGGCGCGCGCGTTGCCGAACGCGTGGTGGCATGGCAGGTCACCCATGGCCGCAACCACCTGCCCTGGCAGCAAACCCGAGACCCCTATCGCGTATGGCTGTCAGAGATCATGCTGCAGCAAACCCAGGTCAGCACCGTGCTGGACTACTACGCGCGGTTTCTGGCGCGATTCCCGGACGTCATTGCCTTGGCAAACGCGCCCCAGGACGAGGTGATGGGGCTTTGGAGTGGTTTGGGCTACTACAGCCGGGCGCGCAATCTGCACCGTTGCGCGCAGCAGGTTGTGGCTGACCACGGGGGGCTGTTTCCTCGCTCAGCGGAGGTCTTGGCGACCCTGCCAGGCATCGGCCGATCCACGGCGGGAGCCATTGCTGCATTCTGTTTCTCGGAGCGGGTGCCGATACTGGATGCCAACGTGCGGCGGGTGCTGACGCGCCTGCTGGGTTTTGACAAAGACATGGCGTCTGCTGCCAACGAACGCCTGCTGTGGGGGATGGCGGAGTCGCTGCTGCCCACCCAAGAGCTACTCCAAGCAATGCCCCGGTACACCCAGGGGCTCATGGATCTAGGGGCCTCGATTTGTACCCCACGCGCTCCCCGCTGTTCCGACTGTCCCTTGATGGAGTCCTGCAAGGCGTTGGCAGATGGTGACCCCGAGCGCTATCCCGTCAGAACGCGCAAGCTGGTCCGCAAATCCGAGTCGTGGCAGTTGGTGATCCTTCGTGATGGCATTGGTCGCGTCTGGCTGCAGCGGCGCCCACCAACGGGTATTTGGGCAGGCATGCATTGCGTGCCTGTCTTTCCAGGCGATGCTGAGTGCGCTGCTTTTGTGGAAAGCCTCGGCGACCCATCACAGTACTTGCAGGAAGAGCTGCCTGCCTTTTTGCATGTGCTCACGCACAGGGACTTGCATCTCCATCCAATACTGATCAGTGGGGATTTCCCGGGAGATGCCCTGGGGGATGGCGAGTGGCTTGGGCCGGACCAATGGCCGTCTGTCGGTTTGCCTGCTCCTATCCGCAAACTGCTGGATGCGACCCAAGCACGGTTGTGGTGAGGTGGTGAAGACAGGGGCTGATCCGCAACCCGATCGCAGCCCGATGCTCAGCGCCCGTCGAGTTCCCGGTGGCGCTTCAGCGCCGTCCAGCGGTCGCTGAAGGCCTCGGCGAGTCGTTCCACCAGATAGACCGAGCGGTGTTGTCCGCCCGTGCAGCCAATGGCGACCGTCACATAGCTGCGGTGGTTCCTGTCGAGCATGTCCAGCCAATGCGCCAGAAACTGCTCTATGTGGGCGCGCATGAGGCTGACATCGGGCTGGTGGCGCAGAAAGTCCGCGACGGGTTGGTCCAGCCCCGTCAGATCGCGCAGCGTCGGTTCGTAATGGGGGTTGGGCAACATCCGCACGTCGAAGACATAGTCTGCATCCATAGGGATGCCGCGTTTGAAGGCGAAGGACTGAAATACCAGGGTCAACTGCCCTTGCGCAGTAGACATCAGGCTCTTGACGTAGCTTTGCAGCTGCGACGCCCGTATCGTGCTGGTGTCGATGACATGCGACTGCTCACGCAAGTCGGCCAGCAGTTCGCGCTCCAGTTCGATGATCTGCACCAGGGCCCTTCGTCCCTGCTGAAGGTCGTCATGGGAGAGAGGGTGGCGGCGGCGCGTCTCGGAGAACCTCCGCACCAGGGTGTCGATGGTTGCATCCAGAAAGATCGATTGCACGGCCACGCCCTGGCTGCGCAGGCGATTCAGCTCCTGGGGGACCTGGTGCAGCGAGGTCGCGCTGCGCACGTCCATGGCGATGGCGACTCGGTTCCCGTGGTGGCGATGCTCCAGCGCAACGAAGGCGGGCAGCAGCTCGGGTGGGAGGTTGTCTACGCAGTAATACCCGGCGTCTTCCAGGGCATGCAGGGCCACGGACTTCCCGGAGCCCGACATCCCTGTGATCAAGACAATTTCAAGTGCCATCAGTCGCTTTCGGCCAGGGTTGTTGCCACATGGTTCAGCATCTCTCGGGCGTGGGCCAAGGTGGTGTCTGTTGAACGCTCGCCGCCCAGCATGCGCGCAATCTCGGCAACACGTTGTTCTTCCTGAACGGCCAGCACCATGCTGGTGGTGCCTTCTGGACTCTTGCGCTTGGACACCTTGAGATGGTGGTGCGCGCAGGCCGCGACCTGGGGCAGATGGGTCACAGCCAGGACCTGGCGGTCCCGGCCCAGTTGCTGCATCAATCTGCCCACGGTTTCTGCGACGGCGCCGCCCACGCCAGAATCCACCTCGTCAAAGATGAGGGTGGGCGCCATACCCAGCTCGCTCGTGGTGACAGAGATGGCAAGGGAGATGCGTGACAGCTCGCCGCCAGAGGCAACCTTGCCAATCGGTTTGGGGCTCATGCCTGGATGGCCAGCGACCAGAAAGACAACATCATCCATCCCGTGGGCTGCGGGTTCCTGGGCACGGGTCAGGGACACTTCAAACCGTCCGCCCTCCATGCCCAGTCCTTGCATGGCCTGGGTAATGGCCGTCGATAACTTGGGCGCCGCCTTGGCGCGCGCCTGCGACAGTGTCCGAGCGGCCACCTGATAAGCCTTGGCACTGGCCGCCTCGGCGGCTTGCAGCTGGTCCAAATCGGTGGCTGCGTCCAGTTGGTGCAGCTCGGCCTTCCAGTCCTGCAGAAGCGCTGGCAAATCCCCGGGGGGGCGCTTGTATCTGCGGGCGAGAGTCATCCATTGCGACATGCGTGCATCCAGTTCGGCCAGGCGTTGTGGATCAATGTCGGCATGCCGCAGGTACGAATGCAGTGAATGGACTACGTCGTTGGCTTGCGCAAGGCTGGATGCCAGGATATCGGCCAAACTGGCAAATTCGGGTTCGATGTGCTCCTGGGTTTGTAGAAGCAAGTGGGCCTTCGTCAGGGCACCGAGTGCGCCAGCCTCATCGGCTTGCAGTGTTTGGATAGCCCCATCAGCTGCATCTAGAAGCGCTTGAGCGTGCGACAGCCTTTTGTGTTGCGCATCCAGCTCATCCCATTCATCGGTGGCGGGAGCCAGCTTTTCTAATTCACTGATTTGCCATTGCAGGCGCTCACGCTCCTGCTGCAACGTAGCCTGGGCCTGGCGCGCCTGCAGCAGGGCTTTCTGGTCCGCGCGCCACTGCGACCAACGGAGTTGGGTGTCAGCCGTGCTGGTACCCGCAAACGCATCCAGCAACCCGCGCACTGATTCGGGCCGCGTGAGGCTTTGCCAGGCGTGTTGTCCATGGATGTCGAGCAGCATGTCCCCCAGTGCGCGCAACTGCGCTGCCGTGGCGGGGGTGCCGTTGATCCAGGCGCGGCTTTTCCCCTGGGCATCCACTGTGCGCCGCAGCAAAAGCATGTCGTCTGAATCAAACCCGGCTTCTTCCAGCCAAGGCCGGACATGCTTTGGGCAATCGAATTCTGCGCAGATGTCTGTGCGGGGGCTGCCCTCGCGCACAACCCCTGCATCCGAGCGCGCACCCAGGGCCAGTTGCAAAGCATCGATCAGAATGGACTTGCCCGCCCCGGTTTCGCCGGTCAACACAGTGAAGCCGGGCTGGAGTTCAAGTTCCAGCGTCTGGACAATCACAAAATCACGCAATGTGATTCGCCGGAGTGCCATGGTCAGGAGCCTCCCTCATTCCAACGCAGCTTCTTGCGCAGCGTTGCAAAATAGTTCCAGCCCTGCGGGTGCAGGAACCGCACACAATGCTCTGACCGTTTGACCAGGATGCGGTCGCCGTGGAGCAGGGAGGCCAATGACTGCATGTCAAAGTTGGCACTGACATCGCGTCCGCTCACCACCTCTACGGCCACCTCTGTGGCGTCGGACAAAACGATGGGGCGGTTGGACAAGGTGTGCGGTGCAATGGGCACCAGTACCCAACCCGGGATGGATGGGTGCAGCATGGGCCCGCCTGCTGACAGCGAGTAGGCCGTCGAGCCGGTAGGCGAAGCGATGATGAGCCCGTCAGCGCGCTGGTTGGCCACCAGCCGCCCACCCACCTCCACCCGCAATTCCACCATGCCAGATGTGGCGCCGCGGTTCACGACCACGTCGTTCATGGCAAGGGCTTCAAACACTATCCGCTCATCGCGTACCACAGTGGCATGCATTAAGGGCCTGAGATCCTCTTCATACGCACCCTTGAGCATGGGCGAGAGGGTGGCCTGGTAGGTGTCAAACGGGATATCGGTGATAAAACCCAGCCGCCCCTGGTTGATCCCGATCAGCGGCGTACCAAACCGTGCGAGCCTGCGGCCGATGCCCAGCATCGTGCCGTCCCCGCCCACTACCAAGCCCAAGTCGCACCGGGCACCGATCTCGTCTACATTCAGCGAGGGGTAGTCATGCGTCAGCCCCGCATTGCTGGCGGTCTCCGCTTCCAGCGCCACTTCGCAGCCCTGGCGTTCTAGAAAGTGGGCGATGTCTTCCAAGGCCTGGCGAGAGCTGTCGCCCGTGGAGCCCGCAGATGAAGCTTGGTACTTGCCTATGAGTGCGACATGGCGGAAATTGGACGTCATCGCGAAATTACATCATTAAAATCATTCCATGCTCGATGACCGCGCCAAGTTGTTGCTCAAAGCCCTGGTCGAGCGCTATATCGCCGACGGACAGCCGGTGGGGTCACGCACCCTGTCCAGGGCTTCCGGCCTGGATTTGTCGCCTGCCACGATCCGCAATGTCATGGCTGATCTGGAAGAGCTGGGGCTGATCGCAAGCCCTCACACTTCGGCGGGTCGAATCCCCACCGCGCGGGGCTACAGGCTGTTTGTGGACACCATGCTGACCGTACAGCGGGATCCGTTGACGGCCCCCCAGCTCGCCCCCGAGCAGCCGCAGAAGGTGATCGCCAACGCTGCGCAGTTGCTTTCCAATCTGTCGCAGTTTGTGGGTGTCGTGATGGCTCCTCGGCGCACCTCCGTGTTTCGCCACATCGAATTTTTGAGGCTCTCCGAGCGGCGCTTCCTCGTCATCATCGTCTCGCCCGAGGGGGATGTGCAGAACCGGGTGATCTTTACCGAAGCGGACTACTCGCAGTCTCAGCTTATCGAAGCCTCCAACTTCCTGAATGCGCACTACGCGGGGCTCGCAATGGAGCAGGTGCGTGAGCGACTGAAGTCCGAGGTGGATGTGCTGCGCGGCGAAATTGCGTCGTTGATGCAGGCTGCGGTGAATGTTGGGTCCGAGGTATTGTCGGAGGCGCAGGATGCAGTCGTCATCTCTGGTGAACGCAACCTGCTGGCAGTCAGCGATTTTTCCAGTGACATGGGCAACTTGCGGCGGGCCTTTGATCTCTTCGAGCAAAAGACGCAGATCTTGCGCCTGCTTGATATCTCCAGCCAGGCCGAAGGTGTGCGCATCTACATCGGGGGGGAGAGCCAGGTTGTGCCTTTTGAAGAGTTGTCCATTGTCAGTGCCCCTTACGAAGTGGATGGCACGGTGGTGGGCACGTTGGGGGTGATCGGCCCCACGCGCATGCCGTATGACAGGATGATTCAGATTGTGGACATCACCTCCAAGCTGGTCTCTAACGCGCTCAGCCATCGCAAGTAAGCCCCTACAATACGGCGCTTGCCCCGTTGTATAGCGCTGGAGCATGGCTTGGGGCGTTAGCTCAGTTGGTTAGAGCAGAGGACTCATAATCCTTTGGCCGTTGGTTCAAGTCCAACACGCCCTACCACCCATCGTTCGCATGGGTGATCATCGTGATCAAGCCATTTTTCAACGGCAATGTGCCCTGTTTCTCTTTGAGACGCCTTGGAGTGCATTACAATCGTGGCTTGCGCTGAATTAGATTTTGTTTGCAGCATGCCACTACCAAGTGGATGCAAATAAAAGAGAGGATTTCAAGGGTCGCCAAGAAATCATGCTATAATTCAAAGCTTAGCGGCTGTAGCTCAGCTGGATAGAGTACTTGGCTACGAACCAAGGGGTCGTGGGTTCGATTCCTGCCAGCCGCACCAACAGGTAAGCCCTGCAAGTCTATGATTTGCAGGGCTTTTTCCTTTGCCTGGAGCTGATAAGCTGTCTTTCCACAAGTCAGTTGCGGGGGGCCTTGTGGGGGACTTTTGGGTAGAAAAGCCAAGCGGTCTTGCCTTACCTTCCCGTTGCGCAAGTTCCGTTCGAGTTGCCCGAGCTGGTGAGGCAACTGTCGGCCAAAGGCGGACATTTCGATGAGCGATTTCACTGTCGTGAAAGAAGGAACGTGGCTGTACGACGGCACTGTGCCAACAGGCGTCCGTATTGTTAGCTGCTCGATTCGCTACGGATCGGGCGACTGGGAAGACCCACCGGAGATCCAAGAGGATCAAATGGTTCCGGGATTCGACGTCCAATGGGCTTCACCTACAACGCCGCGTGACTTTTGGAAGTATCCGTCTGCAGTGTTCCCCACACTGCAAGATGCAATAGCTCACGCAGAGCAAGCAGCATGGGCCTCATCGACCTTGAAATGGAACCAGTTCTGACGTCCGCTGTGGGCCCCTAGCGCCCCATGCCGTGCGGCAGAATCCGGCCAGAAGCTGACGTTCAAATGACACTCATGCAAGACATTGAAAATGCCATCAAGGCTGTGACCAATGCGGGCAGCGAGGTCTGGACTGCTGGCGCAGCCAGTGCATCCGACATCGGCGTTGCCGAGCAAGCCCTGTCAACAGAGTTTCCTCCGTCATACCGGCGCTTCCTCGCTGCTTACGGTGCATTGAGCGTCGGCGATTCATGTGTTTCTGGCGTCCTGCAAGAGGGACCGTTGACAGATGAAGGGGGCAACGTGTACTTTGATACGCTGAGCCTGCGGCGCGATTTCGGCCTGCCTTATGAGCTCATTGTCGTATGTGTCCACGAAGACGGCGCGTACTGCCTAGACACGAGCAGACGGCAGGCGGACGGTGAATGCCCCATCGTGAATTTCGAGCGTCATTCTATCCAGCATGAAAAACCGGTCGCGCCGAACTTCGAGAACTGGCTGATTGACTTCAAGTTGGCCCGGTAGCCGTCTTTTTTCAGACGTCTGCTTTGGGCCCACTGCAGACAGTGCACACGCTCCTGAGCGGTCATTGCATTTCCGTCAATTGCTCGTACCCAGTGAAAAAAGCGAGTGGTAATCAGCTGGCGCACTGAAAGTTTCGTACCCCCATGTCCAGGGGGGCGGTGACGGAGGCGCAGTTTGATTAGTCAAAGACCGGACGTGTGAAAGGTAGGCGCCTGCAAATTTGCTACCCTTCATGAGGATAGAAGTCCCGGAGCACATCGTGACGTTGCCTTCGGCCCCAGCTATAAAAATATACGTCATTGCTGGGAACAATGGAACGCCACAGTCCCCTGAACCCTTTCCTGAATAGATCTGGGGGGGCGGAGGCGTCGATGCCTTGATGACTTCTAACAATCTGTAGCGAGCGACGAAACCCGGCCAGCCTTGCGGCTCTTTCATATCGCTGGTTTCATCTGTCGCGATAACTTGAGCCACGACGATGAAAGTGGCCTCTGCAACGCGCTCCGATGTTGACATAGCTGTGATGCACGAGCACGCAAAAGCACTTTTAGCAAGGCCCAGCGTTAAAGCAGCCATCGCCATGACCATTCGGACGCAGGGCAAATTGAGATTGGAGTGGCTCATGAACGTATGTCTGCTGTTGGCCGTATGCCGCCTTTGGCAGGTGATAGCGAGCATACCGTCACCTCTGCAACCCCAGTTCTTTGATGATGTTTCGGTCGGGGAAATTTGGGGGATTCTGTTGGTCAGGGCTGTACATAACAGTACGAATTGAGTCGGAACGGACGGCTTTCAACTGTGTAAAATCAATGACTTGCAGGCGGCTTGGAAACTACGAACCAAGGGGTCGTGGGTTCGATTCCTGCCAGCCGCACCAAAAGGTAAGCCCTGCAAGTCTATGATTTGCAGGGCTTTTTCCTTTGTCTGGAGCTGATATGCGGTCTTTCCAGAAGCCAGTTGTGGGGGACTTTGTGGGGACTTTCGGGTAGAAATGCCAAGCGGTCTTGCCTTGCCTTCCCGTTACGCAAGTTCCGTTCGAGTTGCCCGAGCGGGTGGGGCAACTGTCGGCCAGATGCAGACATCCCCTCATGCACAAATTCCCTGTCCCCCGCCTTGCTGACGCCGTGGTGCTGGAGTGGGCCGACGAGCTTGCTACACAGATTGGGCGCGACCCCGAAGACCTCCGACGCAGCCCAGAATCCATCAACTTCTCTCACGACACTGTGCGGGTCGAGCTGATGGATGGGTCAGTAGTCGAGTTCAGGTCCGCACTGGTCGTCGTCAATGAGGCTAAGAAAGCCATCGCCGTTTTCACCGAGCATTGCGGCCA
>Ga0187845_1000818_pt1 | contig 18178 bp, 10 predicted proteins | sample SpaLakP09_SKY_68_FD_134515 | JGI IMG/M metagenome (GOLD analysis project Ga0187845, IMG submission 134515) | Oligotrophic lake water microbial communities from Sparkling Lake, Wisconsin, USA - SP09_SKY_68 | ecosystem: Environmental > Aquatic > Freshwater > Lake | place: USA: Sparkling Lake... | reverse complement strand
GGTGGGCGGCTGAGCCTGTCGCTGCGCGAGCGCCGAGAGACGCTGGCCGTGGGTCCGGGCTGCGCGCACCTGTTCAGGCAGCGGTGCGGCTGCTTGCAGCTCTGGCCCGTCTCGCTCGTCGGCAGCGCCACGACGACTGAACCGTTGCCGACATCGCGGCACAGGCTGCCCCATGTGATGCGAATCGTCGTTGGTATGCAAACAGGCAACGATTCGCCGGCTGAGCTTGCTGCTGCCCGCGCATGCGCCAAAAGCCTCGCATAGCCGTCGAATATGTCGGTTATAAGTTCCCGCAGCCTTCTTGTAGTGGCAAATTACCGGTGCCTGTGCGCTCGTCGCACGCATGCCAGCGCTTGAGGCTGGTCCGACAGCGTCGGGAAGGCGACATGACAAGGGAGACATACCAATGATTGAGCCCAACCTGCTCGAATCTCGAATCCTGCTCGTCGACGACGAGCCGGGTGCGATCCGGGTCATGCGCGGCATGCTGTCCGACTTCCGGCAACTGACGTTTGCTCGATCGGGCGCGGAGGCGCTGCGCCAGATCCGGGCTTCGCCGCCTGACCTGGTCATCGTGGACATCAACATGCCGGGCATGTCGGGCCTGCAGCTCTGCGACCAGTTGCAGGCCGACCCGGCGCTGAAGGACCTGCCGGTCATCGTCGCCACGGCGGAGCAGTTGACGAGCGTCGAATCGGCCGCCTTGCAGCGGGGTGCGGTCGACTTCGTCACCAAGCCCTTGGTGCCGGAAACCTTCATGGCCCGCGTGCGTTGCCACCTGCGCGCCCGCGAGCTGGCAGAGCGGGTGCACCAGAGCGTCGCCGGAGCGCAGCTCGCCAGCGCACCGAGCCAGGCGCCCGCCCGGCTGCTGATCGTCGATGACGACGTCGGTGCGATCACCTTGCTGCAACGCACGCTGACCGACCTCGGAACCATCCACTACGCCACCACCGGCGCTGAAGCCCTGCGCCTGTCTCACGAGATCCGTCCGGACCTGGTGATGCTGGATGTGCACATGCCCGGGTTGGACGGTTTTGCCGTCTGCGCCGCGCTGAAGGCACAGCAGGAGTTCAAGCATGTGCCGGTCGTCTTCGTCACCCGTTTCAGCGACGCGGCGAACGAACAGCGTGCGCTTGACCTGGGGGCGGCCGACTTCGTTCGCAAGCCCATCGAATCCAGCGTGCTGCGTGCGCGCGTGCGCAACCTGCTGGCGCTCAAGGCGCGCATCGACGGCGAGTTGCGCGCGCTCAGCGAGCACTGGCGCCGCCTGGCCGACGCGCGGGTGGCCGACGTCGTCAGGACGGCCGGAGATGGTGTGGTCAGCTGCGACGCCAGCGAGCATGTGCTGCTGGCGAACGCCGCAGCGGCGCTGCTCCTTGGCAAGCCCGGCGAATCGCTGGTAGGCATCACGTTGAATCAGCTGCTGCCAACCTTTGCGCCGCTGTTGGATCTGGCGCTGGCCATGCCCGTGCGGCTCACGGTACCGGGCCCGAACGACCGGGGGCGGCCGCTTGAAATCCGGGCTTCACGCTCGGAAGACCGGCTGCTGTTGACGCTGGTGATCCGCGACATCTCGGAGCGCGAGCAGCTGGAGGCCGAGCAGCGCGCCCGCGCGGTGGCCGAGGCTGCCGCGCAGGCCAAGTCCCGGCTGCTCGCCTTCGTCAACCATGAGATGGGGGCGCCGCTGAACGCCGTGCTCGGGTTCTCTGAGGTGATGCGCGGCGACGATCTGAACCCGCTGCCGCCGGCCCAGCTCGCCCGGCTGAGCCGCATCGTCGAGGGGGCGCAACAAGCCCAGTACCTGATGGCCGACTTGATGGACTGGTCGCGGCACGAGGCGGGCAAGCTGTCCGTCGACCTCGGCCCGGTGGATGCGCAAGCCTGCCTGCAGCAGGCCATCGAATCCGTCCGGCCCGCCGCCGAGCGTGCCGGTGTTGAACTGCTGGTGGCCGAGCCCACCAGCGTCGAGCCCATGCTGGCCGACAGTCGGCGGCTGGTTCAATGCCTCACCAACCTGCTGACCAACGCCATCAAATACAACCGCAAGGGCGGCAGCGTGCGGGCTGAACTCTCCCGGCTGGGCTCGGACCTGCGCATCGATGTGCGCGACCACGGCATTGGCATGACGGCGGCTCAGTTGTCCCACCTGTTCGAGCCCTTCAACCGGCTGGGGCTCGAGACCTCGGCGCTGCCCGGCACCGGCCTGGGGCTGGTCATCACCAAGGGCCTGATCGAAGCCATGCAGGGCAGTCTGCTGGTCGAGTCTCTGCCCGGACAAGGCACCCGTTTTTCCATCGTTCTCAGGGTTGCGGCCCGCTAGAAAATCGCAAGCGGCGGATAGAGTGGCTCAGCCCGGCAACCGCATCAACCAGGAGCCCTGACATCCATGCCTGCTTTGCTGTTGTTGGTCGATGACGACCCGAAGCTGGTTCAGCTGATGGGGCGGCTGCTGGGCGATCTGGGGCGCATCCGCTTCGCGACCAGCGGCGAGGCGGCGCTGCGGCAGGCCCGCGCGGAGCGGCCCGACCTGATCCTGCTGGATGCCGAGATGCCGGGGATGAACGGCTTTGACACCTGCGCCGCGCTCAAGGCCGCGCCGGAGTTGAACGATGTGCCCGTGATCTTCGTGACCTCGCACACCGACCTCGATCATGAAGTGCTGGGCTTCAGCGTCGGCGCGGCCGATTTCATCCACAAGCCGGTCAGCGAGCCCATCCTGCGCGCCCGCGTCACGACCCAATTGCGCATCAAGCAGTTGTCAGACGAATTGCGCCGGCTGGCGAGCACCGATGCGCTGACCGACCTGCCCAACCGCCGTGCGTTCGATGCGATGCTGGCCAGGGAATGGGCGCGTGCGCTCCGGGAGGCCGAGCCGCTGTGCGGCCTCATGGTGGATGTCGACCGCTTCAAGGACTACAACGACCTCTACGGTCACCCGGCGGGCGACGTCTGCCTGCACAGCGTCGCCCAGGCGCTCAGGGGCGCCTTGCTGCGCCCGACTGACCTGGTGGCCCGATACGGCGGCGAAGAGTTCGCCCTGCTGCTGCCCAACACCAGCCGGGAAGGCGGCTGCCTCGTCGCGGAGCGGCTGCTGCAGGCCGTGTTCGATCTTCGCCTGCCCCATGAGCGCGGCGTGGTGGACGGCACCGTGTCGATCAGCATCGGCGTGGCGTGTTCAGACGAGACACCCCTCGGCCCTGGCGACCTTGGCTCCGCCCCGGGGGAAGGCTCGGCCGAGCTGATGCTGCGCGCCGACCGGGCCTTGTATCTCGCCAAGCAACATGGCCGGGCGCGCGCCTGGATGGCGGAGCCACGTCCAGAGGCCAAGGGTGTCACGGCGGCCCCCGCCGATCGACGGTCATGAGGGCTTGGGGCCAGCCACTGCGAGCCGGGCTGCTCTGCACCTTGGCAGGGCTGGCGATAGCGTACTGGGCCGCGCTGGCACAGGAGCGGGCCAACTCCGAGGTGCTGGCCGAGCGCTTCGGCGTGATCGCGCGCGCGGTCACGAACGACATCGCGGCGAGCATGGGGCGCTTCGAGTACGGCCTGCGCGGCATGCGCGGCATCGCGGCCGCCCAGGATGGGTTGCCCACGCTGGCACAAGTCAAACGCTACGGCAGGACGCGCCAGGTCGACAAGGAATTCCCCGGCGCGCGCGGCTTTGGGCTGATCTGGCGCGTTTCGCCGGCCGATGAAGCGGGGTTCATTGCGCGCTTGCGGGCCGATGGGCGGCCGGACTTCGCCATTCGCCAGCTGGCACCGAACGCGGGCGAAAGGCAGGTCATCACCTTCATCGAGCCCGAGGACCGCAACAGCCAGGCGATCGGGCTGGACATCGCCTCCGAGGCCCATCGCCGCGACGCCGCCCAGGCCTCGCTGGCCACGGGGCAGGCTGCGATCAGCGAACCCATCACGCTGGTGCAGGCCTCGGGCAAACCGCAGCGAGCGTTTCTGCTGGTGCTGCCGATCTATCGCCTCACGGCCGACACAGGCAAGAACCCACTGGTCCTGGGCGAGGCGCTGGGCTGGAGCTACGCGCCCGTCGTCATCGACGACGTGCTGGCCACTCTGCCGCTCAGGGCGAACGAACTCTGGCTGGAACTGAGCGACGCCGCCTCAGCGGGGGCCTTCTACCGAACGCCCGGCACTGTTTCCGAAGCCGCCGGGCTGCCCACAGCCGAGATCGGCTTCGGCGTCTTCAACCGCCGCTGGACGGCCCGCCTGCGTGCGACTCCGGCCTTTGTCCAAGCCCAGCATCTCACCTCTCCCCGGGCAGTCGGGGCGGGCGTGTCCGTGCTGGCGCTGCTGATGGGTGTGGTGGCCTTTTTGCTCACCCAGCGGGCTCACCGTGACCGGGCGCTGCGGCTGGAACAGGCGCGGCGCGCGGCCATCGTCGACAACGCCGGCGACGCCATCGTGGGCGTGCTGCTGGACGGCACGGTCACCGAATGGAACCCAGGGGCCGAGGCGCTGTTCGGCTACGCGCCGCTGCAGGCGGTCGGGCGCAAGGTGGCGGAGCTGGTGCTGCCACCGGACCGGATCGCCGAAGACGCGGCCATTCGGGAGCGCATTGCGAGCGGCCAAAGGGTCGCCCCTCATGAAACGGTGCGCTGTGATCGAGACGGCCAGCTGCTTGATGTTTGGGTCAGTGCAGCGCCCGTGCAGGATCACCAAGGGCGTTGCATAGGCCTCACCAAATCCTTCCGCGACATCCGCCCGGCCAAGGCCGCCCAGCGCGCACTGGAATCGCTGAACGCGTCTCTGGAGGCGCAGGTGCAGGCACGCACGCTGGAACTCGACAAGACGGCACATGACTTGCGCAACATCGTCGATGCCCTGCCGTCGATGATCGGCTACTGGGACAAGGACCTGCGCAACCGCATGGCCAACAAGGCCTACGCCCGCTGGTTCGGCGTCGAGCCTGCCGAGTTGACTGGCAGGACGCTGCGCGACCTGCTTGGCGCTGAGCTGTTCGAGCGCAACCACCCCTACGCCGAGGCTGCGCTGCGTGGCGAGCCGCAAACGTTCGAGCGCAGCATCCTCAAGCCCGACGACGCCGGCTTGCGCCACTCCCTGGCCTACTACCTTCCGGATGTGGTCGGCGGCGAGGTCCAGGGCTTCTATGTTCTGGTGCATGACGTCACCGAGCTCAACGAGGGCCGCCTGCAACTGACAGCGGCGCTACGCGAGAACGAGGCCTTGCTGGCGGCAATCCAGCAGCACTCCATGTTCTCCGAGATGGGTCCGGACGGCCGCTTCATCACGGTCAACGACAACGTCTGCCAGCTCACCGGCTTCTCGCGCGAGGAACTGCTCGGGCAATCCCTTGCCGTGCACCAGCCCCAGCTCGGCTCGGGTGACTTCAACAGCGAGATCTGGCCCGCCTTGCGCGCCGGCCGGGCCTGGCAAGGGGAGATCGGCGGCGTCGCGAAGGATGGCAGTGCCTATTGGACCTATGCGGTGATGGTGCCCGTGAAGGCCGCGGACGGTTCGATTCGCAAGTACGTGTCGATCTGCACCGACATCACGGCGCGCAAGCGCCTCGCGCAGGAAGTCCAGCGCAGCAAAGAGCGCTTCGAGCTGGCAGCCACCGCCGCAGGCATCGGCGTTTGGGACTACGACGTCGTTGCCGGCACCCTGGTCTGGGATGACAGGATGTACGAGTTGTACGGCCGCCATCGCTCGGGCGGGCTGGAGCCCTACACGCTGTGGAGCGAGAGCGTGCACCCTGAAGACAGGGCCACCAGCGAGAAGGCCCCGCAGGACGCCATCGACGGGCATGGCGACTTCGACCTCCAGTTCCGCATCGTCCGTCCAGACGGCGAGGGGCGACAGCTCAAGGCCATGGCCCGCGTTGTGCGGGACGCAGACGGCCGACCGCTGCGCATGATCGGCGTCAACTCTGACGTGACCGAAGGGCTGCGAACCGAAGCCGCCCTGCATGCCAACGAGAGCCTGCTGCGCAGCGTCGGGCGCATGGCCCTGGTGGGTGGGTGGCGCGTCGACCTCCGGACCAGCGAGGTGCACTGGAGCGAGCAGACGCGCGTCATCCACGAAGTGCCGGCCGACTTCGAGCCGACGCTGGATGCCGCCGTCACGTTCTATGCGCCCGAGAGCCGCCCGGTGATCGCCGATGCTGTGAGCCGGTCGATCGCCAGCGGCCAAGGCTGGGACCTGGAGTTGCGCCTGATCACCTACACCGGCCGATCGATCTGGGTGCGGGCGATGGGAGAGGTGGAATTCGCCCCGGATGGCGAACCGGCACAGCTGGTGGGCGCCTTCCAGGACATCACCGAAAGACGGCGCATGGACGACCTGTTGCGCGAGGCCACCGCCGCAGCCGAGGCCGCCAGCGAAGCCAAGAGCGGCTTCCTGGCCAACATGAGCCACGAGATCCGCACGCCGCTGAATGCGGTGATCGGCCTGGCCCACCTGCTACAGCGCACCCCGTTGAGCGCCGAGCAGGCGCACTATGTGCAGAACATCCAACTGTCTGGCAAGTCGCTGCTGGGCATCGTCAACGATGTGCTGGACCTGTCCAAGATCGAGGCTGGCGAGATGGGGTTGGAGCGCACCACCTTCAGCCTGCGCGACGTCGGCTCGTCGCTGTATGCGCTCTTCGAGGCACAAGCCAGCAACAAGGGCTTGGTCCTGGCCATGGCGCCTGACGTCTCGCTGCCGCACGCCCTGCAAGGCGACCCCACGCGGCTGCGCCAGATCCTCGTCAACCTGCTGGGCAATGCGATCAAGTTCACCGAGCAAGGCCAGGTCGCCTTGAGTATCCAGGCACTGGCGGCGCCGGCCGGCCACTGCCGGCTGCGCTTCGAGGTGCGCGACACCGGCGTGGGCATCGCCGCCGATGTGCTGCCCATGATCTTCGCGCCCTTCTCGCAGGCCGACGCTTCCACCACGCGGCGCTTTGGCGGCACGGGGCTGGGCCTGTCGATCACCAAGCGCCTGGTCGAGCTGATGGGCGGCCAGTTGGGCGTGAACAGCACGCCGGGCCAGGGCAGCTGCTTCTGGCTGGAGCTGCCTTTCGAGCTGGGTGACGCCGCCCAACTCGCGCACGCCGCCCAGGGCCATGTGGACGGCCCGCGCCTGCAAGGCGTGCGCGTGCTGCTGGTGGACGACAGCGACATCAACCTGCAAGTGGCGGGGCGGCTTCTGGAGCTCGAAGGCGCGCTGGTGCAGCCCGCACGCGACGGCGCCGAGGCGCTGCGCTGGGTGCAGCAGCGCGCGGACTTCGACATCGTGCTGATGGACGTGCAGATGCCCGTCATGGACGGGCTGGAGGCGACGCGGCGCATCCGCGCCATGCCCGAGCGCGCCGGGCTGCCCATCGTGGCGCTGACGGCCGGCAACACCGACACGGAGCACCGCCGCGCCCGCGAGGCCGGGCTGCAGGACATCCTGTCCAAGCCCATCGACCCGGAGCTGCTGGTGCAGGGCGTGCGCCGGCTGCTGGGGCGCGCGCCCGTCGAGCCCGTGGCCGCCCCGGTGGTGAACGACGCGCAGGGCTGGCCGCAGATCGAAGGCATCGACGCCCAAGATTCGCACCGGCGGCTGGCGGGCGACGTGAAGCTGATGCGCAGCATGCTGCAGCGCATGCTGGTGCTGTGCCAGGAATGCCTGGGCGTGCCGGCCACCACACCCGAGCAGCGCCAGGCGCTGACCGCGCTGATGCACAAGCTCAAGGGCAGCGCGGCCACGCTGGGGGCCCGGTCGATCGCGACCCTGGCCGGGCAGATCGAGGTGGCTTGCCAGCAGGACCAGGCCGAGGCGGTGGCTCCGCTGCTGGCTCAGCTCGGCAATGAAACCCGGCAATTGCAGGCCGCCTCCTCCGCCTGGCTGCAGGCTTCACCCGAGCCGCTACGGACCGAGGTCGGTGCACCGCCGCTGGACTCCCAGCGCTTGGCTGAACTCACGCGTGCGTTGCGGGTCGCCGACCTGGACGGGCTGGACCTGTTCGAGACGCTGGCGCCATCGCTGCGCCCCTTGTTCGATGCGCCCACGTTCGAGCGCCTCAGTGCGCATGTGGAGAACCTCGAGTTCGACCAGGCGTTGGTCGTCATTCGAAGTCTGAACCTGCCGGAGGCAACACCCATGGACGACGCGACATGACCCCTGCATTGCCCCCGGCGGACGAATCGCAAAGACTGCAGGCCCTGCGCGACCTGCATGTGCTGGATACGCCACCCGACGAGGCCTTCGACGCGCTGGTGGAGGCGGCGTCCATCGTCTGTGGCACGCCGATCGCTCTGGTCAGCCTGGTCGATGAGAGCCGGCAATGGTTCAAGGCCAACCGCGGCCTGGAAGGGGCAACGCAAACGCCGCGAGACATCGCCTTCTGCTCGCACACCATCCTCGACTCTGACATCTTCGAGGTTCCGGACGCGGCCCTGGATGCCCGCTTTGACGACAACCCGCTGGTGACGGGCGACCCCAACATCCGCTTCTACGCGGGCATGCCGATCGAGCTGCTGGATGGGTCCAGGGTCGGCACCTTGTGCGTCATCGACAGCGTGCCGCACGTGCTGAATGCGGAACAGCGCCGCGTGCTGACCTGCCTTGGCCGCGCCGCAGCATGCGCCTTGCAGGACCGGCGCGACGCCCAGCTTCTGGCCGAGAGTGAGGCGCGCTCCCTCCAAGCCACGAGGGCCAAGACCCGCTTCCTGGCCAACATGAGCCATGAGATTCGCACGCCGCTGAATGCGGTGATCGGACTGACCCACCTGCTGGTACGCACGCCCCTGACCGCCGAGCAACAGCCCCATGTGCAGAACATCATGCTGGCCGGCAAGTCACTGCTGGGCATCGTCAACGACGTGCTGGACCTGTCCAAGATCGAAGCTGGCGAGATGACCGTGGAGCGCACCACCTTCAGCCTACGCCACATCTGTTCGGGGCTGCAGGCCATGTTCGGCGGCCAGGCACAGAGCAAGGGTTTGCGACTCCAGCTGACTCCCGATGCGGACCTGCCGGACGTGCTGGAAGGCGACGCCACGCGGCTGCGCCAGATCCTGGTCAACCTGTTGGGCAATGCGATCAAGTTCACTGAAAGCGGCGAGGTGAGCCTAAGCATTCATGGGCTGCCCGCCGAGTCTGGGCAAAGCCGGCTCCGCTTCGAGGTCATCGACACCGGCGTGGGCATCGCTGCGGATGTGCTGCCCACGCTCTTTGCGCCTTTCGTCCAGGGGGATGCTTCCACGACGCGGCGCTTCGGCGGCACGGGGCTGGGCCTGTCGATCACCAAGCACCTGGCCGAGTTGATGAGCGGTGGGGTGGGCGTGCGCAGCACGCTTGGTGAGGGCAGTTGCTTCTGGGTTGAACTGCCATTCGCACAGGGCGACCCGGCACAGCTGATCGATCTGCGCCAACTGGTGCTCGACGGCAGGCGGCTGCAGGGTGTGAACGTGCTGGTGGTGGACGACAGCGACATCAACCGACAGGTGGCCGGGCGTCTGCTGGAGCTCGAAGGCGCACAGGTGCACCAGGCAAACAACGGCGCGCAGGCCGTGCAACTCGTGCAGCAGCACAGCGACTTAGACATCGTGCTGATGGACGTGCAGATGCCCGTCATGGACGGGATGGAGGCAACCCGCGCCATCCGCGCGCTTCCCGACCGCGCGGGTCTGCCCATCGTCGCGCTCACGGCAGGCAACACGGACGCGGAGCACCGACGCGCGCGCGAGGCCGGGTTGCAGGAGATCCTGTCCAAGCCCATCGACCCGGAACTGCTGGTTCAGGCGGTGCGCAGGCTCATCGGACTGAAGTCGGCGGAGGCTGAGTCATGGGCATCGACTTTGGGCACACCCGAAACCTGGCCGGATATCGAGGGCATTGACGGCGCCGAGGCGCGCACACGCCTGGCGGGGGACGTGGATCTGTTTCGCAGCATGCTGCACGGCATGCTGCGGCTTTGCGATGAGTGCTCGAGCGCGCTGATCGGCACGCTCGAGCAGCGCCAGGCCCTCGCGTCGCTGATGCACAAACTCAAGGGCAGCGCCGGCACACTCAGTGCCAAACCGATTGCGGCGCTGGCAGATCGTCTTGAGCGGGCTTGCCTGCGGGATGACGCCACGGATCTCACGCTGGGCATGACACAGCTTTCGGAGCACACCCGCAAGCTGCGCATCGCCACGGCCACCTTGCTCGCTGCGCCGGCGCTCCATGCGCAGGAGCCGGCTGCCCCCGCGCTGGACGCTGCCCAACTGGCAGAGTTGGTACGGACGCTCAAGCTCAATGAGCTGGGTGCCCTGGGCTTGTTCCAGGCGCTCACGCCGGCACTGCGCGGCGTGCTTGACGCGCAGGCCTTCCAAACGCTGGCTGCCCGTATCGAGGACCTTGAATTCGAGCAGGCGCTCGCCGTTTTGCAGGAGCTGTCTTAGACCCTGACGGAGCCGTGCAGGTGAGCTTCCTGTGGCTGGTCGATGCCCTGCAATTCAGTAAGCGGGTTTCGCAGCATTCAAGTGCGGCGGCAGCTCATTGCATCGTTCACCGGAAACAGCTGGCACCGAACCGGACGAAGGCACTCAAGACCGCCGGCCAGGAGGCGCTGCCCGCCGCCCCCGCTCACCAGACCTTGCACCGCTGCGCCGCCGGCTTCACCAGCTTGGCGCCCGGCTTGCACGCAAACGCCTGCTCGAACTCCGGCATGTTGACGACGACGCCGTTGATGCGCCATTTGGCGGGCGAGTGCGGGTCGATCTTGGCCTGCACGCGCATGGCCTCGGGGCGGGCGTCGGCGCAGTCCCATTGGGCAAAGCCGACGAAGAAGCGTTGCTCGGGCGTCAGGCCGTCGCGGCTCTCTTGCGGCTTGCCGACCATGTGCGCCTTCCAGGCCTCCCAGGCCAGCACCAGGCCGCCGAGGTCGGCCAGGTCTTCGCCCAGCGTCAGCTGGGAGTTGATCTTGATCTCGTCGACGACGGTGTACTTGGCGTACTGGTTGGCCACGCAGGCGGCGCGCTTCTCGAACTCGCGGCCGTCCTTCTTCGTCCACCAGCTCTTCAGGTTGCCCTGGGCGTCGAACTGGCGGCCTTCGTCGTCGAAGCCGTGCGTCAGCTCGTGGCCGATGGTGCCGCCGGTGTTGCCGTAGTTGGGCGCCTCGTCCATCTTGGGGTCGTACAGCGGCGGCTGCAGCACGCCGGCGGGGAAGTTGATGTCGTTCATCTGCGCGTCGTAGTAGGCGTTGACGGTCTGCGGCGTCATGCCCCATTCGCCGCGGTCCAGCGGCTGGCCGATCTTGGCCAGGCGACGCTTGGCTTCAAACGCATTGCCGCGCACGACGTTGCCGAGGAAGTCGCCGCGCTGCACGGCCAGGCCGGCGTAGTCGCGCCAGCGGTCGGGGTAGCCGACCTTGTTGACGATGGTCTTGAGCTTGGCGTGCGCCTTGGCCTTGGTCTCGGCGCTCATCCAGGCCAGGCTGTCGATGGAGCGCGCCATGGCGGCCTCGATCTCGTCGGTCATCTGCACCGTGGCGGCCTTCAGCTCGGGCGTGAAGTTGCGCGCCACGAACTCCTGGCCCAGGGCCTCGCCCAGTTGCAGGTCGACGAGCTGCACGCAGCGCTTCCAGCGCGGCTTTAGCTGCGGCGTGCCGGTCAGCGTTTGGCCGTAGAAGCTGAAGTTGGCCTGCACGAGGCGGTTGTCCAGCGCGGGTGCGAGGCTGCTGGTGAGCTGCCAGCGCAGGTAGGTCTTGAGGTCGCCCAGGCTCATGGCCTTCAGCCGCGCACCGAGGGCCTTGAAGAAGGCCGGCTCGGTGACGTTGTAGCGGGCCTGCGCGGGCGCGGTGCCCAGGGCGGCCTGGTAGCCGGCCCAGTCGAAGCCGGGCATGAGTGCCTTCAGGCCGGCGGCGTCGACGACGTGGAAGGTCTTGTACGGGTCGCGCTTGTCGACCTTGGTGAGCGACGCCTTCGCCAGCACGGTCTCGGTGGCCAGCACGCTGCGCGCCGCAGCTTGGGCGGCTTCGGGCGATTCGCCCAGCAGCGTGAAGACCTGCGCCACATGGGCCTCGTAGGCGTTGCGGATCTTGAGCGTCTTGGCGTCGCGCTTGAGGTAGTAGTCGCGGTCGGGCAGGCCCAGGCCGCCGGCCGAGGCGAAGGCGATCTGGCGCGTCGCGTCGGCAAAGTCCTGGCCGGCGCTGAAGCCGAAGAAGAGGCGATCGTTGCCGGCGGCAAGCTGCAGCTCGGCCAGCAGGGCCGGCAGCTCGCGCTTGTTGTTCAGCGCGGTGATGCGGTCCAGCAGCGGCTGCAGGCCGGTGAGGCCAGCGGCCTGCACGGCGCCTTCATCCATGCAGCTGGCGAAGTAGTCGCCCAGCTTGGCCTGGTTGGCGCTGCGCTCGGCAGCCGCATCGCCCAGCTTGTTCAGCACGCCCCACAGGTAGCGCTGGTTGTCGTTGGCCATCTTGGCGAAGACCGACCAGCGCGACTGGTCGGCCGGGATGGGGTTGTGCTTGCTCCAGGCGCCGCAGGCAAAGCGGTAGAGGTCGTCGCAGGGGTCGGCGCTGCGGTCCATGGCCGTCACGTCGAGGCTGGGGGTGTAGGGCAGCGCGTCCAGCGGCGTCTCGTCGGCGGCGTGAGCCAGCGTGGCCGCCAGCAGGGCGGGGAGCAGCAGTCGTTTCATGGCAAAGCTCGATATGAAGTGCGTCAATTGTGGGCGCGCCCGGCGGCTCAGCCATTCGTCAGCGGCATGATGAGCGCATGAACGACACCCTGCTGCTGCTCGTCCCGATTGCCGCCCAACACAAGGCGCCGCTGCTGACCCGCTTTCACGTCATCGAAGCCCTCGACCCGGCCTCCCGCGCTGCGGCCATCGCCGCCCATGGGGGCGACATCGACCTGGTGCTGACCAACGGCGCCACCGGGTTCACCGCCGCCGAGATCGCGGCCTGCCCGAAGCTGAAGCTGCTGGCCGCCCAGGGCGCCGGCTACGAGAACCTGGACGTCGCCGCCGCCCGGGCGCGCGGCGTGGCGATGTGCAACGGCGCCGGCACCAACGACGACTGCGTGGCCGACCACGCCATGGCCCTGCTGCTGGCCAGCGTGCGCGCGCTGCCGCAACACGGCGCTGCCCTGCGTGCGGGCGTCTGGCGCGACGCGCTGCCGCTGTACCCGCAGTTTGGCGGGCGCCGGCTAGGCCTGATCGGCCTGGGCACCATAGGCCGCAAGATTGCCCAGCGCGCGGCGGCCTTCGGCATGGTCATCGGGTATCACAACCGCCGCCCGCGCGAGGACGCTGGCGATGCACGCTACTTCGACAGCGTGCGGGCCCTGGCAGCCTGGGCCGACGACCTGGTCGTGGCCACACCGGGCGGCGCCGCCACGCGGCACATCGTCAACGCCGAGGTGCTGGCTGAGCTGGGCGCGGGCGGCCATGTGGTGAACATCGCGCGCGGCAGCTGCGTGGACACGGCCGCCCTTGCCGCCGCGCTGTCCACCGGCCAGATCGCCGGCGCGGCGCTGGATGTCTACGAGAGCGAGCCCCGCCCGCCTGCAGCGCTGGTGGACCTGCCCAATGTCATCCTGACGCCTCATGTGGCCGGCTGGTCACCCCAGGCCATTGCCGCGACGGTGCAGAACTTCATCGCCAACGTGGAGGCGCTGCGGCAGGGCGCGCCGTTGCCGACCCCCATCTGACGGGCGGCTATCGGCGCGCCCGCTCGACGACCTGGGCCTCGGCCATGGGCAAGTAGAAGCGGCGGCTGCCCTCCTCCAGTTCCAGCTCGATGGCCCGGCGGCGCAACGGCGGGGTCAGCATGGGCTCGCTGGGCGGCAAACGGTCGAACCCCAGCACGGGCTCGACCCCTCGGTCGATGGGGGTGGGCTGCGGGGCCAGGGAATCCAGCAGGCGGAATGGCATGGGCAGAGGTTTCATGAGGGTCGGCGCCATGAGAACAAGGGTGTGCTCCAACAGACGACATTCGCACCGCGACTGCGACATGGTCCGCTCGAACGTCGGGTTCGGTGCACCGACAGGTGACGCCTCAACGGAAGCTGTGCGCCAATAGCAGGCATGCCCGACCGCCTCGCCGTCAAGCTCACACTGGCCGCACTGCTCCAGACGGCGGCGCTCCCGTCACCTGCCGCGCCGCTGGTCGACTCGCTGGGCATCAGCTTCGTGCGCCTGCCGGCGGGCGAGTTCGCCATGGGCAGCGACGAGCCGGTGGAGGCGCTGGCAGCCGCCTACCCGCGGTTTGAGCGGTCTCGCTTCGAGCCGCTGACCGACGAGGCGCCGGTGCACATGGTGCGCATCAGCAGGCCGTTCGAGATGAGCCGGCACGAGGTCACGGTGGGCCAGTTCCGGGCGTTCCTCCAACGCTCCGGCCACGTGCCCCAGTCCATCGCCGACGGGACGGGCGGCTATGGCTACAACCCCGCCTACGACCCCGCCACCAGCCCGCGCAATGACGCTTTCGAGGGGCGCAAGCCGGTCTACACCTGGCAGAACCCCGGCTTCCCGCAGGGCGACGACCACCCGGTCGTCAACGTGACCTGGCACGACGCGGTGGCGCTGGCCCGTTGGCTGTCCGCCCAGGAGGGCCGGCGCTACCGGCTGCCGACCGAGGCGGAATGGGAGTACGCCTGTCGCGCCGGCAAGCGCACCCGCTACCAGCATGGCAACGACCCCGAGGGCCTCGTTCGCGCGGGCAACAGCTTCGACGCCGACACGGCCGCCCTGTGGCCCCAGTGGCGCGACCGCGCCCTCACCGGCCACGACGGCCACACCTTCACGGCGCCCGTCGGCTCCTTCGCGCCCAACGCCTTCGGCCTGTTCGACATGCACGGCAATGTCTGGGAATGGACGGCGGACTGGTACGGCGAGAACTACTACGCGCAGTCCCCGCCCGCCGACCCCAAAGGCCCGGCGGCGGGCGACACCAAGGTGCGCCGGGGCGGGTCGTGGCACAGCTGGTCGCTTTACGCGCGCTGCAGCTACCGCAACTGGAACTCGCCGCAGACGCGCTACACGCTGGTGGGCATACGGCTGGTGCGCGAAGCAAAGCCGTGAGCGCCTGACGCGGCGCCGTCAGCTGGCGCCAAGTCCTACGCCCGCCCGGCCCTCGTCCGACCCCACCGCGCCGCAGCGCGGCGCAGACTGGATGCATCCATCCACTCACGGAAGACCGCCATGGGACACAGCAGCCTCGTCGGCACCGAGCAAGCACCACGGCGCGCCAAGGGCACCGATGAAGAGGCGCTGGGCCCGTCCGACAGCTCGGACAGCGGCAGCGACACCATAGGCGCCGAGGACCTGCCCACCGCCGACCCGGGCGAACCCGTCGACGTGACGCTGGGCCGCGACATTGCCGTGGCGCCCATCGAGGGCACGGGCGAGGACTCTCACGAGACGGAGGCGTCGGACATTGATGTCGACCGCATCATCGCGGCGCCGGACAGCGAAGAGTTCATCGCCGATGTTGCTCTGGACGACGACTCGCCAGCAGGGCTGCACGACGATCACGCTCGGCAGCCATGACGGCTCGCGCAGCGCCGGGAGCCAGCAGTGCGAAGAGCGCAAGAAGCGCCAGTGCGAGCGAGGCCGGCTCAGGCAAACCCCGGGGATCCTGCGGCGCCAGCGCGTCCATGAACACCTGGGTGGCGCCGCTCGCGTTGGCGCCGTTGAGGTTCATCGTGGACACATAGGCCACGTTCAGGCCGTCTTCGCTCAACACCGCGCCGGAGCTGAAGGCGCCCAGCGTGTCGGTCAGCTGCAGGAAGCTGCCGGCCAGCAAGTCGTAGACAAAGACCTCGGTGTTGCCGTCGGCGTTGGCGCCGGTCAGGTCGGCCGAGCTGCTGAAGGCGATGCGGCTGCCATCGCCGCTGAGGCTGGCCGACTGCGCGCTGCCGCCACTGGTGTGGGTGATCTGCGCCAGCGTGTGCGTCAGCACGTCGTAGCGGAACAGCTCGCTGTTGCCATCGGCGTTCAGGCCCAACGGATCGAACGTGGACACGAAGGCCACGCTGTTGCCGTCGGCGCTGATCGTGGCGCCCTGGTTGAAGCCGCTGCCAGCTGGCGACACGATGGTGGTCGTGCCGGTGGCCACGTCCAGCAGCCGCACGCCCTGCGAGAAGCTCTCGTAGGCAATGCGGCCGCCGTCGCCGCTCATCGAGAAGCCGAGTGGCGCTGGCATGACCACGGCGGAGAAGCTCTGCGTGGTCGTGTCGTAGATGCGCAGGCCCAGGTTGGCGGTACTGACGGCAATGCGCGTGCCGTCGCGGCTGATGGCGGACGTTTCGAAGCCGCCCGGTGGCGTGAGCGTCGTCAACGTGTTGGTGTTGAGGTCGTAGCTCTGCGTCTGGAAGTTGGCGATGCTGCCGTTGATGACGAAATGCTGGAACACCAGCCGGCTGCCGTCGCCGCTGAGGCTGGGCTCCTGGTTGCCGCCGATGAGGCCACCGCCGGGCTGATCGGTGATCTGCCTCAGCTGCGCTGAACTGCGCTCATAAAGAAAGACCTCGAAGTTCTGGTCGGCATTGCCGCCGGTGAGGTTGGAGGCCGAATAGAAGGCCACCCGGCTGCCGTCTGCGCTGAGGCTGGGGCCGAGAGAGTTGGCGTTGCCGCTGCTGAGCTGCACAGGCGCGGCCTGGGCGATGCCGCAAAGGGCGGCCAGCGCGAGGGCGGGCGACGAGAGGCCGGCGACGAGCGGTGATGTCATCAGGTGTCTCCAAGGCTGCCACGCAGGTGGCTCACTGAAGAAGACGCGCTCTCGTCACGCGCAGCGACAACGCCCGCCCCCTCAGCTTGGGGATGACCGGCGCGTGGAGCGATCAGATCGCGTTGAGCCACAGCCGCTGGAACAGCGGCGAGCGGCATGACAGCCGGCCGTCGACATGCGCCATGCCTTCGCGTTCGATCAGCGTGGCGGGCCGGCCCTCGGCGAGCAGCGACACGCCCAGCCCCAGCCGGTGCGCCTGCGGCGCCCAGCGCAGGCCGATGGCCTCGGCCAGCGTGGGAAGCACGTCCACATGCGTGAACTCGCGCCGCTGGTCGGCGCCAGGCAGCGGCTGGCCGTTGGCGTCGTACCGCGCCAGGACATGGAAGACGGTGCGGCTGCCGGCCATGGTTTGCAGGTCCGCGTCCAGCAGCGGCGTGGGGTTCAGGTGGTCGCCCATGACCCACACGACCTTGGGCCGGCCGTCGCGCTGCGCGACGAAGCGCTGCACCAGCTGCGCCACGGTCCGGTCGGTGCAGCGCAGCGCGCCGCGCATGAGCTCGACGGGCACGTCGTCCTCGTCCTCATCGGTGGCACGCACGGCACCGGTCTCGCAGCCACGGTCGCGCGCGCCGGCGGGGCCGTGGGTGTCGACCGTCAGCACCATGCTCATGCGCGCCTCGTCGGCTCGGCGCGGGCGTTGCATGTCGGCCCAGGCCTGCCGGGCAAGGTCGCTGTCCAGCAGGCCCCAGCCGCGCGTGGGCACAGGCAGGCCCGCCTGCCGCCATTGCTCCAGGCCGAAGCGGCGTGCCACGCCATGCTCCTGCAGGAAGTGCCCCTTGCCGCTGAACTTCAGCGACGCACCGCCATAGAAGCTGAGCTGCCAGCCCTGCTCGGCAAGCACATCCGTCAGGCAATGCCCGCCAGCGTAGAACTGAGTGGCGTGATCGTAGGAATGGTGGCTCATGACGCCCACCGGCTGCAGAGGCACGCCGCACAGCGCGCTGAACAGCCCGCCCAGCGTCCAGCTCGCACCGCTGAGGTTGTGCAGCCGGCCCAGTGTCTGCGCGTCGTCCTGCAGCCGGGTCAGCTGTGGCAGCAGCGGCGCCTGCATGTCGCGCGGCTGGGTGTAGCCCTGGTCCAGCGATTCGACAAAGACGACCAGCACGTCCGGCTTGCTGGCCGGCGCCTGCCAGCTGACGCGGCCGGGGTCCACGAAGTGGCGGGCGAGGTAGTCACCGCCGTCGCTCTCGGGCTCGCAGGGGTCGGACACGGTCGCATGCACCGACAGCACGGCGCCCGCACCCAGCACCGCCAGCAGCGGCAGCCGGTGCGAGCGCCGCAGACGGCGCAGCACAAAGAGGCTGAGCAGCGTCAACCCGCCCACGCCAGCCAGACAGCGCAGCGCGCGCCAGTACATGTGCGAATCCGCCTCGACCAACCCGTCGTGCTGCAGATGGAAGACGACCTGGTCGGGCGTCACCAGCCCGAAGTAGCTGCGCATGAACCAGCTCGTGCCGATGAGGGCCC
>Ga0187845_1000817_pt1 | contig 18186 bp, 15 predicted proteins | sample SpaLakP09_SKY_68_FD_134515 | JGI IMG/M metagenome (GOLD analysis project Ga0187845, IMG submission 134515) | Oligotrophic lake water microbial communities from Sparkling Lake, Wisconsin, USA - SP09_SKY_68 | ecosystem: Environmental > Aquatic > Freshwater > Lake | place: USA: Sparkling Lake... | reverse complement strand
GCTTCCAGCATTTGTACAGATATTCATAGTAGGAATCGATACCACCGCCGATGTGGGCGTTCTTGTTGACCCAGACACCCGCCTCGACATCGACGGCTGACCCAACCAGGCCCAGCTTGGAGCGCAGATCATAAGTAGCCACCAGCGCCCGCTTGGCTTTGTCATAATAAACCGGGTTGCCAGTCAGCTTGCTCAGCATGCCAAACTCCAGCAGCAAGGTGCCTGTTTCTGCCGGGTTACTGATCTTGCCACGTACCTTGCCAGTGCGCAGATTGACATGGGTGTAAGGCATGCCAGTGGGCGATTCAAATACCGGCAGCAAGCGCTGGCCCAGGTCCGTGGCCAGCGCCAGCAATCTTGGGTCTTCGGTCATCTGGTAGGCAGACAGCAGGCCACCCAGCAAGCGTATGGTGATTTCAAAATTCTGGACATCCATGTCCTGGTCGAAAGAGAGCTTGCTGGCGATCAGCTCACGTGCTTCATCAGCCTCTTTCTTCAAGCCCATCAGCAACAGGGTATCGAGCGCATCCACCGGTGTCATCAATAATGACTGGGCATACCAGTTATGGCCGGTTTTGCTCACCGGTTTCAAGGCATCCTGGCCCCAGGCATAGCGCTTGTAGGATTGCCAGGCATGCTGGGTTTCCTTTTTTACTTGCTGGGCCAGATGGGCAGCTTCTTTTTCCGTGACGGTTTCCTGCTTTGACGCGTGGCTCAGGTTGCCGATACTCAGAGCGGCCACCAGCAGTATGCCGGGCAATAGTTTGATACGCATGTTGTTCTCCTCAATCACTGATATGGATGTTTTTTTGTCAGGGTCTTTGTCTGTGATCTCTGTTCAAGATCTCTATACAGAAGCGTTGTACAGTGCTTCGATTTGTTGCAGGCTTGGTGCCTGCGCGCCTGCTGCCAGGCAAGCTGCCGCACCGGCCGCCAGGGAAAAGCGCAGGTGGCTGGTCTGCTCTCTTTCCGGATGCATGGTCAGGCTATACAGCAAACCTGCAATGCTGGCGTCGCCTGCACCAATGGTGTCAGCTACCGTCACCTTAATGGCGTCGGCCTGCCATACCAACTCTGCTACATGCAATGAAGCGCCCAGTTCGCCACGGGTGTACAAGACGGTGGCAGCAGGGTTAATGGCGCGCAATTGCGTGAATGCCTGATCAGCATCCTGGCAACGGAACAAGCCGCGCAGGTCATCGTCTGAGACCTTGATCAGGTCTGCCAGTTGCCCCATTTCATGCAGGATGGGGTCATAGGCGGCGTTCATGTTGTTGCGGAAATTCGGGTCGTAACTAATCCGCACACCTTGCGCCTTCAACTGACGTGCCAGACTCAATAATTTTCCTGCCAGCGGCTGGCGGGCCAGGCTGATGCCGCCAAAGTGTGCCCATTGCAAGCGCGAACTCCAGCCTGTCGGCAACTGTGCCGGGTCAAAATGCAGGTCTGCACTATCGCTGCCGATAAAGAAGTAACTGGGCGGTGTGCTTTCGCCAACGATGGCCAGCAAAGGCGGGCGATCGTATTGCTGCAGCAAGCGCAAATCCAGCCCGGCATCGGCACTGGCGCGTACCAGTTCCTGCCCGAACAAATCCTTGCTGACGGCACCTGCAAAGCCAGTTGCCAGACCTAGTTTGGCCATGCTGCGGGCGACGTTCCAGGTTGAGCCACCGACCACGCTGCGCCATTGGCCAGGGCCGCAAGCGATCATGTCGGTCAGGGCTTCACCTGCGCTGAGCATGACGGGAAATTCAGCTTCCATGTTGTTCCTCCTTCAGGACTCGCATGATTTCGTAACAGGCACCCATGGTGTGATAATCCACTTTACCCGCCGGGCTTTTCTCATCACTGAGCTTGTTATTTTCGCGCGACAATATCCTGAACCAGGCACCAAACTGATGATCTATCATGTGCTGCCAGCTGTATTGCCACAGATGTTCATAGGTATCCCAATAGCTTTGCTTGCCTGTGCGTTTGGCCAGCAGGGCTGCGGCAGCCATGGATTCGGCCTGCACCCAGAAGTATTTGTCACCATCACAGATGCTGCCATCCGGGGCGAAGCCATAGCAGATGCCACCGTATTGTTCATCCCAGGCAAACTGCATGGCTTTCTGGAACAAGGCTTCGGCAGTAGGCAATAGCCATTCCTTGTCGTGTTGCAGATGCTGGGCATGGCTTTCCAGTTGCAGCAATAACTTGGACCACTCGGTGAAATGGCCAGGCTGGAATCCCCAGGGGCGGAACAGATTGGCCTTGTCATCCAGGTTGTAGTTCCAGTCTATATTCCAGTTGGCGTCATAGTGTTCCCAGATCATGTCACCCGCCAGCGCGGCCTGGCGCTGGGTGATGTTGTGTGCCACGGTTTCTGCCCTGTGCAAAAAATGCAGATCACCGGTTGCCTCATAGGCGGCCAGCAAGGCCTCGCAGGCATGCATATTGGCATTCTGACCGCGATAGCTGTCCAGATGCTGCCAGTCGGCACTGGCCTGGTCGGCATACAGACCATGTTGAGGCTCCCAGAACCGGCGTTCCATCAAGGCCATGGTTTCATCGAGATAGCCACGAGCCTCTGCCACGCCAGCCATCAATGCATGGGCATAAGCCAGCATGACGAAGGCCAGGCCATAGCAGTGATTATCGCCATCGACGACGGTCTTGCTGGCGTTTTCCCAGCGCAATTGCCAGGCGTAGCCGCCAGTCACCGGGTCACGATGCACCTGGCGCAAGAAATCCACGCCATGCTTCACCTGCTCCAGATAGGCTGGATTATCAAATTGACGATAAGCCATGGCATACACAAAGACAAAGCGGGTGCTGCTGACCAGATGGCGACTCTGGCTATCATAGATACTGCCATTGTCCTTGAAGTAGTGGTAGAAGCCACCACTGGCATCAATACTGCGCGGATAGTAAAAATTCAGCGTGTCACTGATATGGTCAGTCAGGACAGAAATTGATTTGAAGTCAGGAAAGGGATGCATACAGGTATGGGTGGTGGTCAATAAGGGCCAAAAATTGTTACAAATCATCGTTACAACTGATCGTCACAACTAATCGTCGCAACTGCTTTCGCGCACGATCAGTTCAACGGCCAGGGTTTTTTCTACGATGTCGTCTGCTTGTTTGCGTATCAGCAAATCCACGCCGGTGGCACCGAGTGCTTCTTTGTTCACCCTGATACTGCTCAGGGGAGGTATCGACTTGGCGGCAGCGCTGATATCATCAAAACCAACTATGGCGATGTCATGCGGCACCTTCATGCCAAGGTCAAGACAGTAGTGCAGCGCCGCCAGAGCAGCGCTATCGTTGTAGCAAAATACGGCATCAGGAGGGCGACTGAGGCTCAGCAGTTCGCGCATGGCTTCGCGCACGCCGCCTTCAATGTCGCTGGGGTCGGGGATGCTGACTTCCAGGCTGGGATCTGCCAGTGTCTTGGATTCATACAGGGCCTGGCGGAAACCACGCGCCCTTTCCTGGATACTGAAATGTGCCAGTGAGCCTGAGATCATGGCGATACGTTTGCGGCCAGTCTGTATCAGATGGCGGGTAGCCAGGAAGCCACCCAGGCGGTTGTCGGGGTTGATCGAGGTATAGCCGCGCAAACGCATGTCTACCAGCACGATGGGCTTGCTGGTGTGCAGCAGGGCTTGCAACAGTTCTGGCTCAAAAAAGCCAGCGCACAATATCGCGTCCGGCTGGTGCAGGCGTATCTGCTCCATGACAGGCTCTGAGGGGCCGATCGCCACGAAAGAGAGTGCTATCCCTTCCCGGCGGCAAGCTTCTTCGGCACCATGCAGTACCGGGGAGAAAAACGGGCTGCTCGACAGGGTATTGTGCTGGCGGTGCAGGAGGAAAACGATACGCCTGATGCGGCCCTGCTTGAGATTGCCAAAATCATAGCCCAGCTCACGCGCCACTTTGCTGACACGCACGCGCGTGGCTTCGGTCAGGCCACTCTGGTTCTTCAATGCGCGTGATACCGTACCAATCGACAGTCCGGTCGCCTGTGCAATATCGCGTATGGTCACACTCATGAAGTGAACTCCTTGCTGGTTAGGTCAGTTTCGATATCTGGAAAACGGGCATTCATCATGTATTGTGCTGATCAGGCTTCTTGTTCTGAATGCGCTTCATGCATTCTTGCGTTTATCAACATCAGCGCCGCATCTGCCTGCTGCACATGCCTTGCCAAGGGTAAATTCAAGCGACCTTGAGCAAACTCAAGCAGGATTAAGCAGGATTAAGCAGGTTTAATAAACGTATCAGCGCATGTCAACAAAGCCTGTAAATCCTCAGAAAATGCAGTGTTTTACAGAGTAACTCTTTTATACAGGTGGCAAAATCGAGGGTCAATAAACGACGGGTAAATTGTCTTAGTTTATTAATTTTAGTAAACAAACTTTAAAAAAAGCACTTTATTGATGCAGATCAAAAAAAATGGCGCACCTGAAGCGGTGCGCCATGTAAGTCAACAACAGCTATTTTTAATGCCCGGCGGGGCTGGTTTTACCCAGGTTGATGCCTTGCGCACGCAAGATGCCCTGCACTTTCCAGGCATAGAATGCCAGGTAGGCAAAGCAGACCACGCCCACCAGGTAACTCATTTGTATGCCTATCTTGTCGGCCACATATCCCTGCAACCAGCTGACGATGCCGCCACCCATGATCATCATGATCAGGTAATTGCTGCCCTGGCCTGTGTGCTTGCCCAGGCCGCTGATAGCCAGGGTAAAGATGCAGGGCCACAGAGTGCTGCAAAACAAACCTATGCTGGTGAATGCATACACACTGACCATGCCCGAGGTACTCATGCCGATGACCAGGCCAGCTATCCCCAGCAGGGAAAAGATGCCCAGCATTTTGGCGGGGTTACCCTGGCTCAGCATGTCAGCGGCGATCAGTACCAACACGATGGCGGCATACACATAGAATTGACTGAGCTCATGCTGGGCGATCGCATTGACCAGCAGGAACACGCTGAAAGCCAGATAAGGTGCCAGGAACTTGAGCAGCTTGCCCAGGCCAGCCTGCACATCAAAGGCTTCAACTGCACCGGTCCAGCGCCCTATCATCAGACTGGCCCAGTACAGCGAGATAAACGGTGCCACGTCCCTGGTTTGCAAACCCAGCTTGCTTTCCATATAGGCTGGCAGGTTGCTGGCGGTAGACACTTCTACGCCCACATACACAAAAATAGCCAGCATGCCCATGACCAGTTGCGGGAACTGCAGTGCCGATTGTTTGCCAGAGGCATGGCCGGTATCTTCATTGGTCTGTACCGCAGGACGATCAGGCAGAGAAGAGAACTTCAGCATGATGGCGACCAGCAAGAACGCCGCACCCAGCATCAGATACGGGAATTTGACACTTTCTATACTGAGCTGGCGGTTCATGCTCGTCGGCGCACCAAAGATGGCAAAGCTGACGATGAGCGGGCCGATGGTCGTGCCAAAATTGTTGACCCCACCCGCCAGTGTCAGCCTTTGCGAACCTGTCTCAGGGGATCCCAGGGCGATTGCCAGCGGGTTGGCGGCAGTCTGTTGCAGCGAGAACCCCAGGCCAACAATAAACAAGCCTGACAGCATCAGAGTGAAGGAGCCGGTATTTGCCGCTGGCAAAAACAATAGCGTCCCTGCCGCTGAGATCACCAGCCCGAGCGCCAGCCCGTTCTTGTAACCCAGTTTATTGACCAGATCAACGCCCATGAAACGTGATACCGCCAGATAGATCAGTGAGCCTACGGTATAGGCCACGTAGAAAGCCAGGGACACCAGTTGGCTTTGCTCCTGGCTAAGATGAAAGGCTTCTTTAAAGACGGGGATGAGAATGTCATTGCTGGCAGCAACGAATCCCCAGAAAAAAAACACTGTCACCAGTGGTAAAAATTGTCCCCATTGTGTTTTTGTATTAGTCGCATGCATAGTGATATAAGTAATTTAGGTTTGACTGCACATGTTGCACTTGCCAGGCTTGGTTTGTCTCTCTTCGGTTTGGTGGTTTTATCCAGGTATGACAATAGTAAGCCTATCATCTGCACCTTGATTAGGAAACTGCAGTTTGTATATATACCGCCCTATGGACGGGCGTGCAATTCCAGTTTTATATTTGGACGATGTTTATAGATTTTACTAAACACTTATTTGAGGCCCAGGATGGCATCTTTAAGGAGGTGTGGTTGAAGATTTTGGCCAGATGTGCATGACTCAGATCTTCCACACCTTCTCAATCATGGCATAGCCCTGCCCATCATAGTGCTTCAACTCCGCACTACGATAAGGGAAAAAGTCATTCTCGCCAAAGTAGGCTTCGCTGAGTTCGGCAAAGTATTCCTGATGATTGCTAAGGGCATAGGCTGTCTGCAGTGCAGGCCTGTGGTCGCGGGTGACCTGGCGGTAGAGGCCAGTGGCTTTGGCGTTTTCATAGGTGCGCAGGATAGTGGCATCCAGCTCGGGGTGCTGAAAATGATAGGCGTGCGCCATTTCATGCAACAGGGCACAGGCTTGCGAATTGACCAAGGTGGTGAATTCTCTCCAGTTACAGATTTCTATATTACCTGCAAATTCTACCGGGTAGCCGTGCTCTTGCAACCATTTTGCCGAGGGATGATGTTGTGCACCGAAAGCGCGGTAAGTGCCGCTGGACACATAAATACTGACACCCCGCAAACTGCCTTGTGCATGGGCAGGCAATTTTTTGAGTGTGCTCAATTGCCCGCTCAAGGCTGTCATGAAAGCAGACCTGGCAGCGGCATCTGCGGTTTGCAAACCCTGGTCGAACATCAGGGTCCAGCCATCAATCTGGATTTTCTGGTAGGGGTTGGCGGCACTCAAGGGCGTGCAGGCCAGCGAGAACCAAGCGGGAATGAGCAGCAAGGCACGGCGGCGCTGGTTGAGACGAGTTGTTGGCATGCGAACTGTCAATGATCTTTGTGTCGACGATTAGAACATAGTGAACTGGACTGGTGCAATAGCCTGCTTTAGCCATGACAACACTTAACGCCAGGTACAGATTGCTACTCATGCTAGACTTGCGGCCTGTTCCTCATTTATTGCAGTCATGATTTCTAAGAACGGTTTTCAATGTGCGACATGCAGTGCATTTCATGAAGGCTATGCCATGTGCTATGGTCCTGCCGCTCCAGAAATATGGTACACCATACCAGAAGCTGAACGCGAAGCACGTTGCGTGCTATCGTCAGACCAGTGCATGGTGGATGAACAATATTTCTTCGTGCTGGGGCGAGTAGAAATCCCCATCATAGAAACGGGCGAACAATTTGTCTGGCTGGCTTGGGTCTCTTTAAGTGCTGAAAATTTTAATCGCACCTGCGAGTTATGGGAAGAACAGGGCCGCGAAAATGAGCCGCCTTACTTTGCCTGGTTTTCTTCTGCCCTGCCCTATGAGAAAAGCACTCTCCATCTGGAAACCATCTTGCACACCCGCCCCCTGGGCGAACGCCCGGCAATTGAGCTGCGGGAATGTGATCACGTTTTATACCATTATCAAAAGCACGGCATGCCACTGGCAGAACTGCAGGCGCTGACCGAGCGCATCATGCATGGCTGACCGACGGCAACGGCTAAAAAGTGATCTGACAGCGACAATCTGCAGAGTGAGTTGTGCGCTCATTCACCCAGGCATCTCGCCTGCAGTGTTACTATCAATTTACTTGTCCAGTTCAAAAATTTCATCCATTGAAACGCAGCAAAAAATACAGAAAAAACCCGCTCACGGAAAAGTTGCACATCAGCCGCGCGCAGCTTGATGACCTCGATTTACTGGCAGAGTTGCTTGCATCTGATCAGTTGCTTGAAGCAGCAAGCTTGCAGGCGAGCTTTGCCCGCATAGGTGAGGTTTTATATAGCAATGCCTTGCGCCTGCAACTTGATGAAGACAGCGATCACATGATCCTGTTTGCCCGCAGCGTCGCTGGTGAAGTGATGTCCACCGAGGCGGCTCAGCTATTCTGGGAAGGCGCTTCGTGCTGGCACCAAAGCCCCGGCTTTGACTTTCCACCCTTTATCAAAAAAGGCAGTGGTGCCAGGCTATCGGTGGCAGGAGTGCTGGCAACAGAAAGAACGCAGCAACTCATGGCTGCCATGTTCTTATGGGTTTTGCGCACAGACCCTGATTTGCAGGAGCAAGCACAGCTTATCCTGGATGCCTGCCCTGACTTTGCTCATTTGAAATCGATGATGCCGCCGTGAATGCTTGCGCCATGTATGTTGCAGCAAGTTAGCTAAAAAGCCTTTTCCACGTTGCGACTTCATCATCCGGCCCGACGCTGCGTTTTTTGCAGATGTTGAAGCGGCCTGCGCCATTGTCTTTCAGGCTACCGTCGTCCGCGATGTAATAGCCAGTGCGGTAGTATTCCTGCTCGTCCTTGAACTTGGGTTTATGGATGACCACGGGCTGCAGCATGGTGGGCATGGGCTTGCCGTCCTTGGTCTTGCAATCCCACTTTACGGCGGAGCCGCTGTCGTCCACACGCATGGTGGCGGCATGGTTGTTACGGGGCTGGTCCCATTTGATCTGGTAGACGGCATACGGCAATTTGTCGGCGGCGGCCTTGAATTGCGGGTCATCCTGGCGGGCTGGCACGGTATCGACCACGATCAGGGCCATGAAGGCATTGCGCTTGAAAGGCATGGAGCGGAAGTTGGGTGATTCCCTGACCCAGTAACTGACATGGTAATTGCCCGCTTTGCTACTGTACACCTGCCGCAACTCTTGTTGGCTGAACAAAGCCGCGCGTGATTCCAGCACCAGCTTGTAGCCAAGTTGTTCTCCTTTGATATTGATGGCCGCGTAAGCAAATTCCCTGAACTTGGGGTCTGTCGCCATACGGCTATAGATGGGGTCATCTGCGCGCTGGGTAATGACATCGGCATCCTGGTTCATGGCGGGCATGGCTGTCCACATTTGAGCCTGGGCTGTACCAGCCAGACTCAGCGCGGCAATACCGCATGCCAGGCCAACATGGATGTTCTTGATCGTGTAGGTATTCAACATGGTATTCAGGCGTCCAAAGAAATTAAGTCATCAGGTTTTCAGTTTCATGCCATTGCTCAATGCAAAATGGTGCAGTTGATCAATGATGTTCTTCTTGGAGACGGCGATGGTGATGACGCTGTGCTCTGCATCATTGATCCAGAATTTGACCCTGCCGATGGCGTCAGAATAGGTCAGCCAGCGCTTGAGTGTCGCAAAGCCACCATTTCCGCCACCGGCGATTTCAGGATCCTTCATGCTGCGGATGGAGTTGTCCACGACTTCGTAAAACAGTACATCGGCACAGGCAAAGGATTTGGACTTGCCCTCGTCAATGATAAAGATGGACTTGGTATCATAGTTAACGGCTAACCCGTCGCGGTCACAAACATCGGCACATTTTGCACTGTTGACGCCCGAGAATTGCTGAATCTCCGCCACCAGCTTGCTGTGTCTGCGCGTTTCCGAAAACAGGCCTGCAAAGAAGCTGTAGATAAACCAGACGACCACAGGCAAACCCAGGATATTGATCATGTACTGGGCGCTGAAGGTGCTTGCAATAAGGTAGAACAGGAACCAGGCTATCAGGATGTTCCTGATGAGAGGAACACTGATTACACTCTTAATATATTTGAACATTGCGCCAGCCTTATCATTACGGAAAGTATTTACAGCACATTATAAATCTGTGTGTCTGGGTATTCTCACAGCTTGCATGGCAAAAGTGTAATCAAAAGTTACAATTTGTGCAGGCCGGGCAGCGCGGCTTGGTATCCCACGCACCCTGCATCAAATTTTCATCATGATGGCTTGCATAACATTAATTTATCTGTATATACTGTGTATATGAAATATGGTTTTGTGTTTTCTCAAACAGATAGAAGTCCCATGTATCAACAGATCATGGAACAAATTAAACAGCGGATCGCCGTTGGCGATTGGCCGCCCAATACACTTTTACCCTCCGTTCGCGAGCTGGCTACGGAAACCAAGTTAAGCATTATCACGGTCAAGCGTGCCTATCTGGAATTGGGGCGAGAAGGAGTAATTATTACCCAGCAGGGCAAAGGAAGCTGGGTAAGCGACACGCTTGACCTGGCCACAGTTCAGAAACAAGAGTTAATCCAGCATCTGGAGCAGGCCAGCAAATTGGCAAAATCACTTGCCATACCAGAAGACAAAATACTGCAACTGATAAAACAGTTTATGGAATAGGGAGAAAACCGGATGGATTTGCCGCTTGCAGTAGAGTGTAAAGGCCTTACCAAGGATTACAGCCATTTTAAGCTGCAAGGCGTTGATCTGTCTTTCGAGCAAGGTGCAGTAATGGGGCTGGTCGGTCCTAACGGCGCCGGCAAATCGACGATCTTGCGATTGGTGATGGGCTTGCTGGGGCCAGACGCTGGCTCCATCAGGGTATTGGGGCATGCAATGCCAGACGAGCAAATCGCGGCCAAGCGCAATATCGGTTTCATCTCAGATGACATGCGGCTTTATGAAAGCGAAACAATTGCTTTTCACATGGATTTCATCAAATCGATATTTGATACCTGGGACGCCGACTATGCAGACATCCTGTTGCGCCGCTTCGACTTGCATAAGCATCAAAAGGTCAAAGGCCTGTCCCACGGCCAAAGAGTCAAGGCTACGTTGTTGTTAGCCTTGGCACGACGGCCCAGATTGCTGGTTTTCGACGAGCCAACCACTGGCCTGGATCCGGCAGTCAGGAAGGAAGTGCTCGACGAAATGATGAATGCGCTTGCAGACGAAACACGATCCATTCTTTTTTCATCACACAATACTTTGGATATAGAGCAGATATCCGACTACATCACCTTTATCTATGGCGGCCGCATCATCGAATCCCGCAACAAAGAGGATTTCATGGATGGCTGGCGCAGACTGCGCCTGACCAATATGCAAAGCAAACCTTTGCCAAACCTGCCAAATATCAAGGATATTCAGCAGAGCGGTCATCTGTGTGCGGTGACTGTCAATGAATATGATGAATCCGTTCCCGCGCAATTCAACAGCGCAGGCCAGGTCATCACAGCCATCGAACGCTTGAGCCTCGAAGAGATATTTCTCGCAAACGTCAAATGTGCTAAGGCAATGACAATGATGGAGTTTATCCAATGAACGTCTCGATCATCCCCCAGCTTGTCAAAAAAGATTTCCTTCTCGTTTACCGCACCTTACTGATGTTTGCTCTGGTGAGTCTAAGCTTCATCGGCATTTTGCCGCTGCTCCATGGAAATATTCCAAACTGGGTGCTTATCAATATCGGCTTTATGATGCTGCTTGGGCCTGCTGCGACATGCGGCATTGTTCTACTTATGAAGACAAACGTGTTTGAGAAAGAAAAATCCACACAGCCCTTCATCATGAGCCTGCCAGTGTCAGCGAAGGAATTCACTCAAGCAAAGCTATTGATCAACCTGCCGGTATTTACCGTCTTCTGGCTGGTGGTCAGTGCGGTTGCATTTTACTTCGCCTTTGGGCTTGGGCTCTTTCCACAGGGCGCGGTTCCATTTGTTACCATGGTATTTCTGGGCATATTTGTCGCCTACACCTGCATACTGAGTGTCAGCTTGCTTTTCCAGTCGCTGCCGATGACCGTTCTTTCCATTTTGATCTTCGAGTTGGGTACGTCCGCTTATTTGTGGACTATCGCCTTTCTCGATCCGGTTGCGCATTTCGTGTATGGTCCAGTCATGGTTTGGAACACCACTGCAACGACTATCGTGACAGTACAAGTGCTCGTCGCAGTATTCGCTATCTTGATGACATTACATATTCAGGGTACGAAGCGGGACTTTATCTGAGCCGGAATAGTCGTATTGGTTGCGACGAAACCCGGCCATGTTCAACACAGGTGACCGCGTACTCTCGGTGTGAGTGACCTGCCTGTCACTTTACGTTTGAACAAATCCAGCACGATGGAAATATAGAACCAAGCGTCGTCTTCCCCCACCGAAATTGACGATCGGGTAGCATGGCTGCTATCAGTATGCCTTGCCTTGACTCAGTTGTTAGCCAACCCGCCTTGCCCAATTCATTAACAGCCTGCAATTGTCACAGGCACGCACCGGGTTGGATAGGCGAGCCTGGCCATGTCTGCCATTCACCATCAACAACGTGCGGGAAATGCTGCCAGACAATCGCCGCGTGGCGTACCTGCACTCAGGGCAGGAGGATGTGGATGATCTCATCAGCGACTTGCAGGCCGCTTTGCAACAAATTGCTTACTGAATGTTAATAAATTAAAAATAATACATATCAATATTGCAGGCCCATATACAATTGCATTACATAGATGTAAATTTGGTAATCATGTTTTAATTTCATCATTTAAAGACAATTTGTCTATGGGCTGGCCAGGCTGACACGATCGCCTCAAGGGAAACTGTTACAAAATTCACATTGCAATGATATTGCCGTAGAGTATTATTTATAAACGAGCGCAGGCGAAAGGATGTCTAATGAATGACAGCATTCCGCAAACCCGGCCAGTCACCATTCTGGTCGTCGACGACGATGATGTAGACGTCCTGGGTATAGAACGCGCTCTGAAAAAACTCAAGATCGCCAACCCCATTGTGCGCGCCCGCGATGGCGTAGAAGCGCTGGAAATCCTGCGCTCGCCCGAAGGCCTGCCCAAGCCTTATCTCATCTTGCTGGACATCAATATGCCGCGCATGAACGGGCAAGAGTTGCTGGCTGAATTGCGTCTGGACAAAAACCTGAGCTCTGCCGTGGTGTTTGTGCTGACCACTTCACAAGATGACCAGGACAAGCTGATGGCTTATTCCAAGCATGTGGCTGGCTATATTGTCAAACAGCATGTCGGTGACGGTTTCATGCGCGTCACTGAAATGCTGGATCATTACTGGCGCGTAGTTGAGCTGCCGGTAGCCTGAGGTACAAACATGATACTGAGCGCCCCCCTCCAAACTTCCACTCTCGACATCCTCATCATCGATGATGATGAGGTTGACAGGCGCAACGTTATCCGGGCGCTCAAACAGGTTTCGGTCAGCGTCAGGATCGTCGAAGCCAGCAACGCCCTGGATGGCTTGCTCAAAGCCAAAGAGACCTTATTCGATGTCATTTTGCTGGATTACCGCCTGCCTGACCGTGACGGCATAGAAGTATTAAAAAGCCTGCGCCTCGACAAGACCCACCATGCTGCCATCATCATGCTGACGCACCAGGAAGACGTCAGCCTGGCCGAGCAAGCCATAGACGCCGGGGCGCAAGATTTTTTGTTAAAAGAAGAAGTCAATGCACGACGGCTGATGCGCGCCCTGCACCAGGCACGCCACCGTCATAAACTCGAAGCCGAACTCAGCCGCAGCTATAACCAGTTGCGCGAACTGGCCGAGCATGATGCCCTGACTGGCCTGGCCAATCGCTATGATTTTGAACGTGCCCTGGCCTTTGCCGTCAGCCGTGCCAAGCGCGAAAACCTGCATGGAAAAATGGCGGTGCTGCTGCTGGACCTGGACCGTTTCAAGAATGTGAACGACACCTACGGCCATGCCATTGGCGACCAGTTGCTCATCAAGGTGGCGCGCCGCCTGGGCACCACCACCCGTGGCAGCGACTTGCTGGCACGACTGGGTGGCGATGAATTCGTGGTGCTGGTGCAGGATATGGAAAGAATCGACCAGGCTATTTTGCTGGCCAGCCGCATCGTCGAAGCTTTCAAAAAACCCATCGTACTGGATGGCCTGGAATGGCATGTCACCATGAGCATAGGCATTGCCGTCTTTGGCTCGTGCGCCAATGATGCGACCGAGCTCATGAAATGCGCCGACATTGCCATGTACCGCGCCAAGCAAGAGGGGCGCAACCAGAGCCATTTTTATTCTGACCAGTTACACCAGGCCGTGCGGCACCGCATGTACCTGGAACGTGATTTGCGCCACGCCCTGCGCAATGAGCAATTGCAAGTGTATTACCAGGCCAAGATCAACCCTTTTGATGGCCGCATAGGTGGCATGGAAGCGCTGCTGCGCTGGCACCACCCAGTCGAAGGTGTGCTGACACCCGGCGTATTCCTGCCCATGGCAGAAGAACTGGGACTGATGTTCGAGATCGACCAGTGGGTCATGCGCACCGCCTGCTCCCAGTTACAGGAATGGCGCTCGCTGCCGTTCTTGCACGCACAAGACTTGACCATGGCAGTCAATGTCTCAGCCATCCAGCTGCAGGGCGACAATCTCATCTATACCGTCGATGAAGCTTTGCTGACCAGTGGCCTTGATCCCAGTTACCTGGAGCTGGAAATTACCGAGAATGCGTTGATACGCGACCCCCATCATGTCGCCGCCATCCTGCACAAGCTGGTTGGGCGCGGCGTCAAGCTCTCACTCGATGATTTTGGCACGGGTTATTCTTCCTTTGGGCATTTGAAACTCTTCCCCATCCATGTGCTGAAGATAGACCAGAGCTTTGTCGCCGGTGTCGGCAAGGGTGATTCACCGGAGCGCCTGCTGGCTGCCATGATCGCCTTTGCCCAGACCATGGAATTGTCGCTGGTGGCAGAAGGGATAGAAACCGAACATCAGGCGCGATTCTGTGCCGACCGCGGTTGTGAGCTTTTACAGGGTTATTTGTATTCTCGCCCGATACCATCGAGTGAATTTGAAGATCGCTACCTGACCGGAAGCTTCCGCCATGAACCAATTGGACCAGAATGACACAGCTAGCAATCGCCCGTCAAACTGTGTGAATGAGCAGCACGCCCTGCTGGCTGCCATCGTCGCCTCGGCCGATGATGCCATCATAGGCAGCGACCTCAGCGGCAATATCCTGAGCTGGAACCATGCGGCAGAAATCCTGTTTGGCTATAGCGTCACGGCAATTTACCAGCGTCCCTTTACCAGTCTCTTCCCGTCCGGGCAATTGCCCGATCATCTGTCGCTGATCAAACTCTTGCAACAAGGTGCCTCGATAGGTCATTTTGAAACCATGCGGCGCTGCCAGGATGGCACAGAACTGCCGGTGGCCCTGACCATCTCGGCCATACGCGACGAGGGTGACAACATCATCGGCCTGTCGCTGATTGCGCGTGACTTCAGCGTAGGCTACCGCATCGCCGCCCGCCTGACGCAAAGCGAACGTCATTTCCGCCAGGTGGTCGATGCGGCGCCGAATGCCATGGTGATGATAGACCGCCGTGGCCTGATAGAAATGGTGAACACTCAGGCCGAAACTATCTTTGGCTATACCCGATCAGAATTGCTGGGCAAGCCGCTGGAAATCCTCATCCCCTCTCGCTTCCAGCGTCATCATCCCAGCCTGCGCACTGGCTACTTCGCCAACCCCGTCAGTCGCACCATGGGTCAGGGACGCGAGTTGTATGGTTTGCGCAAGGATGGCACCGAATTCCCGGTAGAGATAGGCCTCAACCCCATAGAAACTACCGACGGCATCAAGGTCTTGTCGGCGATTGTCGATATTAGCGAACGAAAGCGCCAGGAAGAGCGCTTCCGCCTGGTGGTGGAAGCCGCGCCGAATGCCATGGTGATGATAGACAGCCAGGGCAAGATAGAAATGGTGAATGCCCAGACTGAGGCCATCTTTGGCTATGCGCGTGAAGAGTTGCTGGGCCAGCCCATGGAAGTGCTGATACCGACCCGCTTTCGCGCCCACCACCCTGGCTTGCGCAGCAATTTTTTCACGCAGCCAAGCAGTCGCAGCATGGGTTCTGGCCGTGACCTGTTTGGCCTGCGCAAGGACGGTAGCGAGTTTCCGGTGGAAATCGGTCTCAACCCCATAGAAACTGCCGACGGCATCAAGGTCTTGTCAGCCATCGTCGACATTAGCGAACGCAAGCGCCAGGAAGAGCGCTTCCGCCTCGTCGTCGAAGCCGCGCCGAATGCCATGGTGATGATAGATAGCCTGGGCAAGATAGAAATGGTGAATGCCCAGACCGAGCACCTGTTTGGCTATCAGCGTGAAGAACTACTGGGCCAACCCATGGAAATCCTCATCCCGGCCCGCTTTAGGCCACAGCATCCCGGTTTGCGCAGCAGTTACTTCGCCAGCCCCAGCACCCGCGCCATGGGCACAGGCCGCGACCTGTTTGGCTTGCGCAAGGATGGTAGCGAATTCCAGATAGAAATTGGCCTCAATCCCATACAAACTGCCGATGGCCTGAAGGTGCTGTCTGCCATTGTCGACATCTCTGAACGCAAACGCTTCACCGATGAACTGTCACGGCGCAACCAGGAATTGAATAGTTTTGCCTATGTCGCCTCGCATGATCTCAAGTCGCCCTTGCGCGGCGTCGACCAACTGGCCACCTGGCTGACTGAAGACCTGGCCGGCAAGATCGATGACGAAACAAATGAACACCTGCGCCTGATGCGCATGCGCATCAAACGCATGGAGAAACTGCTGGATGATTTGCTGCTCTACTTCCGTGCCGGGCAATCAGGTGGTTCGGTAGAACGCATAGACGTTGCTGAACTGGTGCGCGATGTGTTTGATCTCTGCTGCTCCGACAAATCGTTCAGGCTGGAATTGCAGGGCGAATTCCCGCGCTACCATACGCACAAAGTACCGCTGGAACTGGTGTTTCGCAATCTCATCAGCAATTCCATCAAACATCACGACACCAGGCAAGGCTGCATCGTCGTGCAAGCCATCCCGAATGATCAATGGCTGGAATTTGCCGTCTGCGACGACGGCCCCGGCATTGCGCCAGAACACCGCGAACGCGTGTTTGCCATGTTCCAGACCCTGCGCCCGCGCGATGAAGTCGAAGGTAGTGGCATGGGCCTGGCCATCATCAAGAAAACCATAGAATCCCTGGGTGGCAGCATCGCCCTCAGCGACAACCAGCCACACGGAGCCATCTTCAGGTTCACCTGGCCACGTAAAACAGTCGAGGCATAGTCATGGCGATGTCAGACAAGAACAGGACATCCATGACATCTCAGGCAAGCCTGGAATTACTGGCTGCCATCGTCAATTCATCAGAAGACGCCATCATCGGTAGCGACCTCAATGGTCACATCATCAGCTGGAATCATGCAGCCAGCCTGCTGTTTGGCCATGCGCCTGAGGCCATACTCGGTCAGGCCTTTGCCCTGCTCTTCCCCGCTGGCCAATTGCCGGATCACCTGACCCTGATACAACTGCTGGAACAAGGCAGCGCCATCGGCCAGTTTGAAACAATGGGCCAGCACGCCGATGGCAACGAGCTGCCGGTGTCCCTGAGCATCTCCGCCATCCGTGATGCGACGGGCCAGATCTTTGGCCTGTCCCTTTCTGCCCGCGACTTTAGCAATGGCTATAAACTCGCTGCCCGTCTCGCCCAAAGCGAAAGGCATTTCCGCCTGGTCGTCAATGCTGCCCCCAATGCCATGGTGCTGGTGGGCCAGAACGGCTTGATAGAAATGGTCAACGACCGCACAGAAAAAATCTTTGGTTACGGGCGTGCCGAACTGGTGGGACTCGCGTTTGACCTGCTCGTACCTGAACGCTTTCGCAAGCAGCACCATGAACCACAGGCGCCACAAATGCAACAAATGCAACCAGCTCCCACATTGTATGCCCTGCGCAAGGACGGCAGCGAGTTCCCGGTCGAGATCGGTCTTAACCCCATCGACACTGCCGACGGTGTCAAGATACTCTCTGCCATTGTCGACATCTCCGAACGCCAGCACTTCATCGATGAACTCTCGCGCCGCAATCAAGAGTTAAAAGATTTTGCCTATGTCGCCTCGCATGACTTGAAAGCCCCCTTGCGCGGCGTCAGCCAACTGGCCATGTGGATCACCGAAGACCTGGAAGGTCAGATCAACGAAGAAACCCGCGAACACCTGCACCTCATGCGCGTGCGCATCACCCGCATGGAAAAACTGCTGGAAGACTTGCTGCTCTACTTTCGCGCCGACAAACTTGGCGGCAACATCATCACCGTTGACTTTGCCGAACTGGTGCGAGATGTCTTTGAACTATGCTGCAGCGACGCCTCTTTCGATCTTGAATTGCAAGGCAGCTTCCCCAAAGCCCCGACCCACAAAGCCGCCCTCGAACTGGTCTTGCGCAATCTCATCAGCAATGCCATCAAACACCACGACAAAAAAAGCGGCCACATCATCGTGCGCTCTGTTGCCTCGCCCGAAGATACACACTATATCTTCGAAGTCGCCGACGACGGCACAGGCATCCCCCCAG
>Ga0187845_1000813_pt1 | contig 18258 bp, 13 predicted proteins | sample SpaLakP09_SKY_68_FD_134515 | JGI IMG/M metagenome (GOLD analysis project Ga0187845, IMG submission 134515) | Oligotrophic lake water microbial communities from Sparkling Lake, Wisconsin, USA - SP09_SKY_68 | ecosystem: Environmental > Aquatic > Freshwater > Lake | place: USA: Sparkling Lake... | reverse complement strand
GCTGCATCGGCTGCATGGGCCAGGCCCGTGACGGCGATGAGCAACCCAGCGAGCCAGGTTTGCATTTTCATCGTTGAGTTTTCCCTTGAAATCAGGGGGCGAGCAACTGCCAGCGCTGGCAGTCTCCGCCGACCCATTCCCACTGCGCCACGTTGGCGCCGTTGGCGGTGGAGCAGGCGGCCACATCGAGGACGCGTCCGCTGTTCTTGTTGACGATGCGCACGAAGCCGGCGCCGACGTTCTCGATGCCCCACCGCTGCGCTGCGGCTCCGTTGCTCGTCCACTGGCGCACGTTGGCGCCCATCTGCAGCGAGGCGCCGTCGACTTCCATCTTCATGCCGCCGTTGACCGAGGTGAACTCGTAGAAACCGTCCGCCATCGGTGCAACGGCCCAGCGCTGGCAGTTGGCACCGCTGTAGGGCCACTGCTGCACATTGCCGCCGGCTGCGGGGGAGCAGGAAGCGACGTCCAGCGCCTGGCCGCTGTGCTTGGCCATCACACGGTAGGTCCCGGCAGCCACTGCGTTGGGGCTGACTCGCTCGAAGCGCCAGCGCTGGCAGTCGCCGCCCAGCCAGGTCCACTGCTGCACATTGGCGGCCGCCGCAGTGGAGCAGGCATTGACGTCCAGGGCGAGATTGCTGTTCTGGTTGACGATACGGAAGTAGCCCTCGCCCACGGGCTCAATGCGCCATTGCTGGCAGGTTGCGCCATTCGCCGTCCATTGCTGCACATTGCCGCCTGCGGCGGTCGAGCAGGCGTTCACGTCCAGTGCCTGCCCGCTGTGCTGGGCGGTGATCGTGTAGACCCCGTTGGCCGTGTTCGTCACGCGCCAGCGCTGGCAGTCACCGCCGACCCAGGTGTACTGCTGCACATTGCCGCCCGGTGTCGTCGAGCAGCCAGCCACGTCCAGCACCTGGCCGCTGTGCTTGGCCACCAGGCGGTAGACGCCGTCGGCCACCGGGTTGTTCAACGGCGCGCTGGCGAACTGCATGCGGCAGCTCATGTTGGCCAGCTGCAGCACACGCTGGTTGTTGCTGGAAGGCAGCAGCTGCGAGCTGTAGTTGGTGCAGGCGTCGCCGCCCGCCAGGATGGGCGTGGCCAGCGGCGTGGCGGCCTCGGTCCACAGGCCCGTTCCACCGTTGGTGTTGAACATGTAGACGCGGCCCGTGGCGTCCTCGTTGATGCTGTTGTTGCTATTGCGCTTGAGCACCTGGGCGGTCAGCAGCAGGCGGCCCTGCGGGCCGCCGTCGTTCATCCACGTGATGGTGGGCGTGTGGCTAAAGTGGTGGCCGGCGGTGGATTCCACGCGCGTACCGAGGTTGCTGGGCGTGCCCCAGCTGCTGCCGTTGCTGGACGTGCGCGTGTAGACATCGCAAGCGCGTGAGCCGCAGATCTCGTAGCTCATCAGGTAGGTGCCACTTGGCAGCTTGCGCACCACCGGCATGCCGGGCCGCAGGTCGCCGCCATCGCTGATGGCCACGTCGAACACGTCGGAGCCCCAGTTCAGGCCGCCGTCGGTGGAGACCTTGTGCGCGATCAGCTGGTTGTAGCCGCCGGGCTTGTATTCCTCGCTGGCGTAGAACATCAGCAGCCGGCCGGCGCTGTCGACGCTGAACTCGGGCTCCCAGATGCCGGTGTTGCCGGTAGCGGCCACGGCGTGCTGCGTCCACGTGCGGCCCTGGTTGGTGCTGCGGTAGATGCGCAGCGTGTGCGTCGTGCCGTTGCGGCCCGTGGTGGCCCAGAACAGCGTGCCGGCTGCGGTGCTGCCGAGTTGCTGCGGCACCTCCCACAGCGCGCTGCAGCAGTGCCAAGACTCGGGCACCGTGATGCTGCCCACCTGGGCCCAGCTGGCGCCGTCATTGGTGCTCTCGTAGATCAGCGAGGTGCTGCCGCCGAGGTCGTGCGAGGCCATCAGCCGGCCATTGGCGCCCCCGCTGGCGGCGAGCCGGATCATGCGTGGGTAGAAGCTGTCCTGCGTGGTGTTCAGCAACGTGTCGGCCGCGCGGGCCGGGGTGCCGAACAGCAGCGCGCACAGCGCCATCGTCAAAGCGAGAAATACTCTCATTGCCTGTCTCCTGGTGGATGGGATGGCGGCTCTGACGGCCGCTCAAGAGGTGGCCTTAGCGGCCGAACTGGATCAGCTCCCGGTTGGCTCGTTTCACGCGCTCGAAGTCGAGCTTCTGCACGCGGCGGTCATAGGTGAAGAAGCCGTTGAGCTCCTCTTCCACGTCGGTTGTTTCCGTGTAGACGGCCGCGCTCAGGCCGTGCGTGGCCGCGTATTCGCGCAGCCGCGCGGCCTGCTCGACATAGACCTTGGTGACGGCCTCTTTCGTGTCGTAGAGCAAGTAGCAGCACTTGGAGTCGGGCCGGTACATATGGCCAGGCGTGCGCAGGCTGTTGCCGCCGTACTCGCCGAGCACGGCAATGCGGCCGGGCTGCCAGTTCACCGGCTGCGGACCGGGGTAGTCGTGCAGGTCGATGACGTCGCCACCGCCCTGGTCGTGCGGCTCGAAGTTGATGCCGGAGTGGGTGTTGATGAGGCGAGTCGGGTCCAGCGCCTTGAACCCGTCGGACATGCGGCGGTGGTCGAAGTCGCCCCAGCTCTCGTTGAAGACGACCCAGCTGACGATGGACGGCACGCTGCGCAGCTGGTCGACGATCTCGCGCATCTGGCCTTCGGTGCGGCTGCGGATGGCCAGGTCCTTCTCGGCGTCCCAGGCTTGGGGCATGTCTTGCCACACCAGCAGGCCGAGCTTGTCGGCCCAGTAGAACCAGCGCGCCGGCTCCACCTTGATGTGCTTGCGGACCATGTTGAAGCCCAGGTCCTTGGTGGCCTGCAGGTCGAACTTCAGCGCTTCGTCGGTCGGCGCGGTGTGCAGTCCGTCGGGCCAAAAGCCCTGGTCCAGCGGGCCGAACTGGAAGACGAACTTGCCGTTCAGCAGCGGGCGCGGAACGCCGGCCACATTGCCAATGGCGATGCTGCGCATGCCGAAGTAGCTGTCGACCTGGTCGACGACCTTGTCGTTGCGGCGCAGCGTGACCTTGAGGTCGTAGAGGAAGGGATCGTCCGGCGACCACAGACGCGGCTTGGGCACTGGGATGTGCAGCTCGGTGCCGGGGCGACCGGTGACGCGGCCGACCTGCTTGCCGTCACGCAGGGCCACGGCCTCGACTTCCGCGTCGGCATCGGCACGCACGATGACCTGCAACCGCTGCCTGGCCACATCGGGCGTCAGGTCCAGCCGTGCGACGTGGGCGGCGCCGACAGGCTCCAGCCACACGGTCTGCCAGATGCCTGAGCTGGGCGTGTAAAAGATGCCGCCGGGCTTGAGCGACTGCTTGCCCACCATGCCGTCGCCGGTACTGGGGTCGAAGGCGGAAACGACCAGCTCGTTGCGACCGGCCTTCAGATGGTCGGTGATGTCGAAGCTGAAGGACGCATAGCCGCCGTCATGGAAGCCCACGCGCGTGCCGTTCACGTAGACGTTGGCGATTCGGTCCACCGCGCCGAAGTTGATGCGCACGCGCTGGCCGCCCCAGGCGGCGGGGATCTCGAAGCTGCGGCGATACCAGAGGTTGACCTCGCCCAGGCGCTCGATGCCCGACAGGCGCGACTCCACCGGATAGGGCACGCGCACCTGCTCCACCTTTGCAGGGAAGGCCGGCGCGGTGGACGGCACATGGCGCGCATCCGGTGCGCCCTTGCCGCCCCAGTAGTCCCACTGGCCGTTGAGGTTGAGCCAGTCCTTGCGCGCGAGCTGCGGGCGTGGGTATTCGGGCAGGGGCACGGCGGCCTTCTCGGCTTCGGCCGTCCACGGTGTCGTGAGGCGGTGGGCGGGTCCGAGCGGCTTCTCGGGTTCTTGCGCGTGGGCACTCGCGAACGCGAGAACCAGCGTTGTGATCAACAGTCTGGCGAGCATGGAGGCCTCGTTGATGTGAAAGATTCAGAACCGGCGGGACAGCAGCACCAGCAGGCGCTGCAGGCTACTGAACCCACCCAGCAGCAAGCCGATGGCGATGCGCGTCCACCAGGAACTCAAGGTGCCGTCGAACAGGATCAGCGTCTGGATGAGCCCAAGCATCAGCACACCGGTCAGCGCGCCCAGCACATGGCCGGTGCCGCCGCTGAGCAGCGCGCCGCCGATGACGACGGCGGCAATCGCGTCCAGCTCCAGCCCTTGTGCATGCAGGCCGTAGCCGGACAGCGTGTAGATGCCGAACAGCACGCCGCCCAGCGCCGCACAGGCACCGCTGACGGCATAGACGGCGATGCGCGTGGCGGCGACGGGCAGGCCCATTAGGTGCGCCGAGGTCTCGTTGCCGCCCAGCGCGTAGACCGCACGGCCGAAGCCCGTTGAACGGGAGACCCACACGGCCAGCGCCAGCAGCAGCAGCCCACACACGGCGCCCGGCGTGATCTCGCCAATCCATCCGGATGGCCCCAGCGACCAGCGCGCCTGCGACCAGGCGGCTAGCGTCTCGTCTCTGATGGCAATGGAGTCCACGCTCAGCACATAGCAAAGCCCGCGCGCCAGGAACAGCCCAGCCAGCGTGACGATGAAGGCCGGCAGCTCGAAGGCGTGGATGACCCAGCCCATCAGGCCACCGAACGCCGCGCCACCAGCCAGCAGCAACGGGATCAGCAGCCACGGCGACAGGTGCGCGCGCTCGACGCCCAGCGCCAGCAGCATGGTGGTCAACGCAACGACCGAGCCCACCGACAGGTCGATGCCGCCGGACAGGATGACAAAGCTCATGCCCACCGCGACGACGAGCAGGAAGGCGTTATCGATGAGCAGGTTCAGCAGCACCTGGCCCGACAGCAGGCCCGGGTAGGCCGCAGCGCCGACCAGTGCGGCCGCCACGAGCAGCAGCAGCGAGGCCCAGCTGGGCAGGTCTTGCGCGCTCAGCCTCATGACCGGCGCCTCCAGACAGAAGACTGGCTGACCGACACCGCAAACACGACGGCCGCCTTGACGACCAGCGTGACCTCGGGCGCGATGCCGAGCGCATAGATGCTGGTTGTCAGCGTCTGGATGATCAGCGCGCCGAGCATGCTGCCGCGCAGGCTGAAGCGGCCGCCCAGCAGCGAGGTGCCGCCCAGCGTCACCGCGAGGATGGCGTCCAGCTCCAGCATCTGGCCGGCGTTGTTGGCGTCGGCGCTCTGGATGTTGGCAGAAATCATCAGGCCCGCAAGGCCGCCGCACAGACCACAGGTGATGTAGACAGCCAGGATCAGCCCCGCCGCATTCACGCCGGCCAGCCGCGCGGCGGCAGGGTTGGCGCCGGCCGCCTGCAGGAATAGACCGAGCGCCGTGCGGTGCTTGAGGGCGCCCAGCAGCGCGGCCAGCGCAAGCGCCAGCCAAGGCGCGAACGGCAGGCCGAGCAGGAAACCGCTGCCGAGGAAGGCGTAGCCGGCGTGGTCGATGCTGAGGATCTGGCCGTCGGTGATGAGCTGGGCAATGCCACGGCCGGCCGTCATGAGGATCAGCGTGGCGATGATGGGCTGGATGCCGCCGGCAACGACGAGCAGGCCGTTGAACAAGCCGCACAGCGCGGCGGCACCGAGGCCGCCCACGAGGGCGACACCCAGGCCGTGTCCGGGCAGCAGCGCCGCCGCGACGGCGGCCGTGATGGCAACGACGGCGCCAACCGAGATGTCGATGCCTCGCACGGCGATGACCAGCGTCATGCCCATCGCAACGACCATCAGTGGCGCGGCGCGGTTGACGATGTCGATCAGCGGGCCGAAGGCATGGCCGTCCTGCCATCGCATGTTGATGAAGCCCGGATTCAGTGCGGCGTTCAGCAGCCAGAGCGCGAGCAGCACGAAGCCGGCATGTTTGACCGACGCATTCATGCTGCGGCTCCCGCCATGACGTGAAGCAGCCGCTCCTCGCTCAGGCCGCGCGCGTCCAGATCCGCCACTTGCCGGCGCTCGCGCAGCACCACCACGCGGTCGCTGGCGCGCAGCACCTCGGGCAGTTCGGATGAGATGAAGACCAGCGCCATGCCTTGGCGGCACAGCGCCAGCACCTGTTCCATCAAGTCCTGCTTGGCGGCGATGTCGATGCCGCGCGTCGGCTCGTCGAGGATCAACAAGCGCGGCCCAGTGGCCAACCAGCGGGCGAGGATGGCTTTCTGCTGGTTGCCGCCAGAGAGCACGCCGATGGGCGTTTCTGCATCGGCCGTCTTGATGCCTAGCCGCTGGATGAACGCGTTAGCCAATCCGCGCTGAGCAGCGCGCGGCAGCATGCGAAACACGCCACGGCGGGCCTGCAGCGCCAGCACAATGTTCTCGCGCACGCTGAGTTCGGCCACGATGCCGTCGACCTTGCGCTCCTCGGGGCACAAGGCCAGGCCGGCTCGGATGGCGTCGCGCGGGCTGTGCAGGGCCAGCGCGCGGCCGTCCACCTGCAGCGTGCCGGTGTCGGCGCGGTCGGCGCCGAACAGCAGCCGCGCGGCCTCGGTGCGGCCGGCGCCGAGCAGGCCGGCCAGGCCCAACACTTCGCCCGGTGCGACGATGAGGCCCAGGCCCTGGACAGCATTGCGGCGGCCGAGCTTATGGGTCTGCAGCAGCGGCTTGCCGGCAGGCGCTGCGGCGTCCCGCGTGGCCGCCGTCGCCGACAGATCGCGACCGATCATCAGCTGCACGAGCTTCATGCGCGGCAGCTTGGCCGGGTACTCGCCGACCAGCTCACCGTTGCGCAGCACCGTGAAGCGGTCAGCCACGGCATAGGCCTGGTCCAGGAAGTGGGTGACCAGCAAGATGGCCACGCCCTGCCCTCGCAGCTGGCGCAGCAGTTCAAGCAGGCGTGCGGTCTCGGCCTCGTCGAGGCTGGAGGTGGGCTCGTCAAGAATCAGCACCCGCGCCCGCTGATGCAGCGCGCGGGCAATGGCCACCATCTGTTGCAGGGCCACGGGCAGTTCTCCCAGCGGCCGGCGCACGTCGAGTTGCAGGCTCAGCCGCGCGAGCGCACTTTCGGCTTCGCGCTGCGTGCGCTGCCAGTCAATCCCCCACCACCGGCGCAGCAGTCGGCCGGCGAGCAGGTTCTCGGCCACTGACAGGTTGGGGCAGAGCTGCACCTCCTGGTGCACGACGGCGATGCCGGCGCGCTGGGCCTGCAACGGCGTGCGCGCATCGAAGGGCCGGCCGTCGAGCCGGATGCTGCCGCCGTCGCGCGCCTGCACGCCGGCCAGAATCTTGATCAGCGTGGACTTGCCGGCGCCGTTCTGGCCCATCAGCACCTGCACCTCGCCGGCGCGCAGCGTCAGGCCGGCGCTCACCAGCGCGGGCATGCCGTTGAAGGCCTTGGCGACGCTGCTGGCCTGGAGGACCACGTCAGGCATCAGTACTTGCGATTAGGGAGTTCGCGTGCAGCGACGTCGGCGGTGAACACGCCCTCCTCCGTCACCATGCGGCGCGGCAGCGTCTTGCCGGCTTTCAGGTCCTTGACGGCCTGCATCAGCGGCGGGCCGAGCATCGGGCTGCATTCGACCGTCACGTTGAGCTTGCCGGCCACCATGGCCTGGAAGGCGGCCTTCACGCCGTCGATGGAGACGACGACAATGTCCTGGCCCGGCTTGGCGCCGGCTTCCTCGATGGCCTGGATGGCGCCCAGGGCCATGTCGTCGTTGTGGGCGTAGAGGACGTGGATGCGCTTCGGGCCTTCCGCCTTCAGGAAGGCCTCCATGACTTCCTTGCCCTTGGCGCGGCTGAAGTCGGCGGTCTGCGAGCGAACGATCTTCAGGCGCGGCTCGGACTTGATGGCTTCCTCGAAGCCTTGTTTGCGGTCCAGCGCCGGTGCGGCGCCAACCGTGCCTTGCAGTTCGACGATGCGGACCTCGTCCTTGCCGCCCTTGACCCTGTCCACGAGCCAGCGGCCGGCGCGGCGGCCTTCCTCGACGAAGTCCGAGCCCATGAACGAGATCCACAGGCTCTCGTCGGCTTCCTTCACCAATCGATCCGTCAGGATGACCGGGATGCCCGCCACCTTGGCCTCGCGCAGCACAGTGCCCCAGCCGGTTTCGACGACGGGCGACAGCGCAATGACGTCGACCTTCTGCGCGATAAAGGCTCGCAGCGCCTTGATCTGGTTCTCCTGCTTCTGCTGGGCGTCGGCGAACTTCAGCGTGATGCCGGCGTCCTTCGCCGCCTGCTTGATGGACGTCGAGTTGGCCGTGCGCCACGCGGACTCGGCGCCGATCTGCGAGAAGCCGAGAACCAGCTTCTTGTCGGCGGCCCAGGCAGGCAGGCCTGCGGCTGCGAGAGCAGCCAGGAGGTGGCGTCGTTGCATGTGAATATCAAAAAAAGGCCGCCCCGGCACGCGTTCGAACGAGCACGTGCACAAGGGCTGGCTGGAAAAGGCGGCGCCGAACCAGGGCCGCCCGGAGATGACCGTTAGAGCTTGAAGTTGAAGCTCAGGCCGTAGAACTTGTCGTCCGAACGGATGTCGTGCGGGAAGCTCTCGTTCTGGAAATAGCTGTAGTACTTCGCACCGGTCAGGTTGTTGGCGTTGAAGCTGACGCTCAGGTGCTCGTTGACCTGGTAGCCGATGGCGAAGTCCAGCCGGCCGTAGGCCTTAACGCGGTTGTAGTAAGGCTGGGTGTTGTTGGCACAGACGCCGGTGGTCAGGCCGTTCTCGGCGGGCGAGGCGACCAGGCAGTCGATTTGGCCTTCGTTGAACTTGTCGCGCCAGGTGTAGGTCAGGCGGCTGGTGATGCCGAACTTCTCGTACAGCACGCCAGCGTTGTAGCTGTGCTTGGACACACCCAGCAGCGGCTTGCCGAACAGCTTGTCGCCGACGGTGTCGACCTTGCTGTCGGCCATCGTGTAGTTGCCGAACACGCCAACGCCGCTCAACGCGCCGGGCAGCATGTCCAGGAAGTACTGCGCGCTCAGCTCCAGGCCTTGCAGCGTGGCCTTGCCGAGGTTGCGAGGGCGGCTCATGTCGTAGGTGACGCCGTTGATGACCTCGCGGGCGACCGAGCGCACGACGCGGTCCTTCAACACACGGTGGTATATGGCGGCCTGCAGGTAGCTGCCCTTACCGAAGTACTTCTCGACGGACAGGTCGTAGGCCGTGCTCATCTGGTCCTTCAGCTCGGGGTTGCCACCGCTGCCGCCGGGGATGACGTTGGCGTTCAGCGGCACCGCGTAGTTCAGCGTCGGGTTCAGGTCGCCCAGGCCCGGGCGCGACATCGTCACGCCCCCGGTGGCGCGCACGATGAGGTTGGGCATCACCTCCAGCTTGGCGCTGGCGTTGGGCAGGAAGTGGTTGGTGGTGGACGAAGCCGTCTGCGGCGTGACGACGCCGCTGATGCGGCCGGCGCCGGAGATGGTGCGCTCCGAGCGCACGAAGCGGCCGCCGAAGACGCCGTCCAGGCGCATGCCGGCCACGCTGGTCTCGTAGTGCGGCTGCACGTAGAGGGCGTAGTTCTTCTCCTTGGAGTCGTAGTTGTTGACCGGCGCGTAGGCCGGGTCACCCGGCTGGCTGCCGTACAGCACGCGCAGCACGTCGGTGTTGTTGCGCAGGTAGTCGGGGTTGGGCGTCATCCAGCCCTGGCAGCCGTTGATCTGCGGGATGCAGTTGGGCGCCTGGATCAGGAAGTCCGCCGGCAGTTGCGTGGCCGAGCTGACCAGCGTCACGCGGTTGCCGCCCGGGGCGCCGGGGCCGCCGGCTTCGTTGGCGCGGAAGCTGGAGTCGCGGTCCGCAGCGCGGGCGCCGAAGTCGATGCTCGTGAAGAAGCCGTCCATCTCGTAGCTGCCCTTGAGCGCCACGGCGTTCTGCTCGCTCTTGGCCCAGTTGATGTCCTGGAACAGGCCGTTGGCGAAGCGGAAATCGGTCTTGCTGCCCAGCGGGTTGCCGGGCATGTTGGTGGTGCCGTAGCCCCCGGCGTTGACGACGATGTCCACCGCGGCGATCTGCTTGCCGATGTCGACAATGATGTTGCGGTTGCGGTTGTCGGACGCCATGTGCGAGACGTCGACGTTCAGCGACAGCGGGCCGGCGTTGTACTTCCAGCCGCCGGCCAGCACGCGCTGGTCGGTCGCGCCCAGCTTGGCCTGCGTGCTGGTCAGGCCCGGCACGTTGTTGAACGTGGCGGACGCGCCGTTGCACAGGTTCTGCACGCCATCAGCCTCGCCGCCCAGGAAGCCGGCGCCGTTGATGTGCGCCTTGTAGCAATCGGTGCCGGCCTTCGCGTTGGTGATGTTCTGAGCCGCGAAGATGTCCGAGAAGATGAAGTAGGTGGCGAACTCGCCGCGGTAGCCGGCGTAGAGCGCATCGGCGTAGAACTCGTTCTGCGCATTCGGGCGCCACTGGATGGACGCGTTGGCCTGCGGGCGCTGGTAGCCGCCGGTGTCGGTCAGGCCGCCCACGCAGGTGGGCAGCACGATGCCGGCGGCACCGGCCGGGCCGTTGGTGCCGGAGCGCGGGTCGCAGTTGAAGGAGATCGGGCGGTTGAACTTGTGGTCGGCGTAGGAGACGTCCACCAGCAGGCCGAACTCGCCCGCGTCGGTCTGCGTGCGGTAGGAACCCAGCACGCCGAGCTTGGTGCTGGGCTTGGTGGCGAACTCGCCCACGCTGGCGCGGCCGTTGACGACCAGCGTCATCCCCTTGCGGAACTCCATGGGCTTGCGCAGCTTCAGGTCGATGGCACCGGCCACGCCGCCCTCCAGCAGGTGGGCGCCGGCCGACTTGTAGACATCGGCGCGCGAGATGGCTTCGGCCGGCAAGTCCTGGAAAGCGAAGCCGCGGCCCACGCCGGTGAACATCTCGCGGCCGTCAAGCGTGGTGCTGATGTCGCCGATGCCGCGGATCAGCGGGTTGACGATCTCGTTGTTGAAACCCACGACGGTCTGCACGCCCGGCACGCGCTGCAGCGCCTCGGCCACGGTGTTGTCGGGGAACTTGCCGATGTCGTCGGCGACGATGGACTCGACGACCTGGTCGGCATCGCGCTTGGACTGCACGGCCGCGTTGCGGCTGGCGCGCTGGCCGACGATGACGACCGTCTCCAGCTTGCCGGCTTCGGCCGCCGGCTTGGGCGTCTCCTGGGCGATGGCTTGCTGGCCGACGATGGCCAGCGTCAGCATGGCGGCTGCCGAGATCGGTGAGAGGGGGAATCGCTTCATTGTTTTGTCTCCTGAGGCTTTGGCGGCGCTGCGTGTGACGTCGCCTTGGGCCGGGTGTTGAACGAAATCATGGCGCCGGTTGGCGCGGGTGCCTGCGTCTTGCGCCGCTGCAGTGCTGCATCGGCCTTGACGCCCAGTAATTACAAACAACTTTTATTGCAACATTAGGCGCAACAGCGCGTCCGGAAGACGCCTGGCGCCACCACAGCCCCGAGGCCAGGCGGCCTCGATGGGCAGTTCCTTCAGTGCCTGTTCAGCCAGTGGCCACGGGCTGCCACCGGGTGGAAGGACCGCGCGACATCTGTCGGCGGTCTATTTCGATCAATGCGTTGATTATTCACCAATTTACTTGTTATAAAACTAGCGCAAACCATGAGGCGGCCACACTTCAGCGCGCGAGGAAACGCGATTCGCGCTCCAGCAGGCGATTGATGCGCTGCTGGCCCTTGGCCAGCGTGGCCTCCAGCGGCTCGCCGGAGACGACGATGGCCGCTACCGTCTCGCCCAGCAGTCCCATGACCCGCGACTGACGTGCGACGGTGGGCGGCAGGCCGGTGCCCACCTGGGCGACTGGGCCCAGCGAGGCGCGCATGGGCAGCGCCTTGAAGGCCGCGCTGTCCACGGCGGACTGGCGTGCCGGCAGCTGGCCGGTGCGGGCCCAGGCCAGGCTCTCGTCGTTGAGGAAGCGCAGGAATTGATGGGCCGCCTCGCGCTCGGCCGGCGTCTGCTTGGCGTTGCGCAGCATGACCCACACATGGCTGTCGGCCCAGGTCGCCGGCCTGGCGTAGAGCGTGGGCTCGGGCAGGGCCTCGTAGGCGCGGCTGAGCGGGTTGCCGGGCTGCGCGGCGCGGTCGTTGAGCTGGCCCAGCAGCCAGGTGCCGTTGGGCATCACGCCCCCTGCCCCGGCCATGAAGGCCTGCAACGCGGCGGAGTAGTCCATGTTGCGCGTGGACAGGCCTTCGGCGTAGACGGTGCGCATGAAGGACACGGCCGCCCTGACCTCGGGGGTGCCGAGGTCGATGGCCTGGTCCGTCTTCGGGAACAGGCTGGCGTTCTGCTGGTTGACCAGGCCCAGCACGCTGCGCGCGAAAAAGCTTGGGTCGTTCAGCGTCAGCCACACGAAGTAGGGCTTGCCCGTGGCGCGCTTGAAGGCGCGGGCCTGGTCCAGCAGCGCCTGCGGCGAGGTGGGCAGCCTGGCGTGGCCGGCGGCGTCGACGAGGCCGGCCTGCTTCATCAGCCCCAGGTTGATGTGCCACAGCATCGCGTGGCTGTCGTAGGGCAACGCCAGCACATGGCCGCCGAAGCTCACGCCGTGGCGGGCGTGGGGCGTGAAGTCGGTGGCGTCCAACGCGCCGTCCAGCGGCTGCAGCAGGTCGCGCTTGGCGAAGTCGCCCAGCACCGAGCTGTGCATGATGGCGATGGTCGGCAGGTCGCCGCCGACGATGCGTGCGCCCAGCTGCGGGTAGTAGGCCGAGTGCTCCACCACCTGCGTGTTGACGCGGATGCGGCCAGCCTGCTGCGCGTTGAACTTGTTCGTCAGCACGGTGACGATGCCGCACTCGCTGCTGACCCGGGCCGGGTCGGTGACCTGGCCGAACTCTGCGTCGCAGCTGCCGAAGAAGCGGGCCAGCGTGATCTCGACCGGTGCGGCCGTGGCAGCGCCCGTGAACAGCGCCGCAGCAATGGCGAGCAGTGTTCGCTTCATGGCCTGCTCCCCGACACCGCCGCCACGATGTGGCGCTGGAAGAAGGCGTACAGCACCAGCACCGGCAGCGCCGCGAAAACGGCTTGCGCCATCAGGAAGCCCAGCCCTTCCGACTGCGCGAAGTTGGTCTGCGTGGACGCAAGGCCCAGGGTCAGCGTGTACATCTCGGGGCGGGTCGCGGAGATCAGCGGCCACAGGTAGTCGTTCCACGCGGCCAGGAAGCTGAAGATGCCTAAAGTGGCCTGCGCGGGCAGCGTCAGCGGCAGGATGACGCGCCAGAAGATGGTCCAGCGCGAGGCGTTGTCCATCAGCGCGGCCTCCTCCAGCTCGCGCGGGATGGCCTTGAAGAACTGCGTCATCAGGAACACACCGAAGGGCGCGGCCAGGCGCGGCAGGATCAAACCGGCGTAGCTGTTGTGCAAGCCCAGGTCGGCGAAGAAGCGGTGCAGCGGGATGACGACGGCCGGCTCCGGCACGGCCAGGCCCGCCAGCACCAGCGCGAAGACGACCCGCTTGCCGCGGAACTCGCAACGGGCAAAGCCGTAGCCGGCCAGCGACGACAGCAGCAGCACCAGCAGCGTCTGCACGCCGGCCACGACACAGCTGTTCAGCACCCAGCGGAACACGGCCGGGTTGGCCAGGATGTCGGCGTAGTTGCGCAGCGTGAACGGCGTCGAGAAGACGGCGTCGGTGCGCTCCATCAGCACGGCGTTGGACTTCAGCGACAGCACGAAGACCCATACCAGCGGCAGCATCCACAGGATGGCCAGCGCGATGGCGGCGGCGATCAGGACGCGGTCGAAAAGACTGGGCTTCATTGGCCGTCCTCACGCTTCTCTGCCCAGCGCTGCACCGACACGCCCAGCACCAGCAGCACGAAAAGCAGCTGCGCCGCAGCGGCCGAGTAACCCAGCGCCCATTGATCGAACAGCGCCTCGTAGATGAACATCACCATCGTCCGCGTGCTGTTGTTGGGGCCGCCGTTGGTCAGCAGCTGCGCCTGGCCGAACACCTGCAGTTGGCCCAGCAGCTGCACGATGGCGACGAGGATCAACGTGCGGCGCAACGCAGGCAGCGTGATGAAGCGGAAGGAACGCCAGCGGCTGGTGTTGTCCAGCGCGGCGGCCTCGTACAAGTCCCTGGGCACCTGCTGCAAGGCCGCGAGGATGAGCGTCATCGGCAGGCCGATGCCCCACCAGATCGTGACCAGCGCAATGAAAGGCAGCGCCAGCCGCTCGTCGGACAGCGGCGCCAGGTCGGGCAGGCCCAGGGACTGCAGGCCCTGGCTCAGCAGCCCGCGGTCCGGCAGCAGCACCAAGCGCCAGATCAGCGTCACCACCGTCACCGACAGCACGTTGGACGCGAAGAAAGTGCCGCGCAACCACGCACCCAGCTTGCCCGGGCGGTTCAGCACCAGCGCCAGCGCCAGGCCCAGGCCAACGAAGGCCGGCGTGCAGATCAGCGCGAACAGCACCGTGTTGGCGGCGCTGCGCAGGAAGATCTCATCCCTGACGAGGTCGATGAAGTTGGCGATGCCGACGAACTGGCCGCGGCCGGTGAGCAGGTCCACCGCGTGGAAGGACAGCCAGAAGCCCTCCAGCACCGGCGCGACGAGCAGCCCCATATAGCAGAGCAGGAAGGGCGCGACGAAGGCCCAGCCCACCCAGGCGGGGCCGGCCATGGCCGAACGATTGAACGTGGCCGCGCTCATGCGGCGACGGCCTCGGCAGCTTCCGCGTGATGGGCCAGGCCGTCGGCGTCGAAGACGTGGAGCTGGTCGAGCTCGGGCTGCAGGCGCACGACGTCGCCCAGCGCCAAGGTGCGCTGCACCGGCACCTCGGCGACCACCACCGTGCCGTCGCCCAGGCCCACGTGCGCCAGGCTGCGCTCGCCCAGGCGCTCGATCAGCTCGACGCTGCCCGACACAAGGCCACTGTCGGCCAGCTTCAGGCCTTCTGGCCGCACGCCGATGCACAGCTCGCGCGACCCAACGCCAGCCGCCCTCACCTGCGTGCGCAGGACCGCGCCGTCAGCCAGCCGCACGGCGACAAGGCCCTGCTCGTCGGCCAGGCGCTCGGCAGGCAGGAAGTTCATCGCCGGGCTGCCGACGAAGCCGGCCACGAACCGGGTGCGCGGCTTCTGGTAGATCTCCATCGGCTGCCCGACCTGCTCGATGCGCCCGCCGTTCATGACGACGATGCGGTCCGCCAGCGTCATCGCCTCGACCTGGTCGTGCGTGACGAACACCATCGTCGAGCCCAGGCGCTTGTGCAGCCGCGCGAGTTCGATGCGCGTGCGGTTGCGCAGCTTGGCGTCAAGGTTGGACAGGGGCTCGTCGAACAGGAAGGCCTTGGGCTCCTTGACGACGGCGCGGCCGATGGCCACGCGCTGGCGCTGGCCGCCGGACAGCTGGCCGGGCAGGCGTTGCAGCAGAGCGTCCAGCTCCAGCATGTGCGCCGCAGCGTTGACGCGCCTTTCAACCTCGGCCGCGGCCAGGCCGATGTTGCGCAGCCCGAAGGCCATGTTGTCGAACACGCTCATGTGTGGGTAGAGCGCGTACTGCTGGAACACCATCGCCAAGCCACGCTGGCCGGGCGGCAGTTGCGTCACGTCCGTGCCGCCCAGCACGATGCGGCCGCCGGTCACGCTCTCCAGACCGGCGAGCATGCGCAGCAGCGTGGACTTGCCGCAGCCCGAGGGGCCCAGCAGCACGATGAACTCGCCGGCTTCGATATGAAGCGAGAAGTCGGGAATGATTTCGACAGCGCCAAAGCGCTTGGCGACACCGGCGAATTCGATGCTTGCGGTCAAGGTGTTGTCTCCGGATGGGGCGCCGTCGTGGCGGCGCCTCTGTTATCAGTGCTTAGCGATTGCGTGCACCGTACTGCCGCAGCAGCTCGGCTTCTCGCTGGCGATAGGGCTTGCCATCCGTGTGCAGCACGTCGTGGAACCAGACCAGCGGCGGATCAATGGTGTAGGGGCGCTTCCACGAATCCCAGGGCATCTTGGTCTGGCTCTTGCCGTCCACGAAACCCCAGTTGATCATGCCCACGTCCTCGCGCGCTGCGATCGGCAGCGCGATGTCGAAGGTGGAGCCCAGGCTGCGCGCCATGTACTCGGTGCAGATCAGCGGGCGGCCGTACTGCTGCAGCTGGCCGATGCGCGACTCAAACTTCTCGGGCCAGTTGTAGTCGTGGAAGCTGACGACGTCCGAACAGGCGAGCTGCGACTTCTGCACCGCGCTCAGCTCGGGCGAGTCCGGCGCCCAGTTGTCGCCCAGCCACAGGCCGCTGGTGAGTGGCTGGATGGGCGCCTGCGAGCGGGCCCAGTCGAAGGCCTGCGGGATCAGCTCGGCCACCAGCGCGATCTTGTCCTTGGCCTCGCGCGGCTGGTAGTAGCCCATGCCGCCGCCCTGGTTGTCGGGCTCGTTCCAGATGTCCCAGTAGGTGATGCGCTTGTCCTGGCCGAAGGTCTTGACGATGTCCTCGACGTAGGCGCGCAGGGCCGGCCAGCTGTCGCGGTCGGCCAGCTGCGCCGCCGACGGGCTCTGCACCCAGCCGGAGTTGTGCACGCCGGGGATGGGCTCGCGCTGGGGCCCCAGCCTGGGCTGCGGGTCCCAGCAGGAATCGAACAGCACGAACATCGTGGAGATGCCGTGGCGCTCGGCGATGTCGAGGTACTGGCCGATGCGCTGCTTGAAGCCGACGGCGTCCTGCGCCCACAGCAGGTCGTGCAGGAACACGCGCATGGTGTTCATGCCCAGGCCGGCGGCCCAGCCCAGTTCCAGGTCGATGCGCTCGGCATCGAAGGTCTCAGCCTGCCACATGGCCAACTGGTTGATGGCGGACGCGGGCAGGAAGTTGGCGCCCAGGGCCCAGGGCTGGGCCTTGAACCAGGCGTGGGCCTGCTCGGGCGTCCAGCGTTGCGCGGGGGAGGTGTTCGGGTTGCTCATGGTGGGGGTTCAGGCCGCACGGGCCGGGGTGAAACGGTAGGTCAATTGGTGGCGATAGATCTCGCCGGGTCGCAGCACGGCGTTGCGCTGCGGCCACTCGGGGTGATGGGGGCTGTCGGGCAGCGCCTGCGGCTCCAGCGCCAGGCCGGCATGGGCGGCGTAGGGGCGGCCGTGGCGGTCGGACGTGCGGGGCAGGAATTCGCCGGCGTAGAACTGCAGGCCAGGTGCGTTGCTGCGCAGCGCCAGCGCCAGCTGGCCGTCGCCGGATTGCAGCGTGGCGGCGCCCGCCAGCCAGCAGTGGTCGTGGGAGGCCGGCCGCGCACCGGCGGTCGCGAGCGCGTCCAGCGCTTCGCCGATACGCCGCGGTGCGCGGAAGTCGAATGGCGTGCCCGCGACCTCGGCCTGTTCACCCGTGGGGATCAGGTCGGCCCGCACCGGCAGGTAGCGGTCGGCCGGAATCTGCAGCCGGTGATTGGCGATGCTGCCGCCGCCGTCGAGGTTGAAGTAGGCGTGACTGGTGAGGCTGCACAGCGTGGGCGCGGTGGTCGTGGCTTCCAGCGTCACGGTGACGGTCAGTGGCGGCGCGAGGCGGTAGGTGGCGCGCACGCTCAGCTCGCCAGGGAAGCCCTGATCGCCGTCGGGCGAGGTCAGCGCAAGTTCGAGGCTGTCCGGGGTTTGGCGGACCGCGCGCCACAGCTGACGATGGAAGCCGCCGGCGCCGCCGTGCAACTGGTGCTCGCCTTCGTTGGCCTGCAAGGCGAAGCGCTGGCCGTCGAGGTCGAAGGACGCGCCGGCGATGCGGTTGGCGTAGCGGCCCACGATGGCGCCGAGGTAGCCGGGCTCGGTCAGGCCGTCGGCGGGTTGGGGATAGCCGAGCAGCACCTCGCGGTCGGCGCCGTTGACGGGCACGAGGCAGGACGTCCAGGCGGCGCCGGCATTCGTCACGGCGATGCGCAGGCCGTCGCCGGACTGCAGCGTGAACACGTCCGGCATCGTCATGCCAGCACCCCGGCACCGCCCGCGGCGGCGCAGGCATGGACTTCGGCCTCGCGGCCGTCCGGCGAGCGATAGCCACGGGCCACGGCGGCGCGAATTTCGTCGACCATGCCCAGGGGTGCCAGGGCGATGACGCAGCCGCCAAAGCCGCCGCCGGTCATGCGCGCGCCGCCGGCGTCGCCGATCACGTCCTGCGCCAAGGCGGCCAACGCATCGATCGCCGGCGCCGTGATTTCAAAGTCATCACGCATGGACCAGTGCGACTCGCGCATCAGCCGGCCCATCCCGCCCACGTCGCCACGCGCCATGGCCACGGCCATCAGCTCGCAACGCTGGCTGTCCGAAATGATGTGCCGAGCACGCCGCCGCACGACGAGGTCCAGCGAGCCACCACGCCGCGACCACAGCGAGTCGTCCACGTCGCGCAGCGCCTTCACGCCCAGCCCAATGGCTGCTGCCTCGCACTGC
>Ga0187845_1000811_pt1 | contig 18281 bp, 15 predicted proteins | sample SpaLakP09_SKY_68_FD_134515 | JGI IMG/M metagenome (GOLD analysis project Ga0187845, IMG submission 134515) | Oligotrophic lake water microbial communities from Sparkling Lake, Wisconsin, USA - SP09_SKY_68 | ecosystem: Environmental > Aquatic > Freshwater > Lake | place: USA: Sparkling Lake... | reverse complement strand
CCATGTGGTCGATCAGACGGCCAGGGGTGGCCACCAGAATTTCAGGGTTTTTGGCCAGCAGCTGCATCTGTTTCGGGTAAGGCATGCCGCCCAGAATCGACACGGCTTTCAGGCGGCGCAGATTGACGCTGTATTTATCGGTATTGGTGGTAACTTGCAGGGCCAGTTCGCGGGTCGGGGTCAGTACCAGCATTTTTGGCTGGGCTGGCTTGAAACGTGGACGCTCGCCGCGGGCGCGGGCTGCCTGCATTTCCTGATTGTGGGTTTTGCCAGCGGCGGCAGGCTCGATGGCGGACAGGCGGTGCAGCGACGGCAGCATGAATGCTGCCGTTTTGCCGGAACCGGTTTGCGAGGAAACCAACAAGTCCTTGCCGGCGATGGCGGCAGGTACGGCTTGCTCCTGCACCGGCGTAGGCTTGGTGTAGCCGGCGTCGGTCAGGGCTTTGATAATGGACGAGTTGAGACCAAGTGCTTCAAATGTCATGCTGTTCTTTCGTAAAATTCTGCGTCCGGCTCAGTTACCGAGCGCGATATAGCAACGCCAACCACAGACGAAATGGCCCATCGAACTAGTATAGGACAGAAATTTCGGCACAAAAGCTTTGCGCCGGGACGGTGTCAGGTTCGACACACAGGGCGGGAGGGCTTTATAGATCGCGACACCTCAAGGGTGCGCTACAGGCTTGCGAAGCTGCTCATTGTTATCTTTGCCACTACGATGTGCAGGGCAGGGCGGTATTATAGCCGATAAAGCGCGCCGCTGCACCAGCTATTTTCGAAATGCTGCGATTTCCTGTGCTCGGCCGGGTCATTCAGTTGTTGACCCGCAATTACTTGTTGTTAAAATGCAGTAATGTCAATAGTGCAAGTCAATAATGCAAGTCAATCGGGGAGGCGAAATGAAAGCTAGGCGTATGGCGGGTTTGGTGCTGATGTGCCTGATGGCGGCGGGCGTAGTGCAGGCGGACGATGAGTCGCCTCTGAACGCGGCGATAACGGCAGGCGACAAGGGGCGCGTAGCGGCACTGCTGGCACGGGTCGCCGATATCAATGGCCGTGATGAATACGAAAATACGGCGCTGCACACGGCAGCCGCCTATGGCAAGCGCGACATAGCCGAGCTGCTGATCGCCAAGGGCGCCGACGTGAATGCGCGCGGCCAGCTCAATGCCACGCCTTTGCATGCGGCAGTTGAGGGCGGCTATCTGGAGGTGGTGACGCTGCTGGTGAACAAGGGGGCGCAAGTCAATCTGCGCAAGAGCGACGGCGAAACGCCGCTGACCATGGCCGGCGTCACCCACCGCAACAACATCGTCGAATATCTGCTGGCGCATCAGGCCGATCCGACCATCGCCGCCAATTCGGGCTTTACCCTGTTGCAGGGGGCGGTATGGCGCGGTTTTGACGACACCGTGCGGCTGGTGCTGGCCAAGGGCGTACCGGTCGACCAGGTCGGCGCCTTCGGCGCTACGGCTCTGCATCTGGCGATTGAAAAAGGCCGCCCGGCCAGCATCGCCATGCTGCTGGCAAAAGGGGCCAGCCTGAATCTGGAAAGCCAGCGCGGCGAAACCCCGTTTGATGTGGCAGTGCGGGTGCGCAACTACGCGCTGGCTGAGCAGCTGCTGGCGCGCGGGGCACCGGTCAAGGCGGCCGACGGTACGCCCGGTTCGGCCATGTCCACTGTTGCCGCCTATGGTAATGAAAAGCTGGCCGATCTGGTGCTGGCCAAAGGGGGCGATGTGAATGCCGGCCGGGCCGGCAGCAACCCACCCATCCTGCTTGCTGCCTCTAATGGCAATCTGGCGATGGCGCGCTGGCTGCTGGGACATGGCGCCAATCTGAATCAGGCCAACCGTGAGGGCGATACGGCCCTGCACAAAGCTGTGCTGGCGGAGTCGGTGCCGATGGCCGAATGGCTGCTCGAGCATGGGGCGGATGTGAACGCCCGCAATAGCCGCGGCAACACGGCACTGCACGTGGTGGCTGATCTCAGTATCGATGCCTTGCTGCCCGTACTGCTGGCGCACCGGGCAAACCGCAGTCTGCGCAATAACGACCGGCTAATACCGGCCGAGGTGGCGTATAAGCACCTCCGCCCGGACATGGCGCAGCGTTTGCTGCCCTGAACAGGTAAAAATAAAGCGCCCGCGGGCGCTTTATTTTTGCCGTGCCAGCTGGGCTTATGCGTAGTCTTCGGCGTTCAGGCCCATGACGTGCGAGAAGCCGCCGTCAACATAGGTGATTTCGCCGGTGATGCCCGAAGCCAGATCTGACAGCAGGAAGGCGGCGGTATTGCCCACTTCTTCGATGGTCACATTGCGGCGCAGCGGCGCGTGCGAGGAAGCGAAGCCCAGCAGTTTGCCGAAGTCCTTGATGCCGGAAGCGGCCAGGGTCTTGATCGGGCCAGCGGAAATGCCGTTGGAGCGGATGCCATGCTTGCCCAGATTCTCGGCCAGATAGCGTACCGAAGCTTCCAGCGAAGCTTTGGCCAGACCCATGGTGTTGTAGTAAGGGATGGCGCGGATGGCGCCCAGATACGACAGGGTCAGCAGCGAAGAACCTTCTTTCAGCAGCGGCAGGGCGGCTTTGGCCAGTGCCGGGAAGCTGTAGGCGGAAATGTCGTGGGCAATGCGGAAGTTCTCGCGCGTCAGGCCATCGAGGAACTCGCCGGCGATGGCTTCGCGCGGAGCGAAACCGATGGCGTGCACCAGGCCGTCGAGCTGGCTCCAGCTCTGGCCCAGATCGGCAAACAGGGCAGCGATCTGTTCGTCGCTGGTGACGTCGCAGTCATATACCAGCTTGCTGTCGAACTCGGCAGCAAATTCGGTGATGCGGTCTTTAAAACGTTCGCCCACGTAGGTGAACGCCAGTTCGGCGCCTTCGCGGTGGCAGGCTTTGGCGATACCGTAAGCGATGGAACGGTTCGACAGCAAACCAGTGATGAGGATTTTTTTGCCTTGCAGGAACGCCATAATGACTCCGATTACGACTGCGTGCCGGGCTAGCCGAATGGGCGGGCTGGCGACGTCAGTTTGGTTGTTGAGTTTGAAAGGCCGGAGGCCGGACAAGACCGAGATTGTAGGGCGAGTAGCACGCTACTGCAACCCGGTCAGCAGGCCGGAGGCCGTGTAAACTGGCTGGTAACAGGGTAAAACGGGATAAAACAGCAGTGCGGCGGGGTAAAAACCACAGTTTTACCCCTTAGCCGTCAGTCGTCGTGTCGTTTCTTGTGTTTGCTGCTTTTTTCCGACTTGCTATCGCTCCTGGCGTGCTTGTAGCTGCTCTTGTTACTTTTGCTGCTGCGCTCGCGTTCGGCTTCGAAAGCCACCGTGGCATTGCGTTCCACTTCGGCCGGAATATCGATGCTGGCGCTGGTCGACAGTTTCGGCACCAGGATGGTGGACCCGGCTTTGAGTGCGGTTTTCTGCGGAATATTGTTAGCCTGGCGGATCACGTCGGGCGTGGTGTGGAAGCGCGAAGCCAGCGTGCTGATGCTTTCGCGTGCGCTGGTAATCTTGTGGGTGGTCCAAGTGGACAGGTTCTTACCCCACTGGGCCAGATTCAGGTGGAATTTGTCGGCGTTTTCCTTGGGCAGCAGAATCTTGGTCTGTTCGTCGCCGGTGATTACCGGACGCTTGAACTGGGGATTCAGCGCCTTGAACTCGTCCACCGACAGTTCGGCCAGGTGGGCAGCGATGGTCAGGTCGATGTCGCTGGTCTTGTCCACGGCCGTGAAATACGGCGTGTTGTCGATGGCGGGCAGGCTGAGGCCGTACTGGGCCGGATTGGCCACGATGTTTTTCACCGCCTGCAGCTTAGGCACATAGTTGCGGGTTTCGGCCGGCATCAGTTCGGCCAGACTTTCGAAGTCGGTCGGCTTGCCGGCGGCCTGATTGCGCTTGATGGCCTTCTGCACCGAGCCTTCGCCCCAGTTGTAGGCAGCCAGTGCCAGCTGCCAGTCGCCGAACATGTCGTACAGGCGCTGCAGATAGGTCAGGGCGGCATCGGTGGAGGCCAGAATGCCGCGCCGCTCATCCTTGAAGGCATCCTGCTTGAGGTTGAAGTCGCGTCCCGTGCCCGGCACGAACTGCCACATGCCGGCGGCATTGGCGCTGGACAGGGCTTGCGGGTTAAAGGCGGATTCGATGAAGGGCAGCAGCGCCAGTTCGGTCGGCATGCCGCGTTTTTCCAGTTCCGTTACCACGTGGAACAGGTAGCGCGATGCGCGCGTGGACGTGCGGGCGATGTAGTCTGGACGGGTGGCGTACCAGTTCACATGCTTGCCCACCAGTTCATTGCTGATGTCGGGTATGGCATAACCGCTACGAATGCGGCCCCACACGTCTTTTTCGCGGAAAGCGTCGTCCTCGGCGCCTTTGGCAGCCGGTTTGGCAGGTTTCGGGGAGCTGAGGTCGGAGACGGGGAAGCGGGGGAGGTTGTTGCTGTTGACGGCACTGGTGGCGGCGGCAGAGCCGGCCGGCGCGTAGCCGGTGTTGTCATCGTGCGCTCGGGCTGGCGCTAGTAGCACTAGCAGAGTGGCCAGAAGCGCGGAATGGGGGAAGCGTGCTTGCATAGTATCCTAACATTGTCGACCGGAAACATCGAGCGGACTATGAATAAACCCCGAGTGTACGGAGAGCCTGTAAGCGAGTCAAGAACTATGTCAGGCGGATGACAGTGGAGTTTGTGGAAACTTTCCACTCAGTTAGCCTGCAGATGGCGGCAGAATGCGGGAAGTAGGCTTTCCGCGCGGGAGTGCGTACAATCCTGCTTTTGCGCAGTCCATAAAGGAATGAAAAATGAGCCGTCCCGTCCCTGACCATGATGCCGTTATCGCCGCTACCGCCCACTGGGTGGACAAGGCCGTGATCGGGCTGAATCTGTGCCCGTTTGCCAAGGCGGTGCAGGTGAAACAGCAGATCCGCTATGTGGTGTCGGACGCGACCACGCCCGAGCAGTTGCTGGAGCAACTGGTAGCGGAGCTGGAGGTGCTGGCGGAAGCCAATCCCGAGAAGATTGATACGACCCTGCTGATACATCCGCAGGTGCTGACTGATTTTGAGGACTTTAACGAGGTTCTTGATATTGCTGATGCTGCGCTGGAAGAGTTGCAGCTGGACGGTGAGCTGCAGATCGCCAGCTTCCATCCCGACTACCAGTTTGCCGATACTGACCAGAACGATATCGACAATTACACCAACCGTTCGCCTTACCCGACCCTGCACCTGATCCGCGAGGACAGCATAGACCGTGCGGTGCAAGCGTTCCCGGAGGCGGCCGATATTTTCGAAAAGAACATCGCCACCATGCGGGCGCTGGGCCATGATGGCTGGGACAAGCTGATGCAGGGCAAAGATGAGTGATCTGCCGGTCCGGCCCGACACGCCTTGCGTTGCCGTGTGTTCGACCACCTTCGATGAAATCTGCCGTGGCTGCGGCCGCAGCGTGACAGAGGTGGCGCACTGGGTAGCGATGAGCGCCGAGGCCAAGGAAGTGGTATGGCAGCGCATCCTGGCGCAGGGCTATCCACGTCGCAATACCTGAGGGCAGTTGCTGGCCGACGCCAGGGCGTGGCCAGCAGGCAAGCAAGCGCTCAGTTGTTGAGGCTCAGCGCTTAGTAGTTGCCGATGAAATCTTTTTTGCCGATGTCGATGCCGTTGTGACGCAGTATGTCGTAGGCAGTGGTAGCGTGGAAATAGAAGTGCGGCAGGGCGTAGTGGAATAGATAGACCGAACCCATGAAATGCTTGGTCTTTTCGCCGCTACCGGTGGTGATGGCGCGGCCTTCGCTGCCTTCGATTGCGCTGCGCGGCACGCTTTCGATGAAATGCAGGGTTTTTTCGATACGCGCTTTGAGTTCGGCAAAGCTGGTTTCATTATCGTCGTAGGACGGCACGTCCTGTCCGCCGAGACGCGCTGCAGCGCCTTTGGCGAAGTCGCAGGCGATTTGAATCTGGCGGGTGAAATTGAGCATGTCAGGATATAGTCGATATTGCAGCAACACTTGCGGATCAATTTTCTTTTCCGCAACATGTGCTTCAGCTTTTTCCAGCAATGCCAGCTGGGCGCCCAGTATCTGTTTAAACACTGGTATGGATGCGGTGTACATAGAGAAGATAGTCATGGTAAGCCCTCGTGATCGTGTGAGTGGCGATCATAGCGCGCCATGGAGTTTTTTGCAGGCATAGGAACTATTATCAGGGAATCCGTGCATAATTCTGTTTAGTAATGTTAATTTTCAGCCATCCATACTCGCCGCAATGATGCTGTATCAACTCTCTTCCCGGTTTACGCATGCTTAGCCGAACTTACCTGAGCCTGCGTGCGCGGCTAGGATTCCTGTACGGGCGCTCCATTTATGGCGCGCTGCTGCTCGTGGTACTGGGCGGTCTGGCGGTTCCCGCCATGATAGGCAGTTATGTGCTGGTGGGGGTGCGCGAGCAGGAGGCCGCCCGTCTGGCCCTGCAGGAATCGCTGCAGCGCAATGCCGACATCCTTGCGTTGGGCATGCAGGAATCGCTGTGGAATATGAATACCGAATCGGCCCATTCGCTGGTCGATTCCGTCATGCGCGACCCCGCCGTGCTGCAGGTGCAGGTGGTGGGGCAGGCCGATATCCAGTTCATGAAAGTGCAGTCCCAGCGCAAACAGGCCGGCCACGTGCTGCGTGCCGAGCGCGAAGTGATGGTGCGCGGCGAGCGTATTGGCCACATCACGCTGGAGATGGATGATGCGCGCAGCCAGCAGGAACTGGCGGAAAAGCGTACGTCCTACATACTGGTGCTGGCCGGGCAGGTGCTGATTTCGGCGCTGCTGATCGTACTGTTTCTGAATGCCCGTCTGATGAAGCCGCTGCGCAAGCTGATGCGCTTTTCCAACCGTCTGTCGCACGGCGATTTCGCTACCCAGCTGGACCTGAGTGGTAGCGACGAACTGGGTCTGCTGGCCAGCCAGCTCGATCAGATGCGGGTGGCAATCCGCCGCCTGTTCGACGACATCGGCCAGCGTGAGGAACGTTTCCGCACCATCGTGACGCAGGTGCCGGGCGCCGTGTTCCGCTGCCGTCCCGATGGCGCCATCGATTTCGTCTCGGAAGCCATCGAGGAAATTTCCGGTTATCCGGCGGCGCAGTTCATGCGCGGCACGACCCAGGAATGGACCAATCTGATCGTGCCGGAAGACCGGCGCCGCCAGCGCCGTGCCGTGGCCGATGCGATCCAGTCGCGCCAGCCTTATGAGGTGGAATACCGCATCGTCGACGCGCGCGGGACGGAGCGCTGGGTGCTGGAAAACGGCCAGCCGCAGACGCATGAAGATGATCCTGCACCGTGGGTGGACGGCATCATTTCCGATGTCAGCCAGCGCAAATCCAACGAGATGCGGATTGCTGCGTTGCTGGCCGAACAGAGCGCGATTCTTGACAACGTGATGTTCGGCGTGATGTTCGTGCGGCACCGCCAGATTGTTTCCGTCAACCGCCGCTGCGAACAGCTGTTCGGCTACGAACCAGGCATGCTGACGGGCGCCTCCACTGCCGTCCTGTTTGCCGACAGCTTCGATTTCGAAGCCAGCGGCATACGCCAGTTCCGCGCCTTGTCGCAGGGCGAATACTTCAGCGAGGAGCGCCACTACCGGCGTAAGGACGGCAGCATGCTGTGGTGTCTGGTGAGCGGCTGTGCGCTGGACAAGCAGCGCGCCGAGGAAGGCAGCATCTGGGTGTTTGCCGACATCAGCGAGCGCAAGGAGTCCGAAGAGAAGCTGCGCCTGTCGGCCACCGTCATCGAGCACATTGCCGATGGCGTGGTGGTGCTCGATGCGCGTGGCGTGATTGTCGCCGTCAATCCGGCCTTCAGCCAGATTACCGGCTATAGCGAGGCGGAAGCGCTGGGCAAGGACTATACGCTCACCCGTTCGGGACGGCATGATGCGGCCTTCTATGAAAGCATGTGGCAGGAACAGGTGGCACAGGGCTTCTGGCGCGGCGAAATCTGGAACCGCCGCAAGAGCGGTGAAATGTATCTGGAACACCTGACGGTGAATGCCGTACGCGATAGCGCTGGCGTGACCACCCATTATGTGGGTGTGTTCAGCGACATCACCAAAGCCAAGGAAGCGCAGGAGAAGCTCGATCATCTGGCCCACCATGATCCGCTCACGGCGCTGCCCAACCGCCTGTTGTTCCACGACCGCTTGCAGCACGCCCTGCAGCGCGCTACGCGCGACAAGGATCAACTGGCACTGCTGTTCATCGATCTGGACCGCTTCAAATACGTCAACGATACGCTGGGCCACCACATCGGCGACGAGCTGCTCAAGCAGGTGTCCAAGGCGCTGCAGGGACGTCTGCGCGAAGGCGATACGCTGGCCCGTCTGGGCGGCGACGAGTTCATCGTGCTGCTGGAAGATATCGATAACCAGTACGGCGCCAGCCAGGTGGCGGAAAAGCTGGTGCAGATGTTCGAGCAGCCTTTCGTGGTGGCCGGGCATGAGCTGTTTGTCACCTGCAGCGTAGGTATCAGCCTGTTCCCGGAAGATGCTACCGATCTGAATATGCTGATCCGCAATGCCGATGTGGCGATGTACCAGGCCAAGGCGCGCGGGCGTAACGGCTACAGCTTCTACACCCCGTCGATGACGGGTGAGGGTGTGGAGCGCCTGCGGCTGGAGACCTTCCTGCGCCGCTCCATCGAGAAGGAAGAGATTTTCCTCAACTATCAGCCGCAGGTGGACATCGTCAGCGGTGAACTGGTAGGAGTGGAAGCGCTGGTACGCTGGAATCATCCGGAACTGGGGCTGGTGCCGCCTATCCGTTTCATTCCGCTGGCCGAAGATACCGGCTTTATCAATCAGCTGGGTCAGTGGGTGCTGCGCGAAGCCTGTCGCCAGATGGTGCGTTGGCAGGAGGCGGGGCTGGTGGTGCCCAAGATCGCCGTCAATCTGTCGGTCAAGCAGTTCGAGCGGGGCAGCATTGTCAATATGGTGGCCGACACCCTGCGTGAAACGGGGCTGGAACCGGCAAGGCTGCAGCTGGAAGTGACGGAATCGGTGATCATGAACACCGACGATGCGATGGTCTTCATCAACGACCTGCATGCCATCGGCGTGGGGCTGGCGATCGACGATTTCGGTACCGGCTATTCTTCGCTGGCGTATCTCAAGCAGCTGCCGGTACAGACGCTGAAGATCGACCGTTCCTTCATCAAGGATATTTCCACCGACGTCAATGACGAGGCAATCGCCATAGCGATTATCCAGCTGGGCAAGAGCATGAACCTGTCCGTGATCGCGGAAGGGGTGGAGACGATACAGCAGGCCGAGTTCCTGGTACGCCATGGCTGCCATCTGGCGCAAGGCTACCTGTACAGCAAACCACTGGCGGCAGATGTTATGCTGACAAGCTGGCAAAAATAAAAAAGCGGGAGACTCCCTCATGCAGGAAGAACAACAGGTGCCGCAGGCCGCCCGGCCTTCGCGTCGGCGTTTCATTTTCGGCGCTGCAGCGGCACTAGGCGCGCTGGTGGTGGGCTGGGGCGTGATGCCGCCGCGCCAGCGCCTGCATGCCAGCCACCCTTTGCCGCTAAGCGGCGACTCGGTGGCCTTGAATGGCTGGATTGCGCTGGCTGCCGACGGTACGGTGACGCTGGCCATGCCGCGCAGCGAAATGGGGCAGGGCATCTACACTGCGCTGCCCATGCTGGTGGCGGAAGAACTCGATGTGCCACTGGAGGCGATCCGGCTGGTACAAGCGCCTGCCGATAAAATCTACGGCAATATCGCCGTGTTCCAGGATGGCCTGCCGTTCCACCCCGATGACGAGGGGCGCCTGAAGACAGTCGCCAGCTGGGTGGTGGGCAAGGTGGCGCGCGAGCTGGGGCTGAAGATCACCGGTGGTTCGTCCAGCATCAAGGATGGCTGGCTGCCCATGCGCGAAGCCGGTGCGACGGCGCGTGCCATGCTGCTTTCGGCAGCGGCCACCCAGTGGCAGGCCCGCGTGGCCGATTGCCGTACCGAGCAGGGTTTTGTGATCCATGCCGATGGCCGCCGCCTGTCCTATGGCGCATTGGCTCATGCCGCCGTGACGGCAGCGCCAGGCGAGGTGGTGCTGAAAGCGCCGCATGACTTCAAGTTGATAGGCCGCGCCCGGCCGCGCCGCGATAGTGCGGTCAAAGTCAATGGCGGCGCCGTGTTCGGTATCGATGTACGGCCCGAAGGCATGGTGTATGCCGCCGTGCGTATGGCGCCGGTGATCGGTGCCAGCGTGGCGAAAGTGGAACCGGCGGCTGTGCTGAAAATGCCGGGCGTGCTGCAGGTGGTGGATTTTTCCGCTGCACTGCCCGAGCGCACAGGCGCCGGAGCAGGCGTGGCAGTACTGGCGCGCAGCTATTGGCAGGCCAAACAGGCTGCGCTGGCGCTGCCTGTCGAGTGGAACGAAGGCAAGGGCGCCAGCCTGAATAGCGCTGCCATTTACGCCGAAATGGCGGCTCAGCTGGAGAGCGAAGCTGGCCATGCCTATTACGATAAGGGCGATGCGGAAGCGGCCATCCGGCAGGCTGGCGGCGCGGCTGGCGTGAAAACCGTGCAGGCCGAATATCGCGCCCCCTTCCTCGCCCATGCGGCGATGGAGCCGATTAACTGTACTGCGCAAGTCAAGGATGGCAAGGTCAGGCTGTGGGTACCGACCCAGTCGCCCGGCTTTGCCGTGCAAGCGGCGGCCAAGGCGGCGGGCGTGGCCGAGGATCAAGTTGAACTGGTGGTGACCATGCTAGGCGGCAGCTTTGGCCGGCGGCTGGAGGTGGATATGGTGTCGCAGGCGGTGGCCGTGGCAAGGCAGGCCGGTGGACTGCCCGTGCAGCTGATCTGGAGCCGCGAGGACGATACCAGCCACGACGTGTACCGCCCGGCGGCGTTGTCGCGCTTTCAGGCTGCGCTGGATGGGCAGGGCAATGTGCTTGGCTATGTGTGCAAATCGGCCAGCGGCTCCGTGGCGCACCAGTTCTTTCGTCGCAATTTGGGACTGCCGGCTGTTGGCCCTGATAAGACGACGGCTGAAGGCGAATTCGATATGCAGTATGAATTCCCTCACCAGCGCATCAGCCATGTGATGGTCGATAGTGCCGTGCCACTGGGCAATTGGCGCTCGGTCGGGCATTCGCACAACGCCTTCTTCAAGGAGAGCTTTATCGACGAACTGGCCCATGCTGCAGGGCAGGATGGTGTGGCCTTCCGCCGCAAGCTGCTGCAGCGGCACCCGCGCCATCTGGCCGTGCTCGATGCCGCAGTGGCGCGTGCCGGCACGGCGCCTGCGGGGCGCGCCCATGGCGTGGCGCTGCATCAGTCGTTTGGCACCATCGTGGCGCAGGTGGCCGAGGTGGCTATTGAAGACGGCCGGATCCGCGTCTACAAGGTGGTCTGTGCGGTCGATTGCGGCATTGCCGTCAATCCCAACATCATTGCCCAGCAGGCCGAGTCGGCGGTGCTGTTCGGCTTATCGGCGGTGCTGTACGGCGCCATCACCATCAAGGACGGCAAGGTAGAGCAGAGCAATTTCCATGATTATCCGGTGCTGCGCATGCCGCAAGCGCCCGAAGTGGAAACAGTGATCCTGCCGAGTGCCGAACATCCGGAAGGCATGGGCGAACCGGCCACGCCGCCGATTGCTCCGGCGGTAGCGAATGCCGTATTCAAGCTGACCGGCAAGCGTTTGCGCGGCCTGCCGCTTACTTTGTAGCGCACAGGCAGTCAGGCTGCCAGCAGGGTGCGCAGGTTGCAGTCGTTCTGCCAGTCGCGCCGTTCTTCGCTGCTGTCGGCCTGTGCGGCCAGTTGCGCTGCACTGAGCTCAGTTTGCGCGGTAATCAGGCGGTGCGCCACGCCGGCGTCGGGCAGGGTGGTGCCGAAAAAGGCCACCACGTTTTCATGCTGGATCAGCAGGGTAGGGAAGTTTTCTACGTCAAGATCGCCCACCACATCGGCGTGATCTTCGATATCGATCCAGACAAACTGCTTGTCCGGGTGGCGGCTGGCCAGTTCTTCGAAGGTGGCGCGGTAGCTGCCGCAGGTGCCGCACCATGCGGCGCACAGGCAGGCAACCACCCAGCGCTCGCCAGCGATGGCGGCGGCCAGTTGCTTGCGGTTGTCGGCGTTCAGGGTCAATACAGGCATGGCCAGAGTCAGATTCAAAGTCGGATTCAGAGTCAGATGCGGGGCGGGTCAGTGCTGCCAGCCGCTCAGGAGGCGTATTTTACATGGCCGGGCGGGGTCGCGCCTGTTAGCTCGGCGGGTTAAAATAGGGGATGCCTATTATTCTTGCCATTGAAACTTCGTCCGAACTGGCTTCCTGCGCTCTGTTGCGCGGCGAGTCGGTGCTGAGCCGCGTCTCGTCCGGGGTGCGTACCCATTCCCAGTCGGTGCTGCCGATGATACAGGAACTGCTGGCCGAAGCCGGTATTACCCTGCGCGATTGCGACGCAATTGCCTATGGTTCCGGACCCGGTTCCTTCACGGGTGTGCGCACTGCCTGCGGCGTGGCGCAGGGGCTGGCATTCGGCGCCAGGCTGCCGGTGGTGCCGGTGGTGACGCTCGATGCCATGGCACTGGCCTGCCATCAGCAGCATGGCGCGCAGGATGTGCTGACCGTGCTCGATGCCCGTATGGGCGAGGTCTACTGGGCGCAGTACCGTTTCGGCGCCGAAGCCGGCCCGCAGACGGTGCTGGCGCCGGTGCTGTCGGCACCGGCTGCGGTGCAGCCCGAGGGGGCGCCGCTCGCCTGCGGCAACGGCCTGTCGGCCTATGCCGAGGCGTATGCCGGCACGCCGCTGGCGCAGGGGCATGCCGGCATTATGCCGCATGCCGAACAAATCGCCCAGCTGGCAGCGCTGGCCTTTGCCGCCGGCCAGACGGTGGCTGCGGCGGATGCTCAGCCGCTCTACCTGCGCAACAAGATCGCCTACACTCAGGCCGAGCGGGCCGCCATGGCCGCCGCCAAGGTTGCGGAGGGCGGTGCGTGAATCCGGTGTGGGATCTGGCGCGGCTGCAGTATGAGCCCATGCAGCCTTCGGATCTGCCGGAAGTGGCAGCGCTGGAGGCGAGCGTGTATCCGCACCCGTGGACGCTGGCCAATTTCGAGGATTCACTGCGCAGCCAGTATCAGGCCTGGGTGTTGCGTGACCAGAGCGGCAGTCTGCTGGGCTATTTTCTCGTCATGGCAGTGGTGGATGAGGCCCATCTGCTGAATGTCGCCGTAGCGGCGCAGCAGCAGGGCAAAGGGCTGGGGCGCTTCCTGCTGAATCAGGCCGTGGCCTGCGCACGCGGGCTGGGCATGGAATCCATGCTGCTGGAAGTGCGGCCTTCGAATACGCGGGCGCTGGAAATCTACGAGCGCTACGGATTCAAGCATATCGGCCGGCGCAAGGGTTATTATCCAGCCGCCAATGGACAACGTGAGGACGCACTGGTGATGCGCTTCCTGTTATGAACGCTATAGATAAACGGTCTGCCATTTTTCTCGATGAGATGGGGATAGGCGTGCAATGGCAGCTGCGCCAGCGGCCAGCCGCAGCCGTGGAGGAGGAAGCGCCAGCGGAGGTTGAGGCGGAGGCTGTGCCGGCTGACTTGCCAGCGCCCGTGGAAGCGGCGGCGCCTGTGCCGACGGCACCTCCGGCGCCTGCGGCCGCATATGCGCCGGTGCAGGCAGCTGCGCCAGAACCAGCTGCGGCAGCCGATGCGGTTGCGGCACAGGCACAGGCACAGGCACAGGCACAGGCACAGGCACAGGCACAGGCACCAACGACGGCGCCGGTTCCAGAGCCGGTTCCGCTTGCTGGCGGTGCTGGGGCTGGTGCGGAAGATATGTCGTGGTTTGACGATGTGCCCGCGCCCCTCGCAGCGCCCAAGCTCAAGGGCGTGCCGCCAGCAGCCATGCCGGAACCGGCCGCAGCGACTGCAGTGCCGCTGTCCGACGCAGCCATCGCGGCGCTGGACTGGTCGGCGCTGCAGAACGCAATTAGCAACTGCACGCGCTGCTCGCTGTGCAGCAGCCGCCAGCAGCCAGTCATCGCACGCGGCAGCCGCACGGCAACCACGCTTGCGCTGGTGGCGGCAGCGACTGCGCAGGATGAACAGGCTGCCGAACTGGTGTCTGGCGATGCCGGCCAGTTACTGGGCAATATGTTCAAGGCCATAGACCTCGATGTGCAGGACGACGTGTATCTGACTGCGCTGGTCAAATGCCGTGCCGTCGACGGACAGGGACAGGATCGCGCCCCGACGGCGCAGGAACTGCAGGCCTGCCGCCCTTATCTGGAACGCGAACTGGCACTGACCGGCGCCGCGCTGGCAATAACGTTCGGCCAGCACGCGGCGCGCGGGCTGATGTTCGGTGCCGCGGCACGGGGATCGGTCATGGCTTATGGCCCCGCCGGTCTGCCGGTGGTAGCCACTTACCATCCCGACGACCTGCTGCGACGTCCGCAGGACAAGGCCAAAGCCTGGGCCGACCTGTGCCTCGCAAGGTCGGTGCGTGACTAAGCCTGGCCCCGCGCAAGGCGACGCCTATCAGGCTGGCTTTGTGCAGCGCTGGGGGCATTTGCGCCACGCCCATGTGCGGGCGCTGGCATGGCTGCTCGATGCCCCCGATCTGCTCGATCCTGCCGCGCCGCAATGGCAGGGACAGCTGGCTACGCTAGGCCCCGTGGGGGGCGCGGTAGCCGACTGGCTGGCTGCACTGGATCAGCAGCCGGCAGCGCTGGAAGCAGCATTGGGCCAGCATCAGCAAACTCGTTTAGGCAAGTATGCGGAACAGCTGATGGCCTTCTATTTTGCTGCGCAGGGCCAATTGCACGCCCATGGCCTGCAGGTACGCGCCACCCGTAACGATACGGTAGGAGAGTTCGATTTTCTGCTGCGCGCCGGTGCCGGTTTGCAGCACCTCGAATTTGCCACCAAGTTCTATCTGCTCGATGCCTCTGTCACCAGTGATTTCAGTGGCCTGGTCGGTCCCAATCTGGCCGATACGCTGGGTGCGAAGATGCGCAAAATCTTCCAGCAGCAGCTCACGCTATCGAATCATCCAGCGGCACAAGCCCTGCTGCCAGCGCCCGTGATCAGCGCGCAGGCACTGGTCAAAGGCTGGCTGTTCTATCCGCCCCAGGTGGCGCCCCGCATGAGCGGCATTTCTGCTACACACTGCCACGGCTACTGGACGACCCGTAGCGCTGCGTGGCAATTGCAGGGCGAGGCATTTGTGCTGCTGCCCCGCCTGCAATGGCTGGCGCCCGCACGCCTGCCGCTGGCCAGCGCGGGCGCATCGCTGGTACTGGACAAGAGCGAACTTCTGCTGGCGCTGGACGACCATCAGGCGCAGTCGCGCGCACCCGTGATGGTGGCGCATCTGGTGGAGCAGGGGGATGGTCTGGTTGAAGTGCGGCGCGGCTTTGTGGTGCCGGACGCGTGGCCGGAGCAGGCGACACAGCGCCGCCAGAGCGGGGCGCTGCCCGTTTAGTCTGCTGCTTCAGTCCGGCAGCATGGTTTGCTTGCAGAAGGCGTATTCTGACAGCTGCGTGGCCGCGAACGGCCACCTTGTCGTGTCTTAGTGTTTGGCTTCGCCGATCAGGGCGACCGAATCGAACTCGCGCTGATTGGCCTGATGTTTGCGCAGGATGAACAGCATGGTGCCGGCCAGGAACAGGCCGAACAGCACGATGATTACATCCAGATTCAGGTGGGCACGCAGCATCAGCGAGTACACGGCCAGCATGGTGAGGATCGACAGGTTCTCGTTAAAGTTCTGCACGGCGATGGAGTGGCCTGCACTCATCAGCACGTGGCCGCGGTGCTGCAGTAGCGCATTCATCGGCACCAGGAAGAAGCCGCCCAGCAATCCTACCAGTATCAGCAGCGGGTAGGCTACTTTCACCGAGGTCACCAGCGTCATGCTCATCACGATCAGGCCCATGGCGATACCCATGGGTATCACGGACAGTGATTTGCGCAGGGCGATGAAGCGGGCCGACAGCACGGCACCCAGCGCCACGCCGATGGCCACCACGCCGACCAGGCTGGTGGCCTGTTCATAGGTCAGGTGGAGGGTGCGGTTGGCCCATTCCAGTACGATGAATTGCAGGGTCTGCGCAGCGCCCCAGAACAGCGTGGTCACGGCCAGCGAAATCTGGCCCAGCTTGTCTTTCCACAGCAGGGCGACGCAATTGGAGAATTCGCCGATCAGTTTGACGGGATTGCGTTCCTGATGGCCGTATACGCAGCCGGTGTCAGGAATGCGGGTGTTGAACAGGGCCGCCAGTGCATAGATGGCCACCACCACGCACAGCGCCGCTTCGGGCGGCGTATCGATGCCGGTATCGATGAAGGGGAAGTCGAACGACAGCAGAAAGCCGGACACCTGGGCGCCCACCAGTTTGCCGCCCAGCACAGTGCCGAAAATAATCGACAGCACGGTCAGACCTTCCACCCAGCCGTTGGCGGCAACAAGTTTCTCAGCAGGAAGTAATTCGGTCAGGATGCCGTATTTGGCAGGCGAGTAGACGGCGGCGCCGAAGCCCACCAGAGCGTAGGCAAGCAGGGGATGGACGTCGGCAAAGATCAGTAAACAACCCGCAACCTTGATCAGATTGGAGATGAACATGACCTTGCCCTTAGGCATAGAATCCGCAAAAGCACCAACAAATGCCGCTAACAGTACGTAAAACAGCGTAAACGAGAGTTTCAGCAGGGGGGTGATCCATGCTGGCGACTTCATGCTTACCAGCAAGTCTATCGCAACGAACAGCAGCGCATTATCCGCCAGAGACGAGAAGAACTGCGCTGCCATGATGGTGTAGAAACCACGCTTCATACTGGATGCCTGAAAACTTATATGGCTTGCTTTATACCATGCTTTGTTCGTATCCCCAAGAATTGCACCGCGCGTTAGAGTCGCCGCACGGTAAAATACGGGCTTCTCCGATTTTGCGTTCTGTGATTATGCCTAGGCCTATACTCGCTACCATCCACGTTGATTCCCTGAAACATAATTTGGCACTGGCCAAAGCCCAGTCGCCCGGCGCACGCGCCTGGGGCGTGCTCAAGGCCAACGGCTATGGCCATGGGCTGGAGCGGGCCATGCGCGGTTTCGCCGAGGCAGACGGACTGGCGCTGGTGGAGGTGGACTATGCGGTGCGGCTGCGCGAACTGGGCTGGACCAAGCCTATCCTGCTGCTGGAAGGCTTTTTCGACCCGCAGGATATCGACACCATGGCCGAGCACAATATACAGGCCGCCGTGCATTGCAACGAGCAGCTGGCCTGGCTGGAAGCGGCGCAGGAACGCCTGTCGGCGCGCGGGGTACGATTTGATCTGCATCTGAAAATGAATAGTGGCATGAACCGGCTCGGTTTCATGCCGCAAGCCTTTGCTGCGGCCCATGCCCGCCTGAGCGCGATTTCCTGCGTGGCCAGCATCACCATGATGACCCACTTTGCCAATGCCGACGATACCGAGCACCCGCTGCTGCCTATCGGCGAGCAGATCCGCCGCTTCGAGGCCGGTACGGCCGGGCTGGAAGGGGCGCGCAGCCTGTCCAATTCAGCCGGCGTGCTGCTGCACCAGAAAACCCTGCGCAATGACTGGATACGCCCCGGCATCATGCTGTACGGCGGTACGCCGGGCGGCGCCACGGCGCAACAGTTCGGCCTGCAGCCAGCCATGACGCTGAGCAGCGAGATTATCGGCGTGCAGGAAATCGCCGATGGCGAACTGGTGGGTTACGGCAGCCGCTTCCAGGCTGAAGGCACGATGCGCATCGGCGTGGTGGCCTGTGGTTACGCCGACGGCTACCCGCGCCATGCGCCGCTGGGTACGCCCGTGCTGGTGGACGGCGTGCGCACCCGTCTGATTGGGCGGGTTTCGATGGATATGCTGACGGTAGATCTGACCCATCTGCCGCAGGCGCGGGTGGGAAGCAAGGTGGTACTGTGGGGCCGCGGCAATCCTATCGACGAGGTGGCAACGGCAGCCGGTACCATAGGCTATGAGCTGATGTGCGCACTGGCGCCGCGCGTACCGGTGGTGGAAGGCTAGGCATGGCCAAGGCGAAAACCCAGTACACCTGCAGCGAATGCGGTGCCATTGCGAATAAATGGACCGGGCAGTGCAGTTCCTGCCAGCAGTGGAACAGCATGGTGGAAACCGTGCTGGAGAGCGGTGGCAATAACCGCTACTCGCAGCCGCAGCATCAGTCGCTGGCGCAGACGGCGCCGGTGCTGTCGCTGGCCGATATCGACGCCATCGAT
>Ga0187845_1000808_pt1 | contig 18321 bp, 14 predicted proteins | sample SpaLakP09_SKY_68_FD_134515 | JGI IMG/M metagenome (GOLD analysis project Ga0187845, IMG submission 134515) | Oligotrophic lake water microbial communities from Sparkling Lake, Wisconsin, USA - SP09_SKY_68 | ecosystem: Environmental > Aquatic > Freshwater > Lake | place: USA: Sparkling Lake... | reverse complement strand
GTTATATTGTATTGCACAATATAACAAAAGATGTATATTCTAACTACTAAAACCTAACTACTATTCTCTAACTACTATTCTCTAACTACTATTCTCTAACTACTAAAACCTAACTACTATTCTCTAACTACTAATCTACTACTATTCTCTAACTACTATTCTCTAACTACTATTCTCTAACTACTATTCTCTAACCTAACTATTCTACTTTTCTAATAAAATTTCCAACGCTTCGCTTATATGACCTACTGAATGAAACTTGATGTCCTTTACTATTTCTTCGTTTTTGTATTTTTCATAGAATTCATCAAAATCCTTTTTGTTTTCTCTCGGATAGACAAACTCCTTGACGCCAGCCTTAATAGAACCTAATATTTTGTGATTCAACCCACCAATGGCGGTTATATGACCTGACATTTGTATTTCTCCAGTCATGGCCGTTCTAGCTTTAATAGGTATATCATTCAATAAACTATATATCACGGATGTTATGATACCACCAGCACTTGGGCCGTCTTTTTGCACAGAACCATCGCCGGGATGTACATTAATAGAATGTCTATTATTTTCGACATCATACATCGTGCGGAGTTTATGTCTGCGTTCTTCACTAGTTAAATTCCAAGCAACCGTCAATGAAACATGCATACTTTCCCTCATCACTTCTTGTTGTAATCCAGTCAATTTGAGCTCTAAAAATTTATCAGAAGGGAAAAATTTCGCATGAATCGGTAAAGTACCGCCATTTCCTAAGGATGTAGCATACATTCCATTTGCATAACCCACCAAGCTTTCTTCGGGAACCTTTCTGACGATAATTTCATGTTTACCTTTAAAATATTTGTTTTTAATATCATCGATGGTTATTTTAATAGGCAACTCATAATCTTTGGCGACATTTTTCAATATATCCAAATTAATTTCCCCTATTATTTCAAACAATTTTTCCTTCAATTTTCGGACACCAGCTTCTAGTGTGTACTCTTCTATAACAAATTTCAAAACATCTTCTTCTAAAAGAATCATATTTTCCAAGTCATTTTTCTTGTATAATTCTGGCAATAAATGATGCTTACAAATGACAATCTTATCCTCCACCGATAAAGAGTCAAATCTGATTCTATTAACTCTATCTAATAAAATTTTATCAATAGAATCCGCATCATTATACGATAATATAAATAACGCCTTGGATAAATCCAAATCAACCCCAGAAAAGTACTTGTCTTGAAACGTGTTGTTCTGGGTTGAATCCAACAAATGGGTTAATATACCGGTGATTTCTTTACCATTTTCCGTCTTGCTGATTTTATCCACCTCATCAAATAAGATGATGGGGTTCATGCATTTTTTGTCAATCAATATTTGAACAATAGACCCGTAATTAGAGCCGACATATGTGTAACTATGCCCCACCAATGTAGACGCATTGGAATCACCTCCTAAGGCAATCAAGGCAAACGGTCTACTGTTACCATTTTCGTCTTTCAAACATTCGGACAATCCTTTTGCTAGCGTGGTTTTTCCGATACCAGGATTACCTTCAAACCCCAGCACATGTGAAGTATTACTATCAATATCACCATTTATCCACTGACCAATAACTCTCTCTATTTGTCTTTTCGCTTTTTCATGTCCATAAACCGCCTTGTCAAGGGTGGTTTTGACATTTGTCATATAGCTAGTGATTTTTTGAATGTCAGTGTTTATTGCAGTAATGCCATTCTTGATGTCCACATTATTCATTAACGGATTCAAATTACAGTTCAATATAAATGCATCAATCGTATCATTTAATAATGATGTTTGGTCATTGTTTTTACACAAAACAATATACTTTTCGATTTGCTCTTGTAATTGATGTTTATTCAATGTATGATATTTAATTAGGCCCCCCTTTAAGCCGTTCTTCTTCAACAGCTCGTTTATGATGACTATATTTTGAGTCAACTTCTTTTTATCCCCCTGAATCAAATAAGATTTGATTTTTTCTAGCTGTTCGTTTTTATTATTCGAACCTTTTTCCCCCTGTAGGCTCTTGATATATTTCAATATTTCAATTCCAGTATACTTATCCTTACTGGGTATTTCTGGAAACAGTTTTCCAATGGCATATTTTTTATACATGTCTTTAAAGTTGGATCGAATAGTCTCCATCATGGTAAAAATCGGTTCTCTCTTATACACATTAAACGGAATTTTCAATAATCCGTCTAAATATTGGCGTGCTTTCGAACCAGAATCCTCGGTTTTTGATTTTACCTCTTTTAATTTCATCATGGCCTTTTCCTTGACATTGTCTGGTGCCTTCAATAAGCATATTTGCTGCTCAAGTGGCACTTTATTAATATCAAAATTGGAAAGTTCATTGGTATATTGAATGGTCTTTTTCATGGCTTGTTTAAAAAACAGCTTTGTTGGCCAAGGAAAACTATCAAACAAAATAATTTGCTCTTGGGTATCAACGCTGCCATTTGCATCATTCGAGAGAAGATCATATAATAAATACGCCAAATATTGATTATCATAATTCTCCGATTGTATTAACAAATGGATTAGTGTTGCTCTTTTGTTAAACATGTCATCTAAAATAAAGTCCTTCACATTCTGAGAAATCTGTTTTTGCTTTAAACTATTATTTTGACTAATATACCCAACATATTTGCTGTAAATATCTTGTTCACTTTCGTAAAGCAAATAATCCTTTAAACTCAACGACGACAAAAACTTTGTGTAGGAATCTTTATGAAACACATCATCGGTGGGCGTATTCTCTTTTATCGTTTTATTAATTTTACCAATGTGTTTATTGTTTAAAAAATCGACAATGACGTCATCTAAAATACCGAAAATAATGAGCGTCTTTTTCAAAATAGAACTATAGAGAAATACCTTTATGCCGTATACCTTCATGTGAAATTGTTTATAAACTTGAACAACATCATAGCAATTTAAATTACAGGACGGTTCTTCGACATCGTCCGCTTTCTTCTTAGCATCGTCCTTTTTAGTGGCAACTTTATAACTAGTTGGATGAAAATATTTTTTAAGTAGTTCTAGTTTGTTATATTCTGTTTCATTGGTAGTAATTTTATTATTATTTCCAAAACATATTAACAGTAAATCTTCCAGACTATCCGTACCATAATTTTTCAATAAACTAGAAAGTTCATTATTTATCAATTGTAAATTATTTATTATAACGTCAGGTGCATTATTGTTGTTATTTTCACAAATTTCCTGTAATTTTTTACTCAAATCGCCGAGACGTTCAATACATATGCTTACATCATTGATTCCTAAAATGTCCAAAATTTTATTTTTTTGCACGTGAATAATTGTTTTTTGAATAACATCTTTAAAAAACTCTAGCTTCTTATCGATTAAAGGAAACACATCACTATTGTTTTTGTTAATTTCCTTTTTCACATTGCTATTTTTATCCATCCCCCTTTTAATATATAAATATATAATTATATTACACAAAATTTTTACACAAAACACAATGTTACAAATAGTATTAGTGTAGTGTAGTAAACCAGCCGCGGTATCCGTGTATAATATATTATACAACCATATTAAATACAATGCCATAAAATACATATAATACTTCTATATTTGAAAATGGGAATAGGTGGTTATTTTTCATACATTGTTAAAAATCACGCAAATATAATCAAAAAATTATCAGCGAATACCATGCAAGTAAATAATCTTTACTTGGATTGTAACTCCATTATTTACGACGCCGTTCATAACATCGATTTCACCAAGTTAGTCGAATCAGATGCCGACACCATTATTCGGTCGGTTTGTGTTAAAATAGACGAATATGTAAATCAACTAAAACCCACGAATACTATATATATTGCATTTGATGGCGTTGCACCAGTGGCAAAACTAGAACAACAAAGGACCAGACGATATAAATCGCTATATCAAAATAATATTGCACGCGCTATCCATAAAAGAACCACACCGGACCCCTGGAACACAACGGCAATTACACCTGGAACCCAATTCATGAAAAAATTAAACGAAAAAATTCACGCCACTTATAATAAACCAGATAAATATAATGTCGCTGAAATTATCGTATCTGGCAGCAATGATGCAGGTGAAGGAGAGCATAAATTGTTTGAACATATTCGCGCTTTTCCAGAGAAACATCGCGACGCAAACACCATCATATATGGCCTAGACGCCGACCTTATTATGCTTTCCATAAATCATTTGCCTATTTCCAAGAATATTTATCTGTTTAGAGAAACCCCTGAATTTATAAAATCCATCAATGCGGAATTAGAGCCCAATGAGTCCTATGTGATGGATATTCCAGAATTAGCCAAAATTATTACATTGGATATGAATAATGGCGCGGAGTTGATAGCCGAACAACAAACGAACCGCATCTACGATTACATTTTCTTATGTTTCTTCCTCGGTAACGATTTTATGCCGCATTTTCCGTCGGTAAATATTCGTAGTGGAGGTATAAACAAAATGTTAAATGCGTATAAAGCCACTATTGGCGGAACAAATGAAAATTTAACCAACGGCAAAAAATTATTTTGGAAAAATGTGAGAAAATTAGTGCAATTTTTGGCCGAAAATGAAGAAGAATATTTTAAAACGGAAACCAGATTACGCGATAATAGAGAAAAGAATCCCATGCCGAATACCACTCCTGAAGAAAAATATAAGGAGTTTGATTCCATTCCCCAATATGACCGCTCTTTGGAGAAATATATTAATCCATATAGGAACAACTGGCAAAATAGATACTATAAAACATTATTTAATGTCGATATAGACGACACCAGAAGACGGCAAATTTGCACGAATTATTTGGAAGGTCTGGAATGGACGATGAAGTATTACACGAGTGGATGTCCTGATTGGAGATGGTGTTATAATCACAATTATCCGCCCCTATTTTGCGACCTGATGCATTATATCCCATACTTTGATACCGAATTTGTAGAAAATCGGAAGCCACAACCAGTGACGGAATTAGTTCAACTATGCTATGTATTACCGAAACAAAGTTTACCACTGCTTCCAGAAAAATTATATGGGAATTTAATGAAATATCATAGTGAATGGTATAATAGTGAATCTTCTTTCGTATGGGCGTATTGTAGATATTTCTGGGAATCGCATGTAAATTTGCCGCATATTGATATAAATGAATTGGAAAAATTTGTGGAAAATAATAAATAATGGGTCACACACGGTACTACATATTGTAGGCGAAATTGGCGTTTTTCGGATTTTTTGCTGAAATTCGGTCCCTTCGCGTGTAGTATCGATGAAACATTTTGGGGAAGACTTTTTTGGGAAATCCATTTTTGGACATTTTTTTTGTCCAATTTTCAAAACCCAAAATACTTTATGCGAAAAATGTTTCTGAGACCATAATTGAATTTTATGGTCTGGTCGCTGAAAAAATATTTTTTATTTTGTGACGATAAAATTTTTTATTTTTTGGCGAAAATGAAGAAATTATATTCTGTGGCTATATTATGGCAACGGATGGCAACGAGATTAAGCAAAAAACAAGCAATAAATATTGCTGTGAAATTTGTGACTATGTAACAGATAGAAAGAGTAATATAGAGAATCATTATACCACACTGAAACACCTAAATTCAACAAATGGCAACAAAAACAAGCAAAACAAGCAAATGAACCAAACTTTAACACAACAATATATTTGTGAAATATGTCAAAAAATTTATAAAGATAGAACTGGATTATGGAAACATAATAAAAAATGTATTTCTGAAAAAGAACCATCTGCGAATGTTAGTTTAACTGAGAATTCACCAACAAATGAAATTCAAGAATTAAAAGAGTTTATGAAATACTTAATGAAAGAGAATTCTGATATTAAAAGTATGATGATGAAGGTGATAGAAAATGGGACCCATAACACTACAAATACGGTAACAAACTCCCATAACAAGGCGTTCAATCTGAACCTTTTCTTAAACGAGACCTGCAAGGATGCGATGAATATTAACGATTTTGTAGAATCTATCAAGTTGCAAGTGAGCGACCTGGAAAATGTCGGTGAAGTGGGTTTTGTGGAAGGTATTTCAAATATTATTGTGAAGAACCTAAATGCGCTGGATATTACCAAACGACCCATTCATTGTACCGACAAAAAGAGAGAAATCATTTACATTAAAGATGAAAATACTTGGGAAAAAGATGAGTCTCAATGCAAAATGCGCCGGATGATTAAAAAAGTCGTATCAAAGAATCAACGCTTAATACCAAAATTCAAAGAACAAAACCCAGAGTATAACAAATCATATTCAAAGGTTTCTGATAAATACAATAAACTTATTATAGAATCCATGGGTGGTTCGGGTGATAATGATCTAGAAAAAGAGAATAAGATTATCCGAAATATTTCGAAGAATATAGTGGTGGATAAATCCGCGTAGAGCAATAAAAAATTAGTTAGTTATGTAAATATTTACATAATGTAAAAATATAAAACCATCTCAATATATAATCTTAATGAGTTTAGAAGAACTCGCGCATGAAATTCTTTTATTGAGTGAAGAAAATGAGAAATTAAAAAATGAATTAAATGAAACCAAAGAACATCTGAATAAATATTTGTCTAAAAATAAAACTTATTATGAGAAAAACAAAGAGAAACATATTGAAAATGTTAAAAAATATAAAGAAGAAACCAAATACACTTATAAGCCTACACCAGAACAAAAAAAAGTGTGGGCCAGACGAGCCTATTTGAAAAAAAAAGAAAAGTTAGTACAAATTTCAAAAAACCAAAATATTTAGGAATATTTATATAATTTAAGAATTAAATTATATAAATATTATCTTTAGTATATTTATAAAGATGTGTATATTTGATGGATGTAAAAGAATATCAATGTATAATTTCGAAGGAAATAAATCTATTTATTGCTCACACCATAAACAACCTGGAATGGTTGATGTACACCATAAGAAATGTGCATTTAATGGATGCAGACTAACACCCATGTATAATTTCGAAGGTCAGCGTAAAGCATTATATTGTAATGCTCATAAACAAGAAGGAATGATTAATGTCATAGATAAAATATGTATTCATGAAGGATGTACAACTCAATCGTGTTACAATCATGAAGGCGAAAAAACCAGACTGTATTGTTTTCAACATAAGAAAGATGGTATGATAAATATAAAAAATAAACAGTGTTGTCAAGAAGGATGTAAATTAATGCCCATGTATAATTTCGAAGGTGAAACAAAAGGTCTGTATTGTTCGTCTCATAAACAAGAAGGAATGATTGATGTAAAACATCGAAAATGTTGTTTTGAAGATTGTAAATTAATCCCTACTTATAATTTTGAAAATGAAATAAGGCCCATTTATTGTTCTATACATAAATCAGATGAAATGGTTAATGTAAAGCATAAAAAATGTATATTTAATAATTGTAAAATTACAGGATGTTATAATAATGAAGGAGAAACCAAAGGTATTTATTGCGCATCGCATAAAAAAAACGGAATGATTAACGTTCTTTACAAAAAATGTATTTATGATGGATGTAAAAAACACCCATGTTATAATTATAAAGGAGAAAAACGAGGAGTATATTGTTCATTACATAAAGAAGAAGGGATGATAGATGTAATAAGCATATCATGTTTTAATGATTGGTGTTATACACGCGTTAGTAATAATAAATATGCTGGATATTGTCTAAACTGTTATGTAAATATGTTTCCTGACAAACCAGTATCGAGAAATTATAAAACAAAAGAGTTTGCTGTTGCTGAATATATAAAAACAAAATTTCCTAGTTTAACATGGGTTTTTGATAAAGCTATAAAGAATGGCTGTTCAAAGAAACGTCCAGATTTGCTTGTAGATTTAGGATATCAAATTTTAATAATAGAAATAGATGAAAATCAACATGGCAATTATGACTGTAGTTGTGAAAATAAACGGATTATGGAATTGTCACAAGATTTACAACATAGACCTATTATTTTTATTCGTTTTAATCCAGATAAATATGAGACAAACGGCATAAAAATAGATTCCTGTTGGGGGCTGGATGGAAAAGGAATATGTGCTGTAAAAAAAACTAAAAAACTAGAATGGCAAGAAAGATTAGATGCATTATCACTACAAGTTGACTATTGGTTAAAACCTGAAAATAAAACAGATAAAACAATCGAAACAATACATTTATTTTACAGTTAATATAAAGATTATTTAGAATTATAAGAAACAATACAAAATTTTAAATATTATGAATAAATATGTCCAAAGAAATAATTTCGGAAATAGCAAATCGCGACGCCTTTATGACACTTTTACAGCATAATCAAGGGCTCATTATTTTAAAATTATCGGCCGTGTGGTGCGGAGCGTGTAAGCTAATCGAAAAACCTGTACACGCCTTTTTCGCTACGTCGCCCCCAGAAGTCGTATGTGGTGATATAGACGTAGACAAATCATTCGACTTTTACTCGTTTTTAAAATCCAAGAAAATGGTGAACGGAATCCCAGTGCTTTTATGCTATAAAAAGGGCAATAGTACGTATATTCCAGACGATATGGTAACAGGTGCGGACCCCAGCCAATTACACCAATTTTTCGCGCGATGTGGGAAACATTTGATGGACGCGCTGAGCCAGCATCCTATAAGAAAATAAATATATATGATATAATACTAATAAAGAAAATTGAATTGTTTTTATTTTGACACCAATAAAACCAATAAAACCAATAAAACCATGGAAGAAGAATACCGTGAAAAATTAGTGTCTATAGCATTATCCGATACAATAGAACCGCTTATAGAAGATAAATCCTCTTCTGGTATGATATGGAGTTTTTGTAAGAAGCCTTTACGATACATCGTAAAATGTATACAACGTTTGGTTTGCTGTTTTACGAAAAAATCAAAGAAACAAATTTAGCAAGGAAGAGGGAGGGACGCCTATAACAAAACCAAAAAACAAAATATAATATAAATATAATATATTATGAAGAAATCATTTACAAATCTATTTATACTCTTTTTTATTCTGATTGTCTTGGGATTCTTTTATAAAAGATTTGAAGATAAACGTATGAGAGAAGAAAGCGGCGATACCTATGAAGCGATTCAAAAATACTTATTAGACGATGTTACTTTAGGTAAGAGTAAAAAACCCATTTTATGGATACACGTTCCTTATGAATACAACTCCCGGAATTGGCTCAGCTTTGGCTCACGCAGTTCATTTGATTTAAATCAACCCTATTTATATTTAACAGTAAGGAGTATTTTGAAACAATGCGACGATTCTTTTACCATTTGTATTATTGACGACGCATCCTTTAAAAGATTGATACCCGGTTGGAATATTAACATGACAACCATTTCGGACCCCATTCTCTCGAATATGCGAATGATGGGACTCATGAAACTATTATATATTTACGGAGGTCTCGTTTGCCCCATCTCTTTTGTATGTTTAAAAAATTTACATGGTCTATACGAGAAAGGTATTCGCGGAGAGAAAATGTTTGTCTGTGAAACCGTGGACCGAAACTCCACCTCCACCGATGTAGACTTTTTTCCAAATTTTACCTTTTGCGGAGCCCCTAAAGAGTGTGAAACTGTCCGCGAATTATGCAGTTTTATTGAACGCACATCATCACACGATTACACCGCAGAAACAAAGTTTTTAGGAAACTATGATAAATGGTGTAAGCAACGTATCGAAAACGGCACAATGAATATGATTGAGGGCGTGGAAATAGGAACAAAAACGATCGACGAAAGACCCATTATTTTAGACGATTTAATGTCGAACCATTATTTAGATTTATATCAAGGAACTTACGGCATCTTAATCCCTGCGGATGAAATTCTGAACCGCCGTAAATACGAATGGTTTGCTCGATTGTCACAAAAGCAAGTGATGGAATCAGACACCATTATAGGTAATTATCTTTTGTTGGCGAATTCATCGGAACAAGGTATTTTAGAACCATTGGAACCTCTTACAAACAGAGCAGTTGAAAACAAATTTGTCGGATTTTGGAAAACACCTCTACAAGATGTATGGGGCTTAAAACCCAATTTGCTCGGTAATAATATGACGAAGGCCCAGTACGCAAGACGTTAATTTTATAGACACTCGTCGCAATAATGTCTATAAAATATTATGTAAACACACTTAAATAGATAACAAGTATATAAATATTATTAAAATGAGCTACCCATGTGTGCCAGATTGCCTAGTCTTAAAAATCGAAGAATATGATACCACCGTTGAAGAATTAGATACGACTGTTTATATTTTGTATGACAAAGAAGAACACAAATACGTAGTTAGAGGTAGACGCAGATGCACCCCAACCCACCAATCGTGCACATATTCGTTTGATTGTGAATATGCGAGTGATTTAGTAGATTTTTTGAAATATATTATTTGCAAAGAAAACACCATCAATGAGGTTTTATATAATTACGACAATCTTCCAGAAACTTCAAGCGAAATAACATTCGATTTTTTACAAGAAAACGATGAAAGAACACATGAAATTTCTGGATACAATGGTTTAAAATGCAATAGAAAAAGATTACTTAGAAATTTGAGAATGTTAAGAAATGTGTTTAATTATTATAATTAAATTAGAAATAGTATAGTATAATTATGAACGATACTATGTCATTACTTTTAGCAACATCAATTTTGGCTTTAGGAGGTGTAGGATTGTACATGTATAAATCGGTAGATAGTGGAAGCGACGAGTCTAGTTATGACGAAGATAATTTATTTGGTGGGTCAAGTAGTTTTTGGGGGTCCAATGAAGACGATGAAGACGACAATGAATATAAAAATTTCCAAGAAGAGCCACAACCAGAACCAGAGCCATACTATGAACCAGAACCAAAAGTGAGAGCAAGAGGCGGAAAAACAAAAACAAAAAGAAATACGCGAAATGTGGGCAGCAAACGGAGATACTAATTCCACATCCACTTTTAAGAAAAGTGGAGCAAAAATTAAAACGAAGTAAGAGCCAAATCCACTTTTAAGAAAAGTGGAGCAAAACCACAACCACCTTTCACTACGTAGTAGAAAGGTTGTAACGAAGTAAGAGCCAAATCCACTTTTAAGAAAAGTGGAGCAAAACCTTACCCACCTTTCACTACGTAGTGGAAAGGTTAAAACGAAGTAAGAGCCAAATCCACTTTTAAGAAAAGTGGAGCAAAACCTTACCCACCTTTCACTACGTAGTAGAAAGGTTGTAACGAAGTAAGAGCCAAATCCAGTGCCGCTTTTAAGAAACCAACGGTACTTCGCTGAAAGTGGAGCAAAAATTATAACGAAGTAAGAACAATCGTCCTAAAGTGTTTCAAAATATATATAATACACAATGCCATAAGTGGACTTGTCATATTTAATCTGAGATGTATATGTAATATTATTTGCCTTACATATTTGTCGTAATATAGTACTAAATGATCTATATGTCAATTTTCTTTCCAAATATTTACGTTTAGATAGATGATAATATTGTATACAATTTTCCAAAAATTTTGGTATGCTTTCTTTAAAAATCCCCTTTTTAAACGATTCAACATTAAAAGTATAATATTTTTCATTTTTAAAACATATATCATTCAATAATTCGTGTAACAATTCGTTTGGAACATTATTTTTAAATATTTGGTATGACATTTTTATTATAATATACATATCATTATAATAAAATATTCAAAAAATATGATTTACATAAAATATAAAATAACAAACCCCCCTTAAAAATATCATTACATGGTTATAGTATGTAATAATAAATATTTCATAAATTCATAATTTTCTTTACACAAATTATATTATTTCATTGTTCGCTTAATATATCCATAATATTATTTGTAAAAAATGACAACTCTATTTCGTCTTCGTGAATATTATGAAAGATAGATATATATTTACATATATACGGTATAATGTTATATTTCTGGTCTTCGGTAAGAATATTCGTCGTTTTGATAAAAGTAAAATAATTGTCTAGAATATCCATCACCGAATATCCTTTGTCGTATATTTCATAGATTAATTTTATAGCCTCTTGTATTTTTTTCTGTAAAATCAATTTCGTATATTCCTCAAAGTTCAAAAAACTTATATTAGAGCATAATTGAATGGCTAAATGTAGAGTAATTCGTTCATTTAATAATTTGAATTTTTCCAGATAATTAATTATAATTTTCACCGTATTATTTGATATATTAATGATAAATTCTTGCGCATCATCATCGATGTCTATATTTTCAGCATGTTTTATTGTATTCATTAAAGCTATAAAATTCTCCCTTTTTAAAGGTTTTATTTTAATTATAGTGAACCTGGATTGTAAACTTTCAATAACTTTTTGTATATTACTACACGATGATATGAAATGAACATTATGGCTATATTTATCAATGCAATTTCGGAAAACCTGTTGGCTTTGTTCATTAATTAAATCAATGTCGTCCAAAACAACGATTTTTTTTTTGTGTTTCACATTGGAACAGGTTTGGCAAAAAGTTTTTACATCGGTTCGATAATAATTAATACCTTGTTCTTTAAGACTATTTATGTATAATACATTTTCTTCGTATTCTTTGGGTGTATAGCCGACATAATATTCTCTTATCATTGCATTTAATAACGTGGTTTTTCCACACGCTATATCGCCAATGAATAATATATTTAAATTATCAATCAATATCAAAGTTTGAATCATTTTTATAACTTCATTATCGCTATCAAAATCGGCAAAATATAATGGTTGGTATTTGTGAATAAATAATTTATCGTTCATGTAATAATTATAATACGTTAATAAATATTTAAGTAAATGTCATATTATAATAATAATGACCGACAATTTTTACAATGTTTTAGGTGTAAATGAAAAATCTACCAAGGAAGAAATTAAAAAAGCTTATCGAAGTTTACAAATGAAATACCATCCAGATAAGAACAACGGTAATGAAGAAGCCGCCATCATGTCAAGAAAAATCAATGAAGCGTATGAAATTTTAGGAGATGACCAAAAAAGGCAAGAATACGACAATGCTAGAAACAATCCGAATCCATTTATGAGAATGAATAGCAAAGGAGGCGGAGGCGGAGGTGACCCTCATATGGAAGATATATTGAATATGTTTTTTGGTGGCGGCGCTGGTAATCCATTTGGACACCCCTTTGGTAATCCCTTTGGTATGCCTCCAGGCGCAAAAGTACACGTATTTCATGGCGGAGCAGGAGTACCTATGGGATTCCAACAAGCAATTTCAAAACCAGCCCCTATAATGAAAACAGTCAGTATAACCATGGCGCAAGTGTTATCTGGAACAACTATTCCACTAGAAATCGAAAGATGGGTCATCGAAAATGGTATTAAAGTCCATGAAAACGAAACCATTTATGTAACTATTCCGCAAGGTATAGATGAAAATGAAATGATAATATTAAGGGACAAAGGCAATACAATTAGCGAAAATGTAAAGGGTGATGTTAAAGTATGTATAAAAATAAGCAATGAAACCGAATTTAAACGTTCTGGTTTGGATTTAATTTTAGAAAAAAAGATTTCCTTGAAAGAGGCCTTGTGTGGGTTTACATTTGAATTGAATTATTTAAACGGTAAAAGTTATACCTTGAATAACAATAAGGGAAACATTATTCCGCCAGGATATAAAAAGTTGTATCCAGGTATGGGGTTAACGAGAGGGGAACATAAAGGAAATATGATTATACATTTTCACATAGAATTTCCTGAAAAATTAACCGACGAACAAATCGAAAAAATATCGAATACATTGTAAATGATACTTATAGCATAAGGCGGAACCATAAGTATCATTTTCTATTTCTATTTCCAAAAGTCTAGACAACAGTTATTCTATACAACAACCATATTATTTTGTGGAATAAAAAACCGTACATCGTTATTATCTAAATCAAACATCATATTATCATACATAGTTTGATATATATTCATTGGAATATGAGGCAAAATAACTTGTTCGCCTTCTTGTAGTAATCTCGAAATCGTTTTGCCGTCTAATCCTTTGATGGGTAAATTGTTAAAATATTCTTCAAAATCAATGCCAAATGCGTTATTCACGTCCTCTTGGGAAGGTTTATACCACCACTCGGCATTTAGTTTTTTATAGGTTTCTTCGTCTCTAAAGTATTTTCCGTTTAATGTGTTGACTAAAACTTCCCCAAAAGTGTTTTCATCGAATGCGTCAAAGGTAGAATTCCAAGAAGCGATTTGCATTTTTAATATTCGAATCGAATTGCCTTTGCTATCAACCAGTGGTTTACCGTCTTTATCTTTTAATAATATATATTTATCTTCAATAATTTTAGATATCCTCTTGACAGAAACCTTTTCTATAGGATGTACCTCTGATGACTCTAAAGATGACAATTCCTTTTTCAATTCTGGTGATTCGGGCCATTCTTTTTCTTCTGTTATTTTTGCTACTTCTTTCAGTTTCGCTATTTCTGCTTTCGCTTGTGGTTGTTTTTCAAGACCAATGTTTATTTCTCCCTCGGTGATATCTTCATCCGTCACTACACCAACCAAAATGGGTGGTAGACCACCATCAATTTTACTTGTTGATAAAAATTGGGTTTTTTGGTTAATCGGACCATTTCTGGCGTGTTTTTGAAGCGTTTCATAATCATCGCTATATGTAATAAAAGGGAATAATCCTATTGTATTTGTATTGGAAGCAATTTTTAATGAAAACCCTTTTTTTAGTAGTTTTTCATATTGGGATTTATCAGCGTCTAAAATAATTTTTTGTATATTGGCATATTCTTTTTCAAGTTTTTTATTTGTATCAACGGCATTATTGTTTACAACGATTAAATCATTTTCCCTATCAATCTTGGAGCGCTGTAGTGTAGTAATTTCCGACAGGTCTTTTTTGGAGGATGCCTGTAATGTTTCCTTTGTTTTTTTTAATTTATATTCTAAATTATTTATGTTGTTCTTCATGTCTTGATATTCTTTATTAATAGCCCTTAAATTTATTGGTTCTAATACTGTAATTTTACTATTTGGACCTTGCCGCACTACTGTAATGCCATCATTTAAATTTTTCAGTTCTTGTAGTAATTCATGTATTCTATATTTTTTACCATATATTTCAAAATCCTTGCCAGAAATATCAAGCACTATATTACCTTCGGTTCTAGACCCAGGGCCTGCTATAACTTGTTTATATCCAAATATTTTTTTATCCTTATCATCAATAATGCGGTCCACTTGGTCTACTTGCCATTCTTCTATTTTTTTGGTCCAAAGCCCATACTTTGTAACATCAGTTTCCCTTTTGAATTGGCTATGAATAGTCTGAATGGCCTTCAATGTAGACTTTATATCTCTCACTTCTTCTTGTAAAAATTTTATATTTAATTCCCCGGTCTTCATATTATATTTTGGATGGGTTTTCGCAAATTCTTTCATTTCATCTTCATACCGTTTTTCATCAGCCTTTGCTAAATTTGTATAAGACGACTTATCCCACCACCATAATTTGTTCCATTTTTGTATACCATCTTCATATGTTATTGTTTTATCCGTTTTTTTTAGGTCTTCTAGGTAATAATCGAAAGCGGATTTTGGTGATTTGGGTAGAGTCCAATCTATTGGTTTCTTAGAGTCAAAAATCATAGACATAATATCATCAGGCCGAACTTTTTGTCCACTCACATACTCATATCCCCACTTAGAAAAGTATGTTGCCCATTGATAGAGGTCTGTCCAATTATAGATTCCTTCAGCATATGGTTCAGAAATTATCTCATAATATTGTGATTTCCAATAAATATATTTTAACCACGACGATAAGGTTCCTCTTTCCAGCTCCTTTTCTTCTTTAAAATGTATTGTATCCTCATCAACTTCTTTTATTTTTTTCTTTAGTTCATTTTCGTTGTTTATCAAATCTTTTAATTGCTGATTCACTTGTGACTCAGTTTCGTCTTCATGTTCTATGATATATATTTGTATTTCATCTAATATTTGTTGTAATTCATCATTTAACGTTTCCAATATTTTTGCATTTGCATTTTCTTTGGCAGATATTTCATTATCTATTCTAGCCGATTCGGTATCATAATCAGCCTTATTCAAATTCAGATTCTTTTCTACTTCTACCAACCTTTGTTTACGGTCATCAGAAAACGCTTTTTTATCTAATTTACCATTTATTCTATTGTAATCGTTAATTTCTGCATCTATCCAATCATTGTAATCTTTGATTCGTTTCTTTTTTTCGTTTAATTCATTTTTAACAGTATTTTCTATTTTTTCAATTTCGCCTCCTATTTCATCTACTTTTTTAGTAACCTTTTGATTTATAGGTGCCAGTTTTTCTTGTTCAAATTTTGTTTTCGCAATTTTACTTTTGTCGATTTCGTTTAATAAATCAACCGTTTTTTTACCCTTAGGGTCATTCTCTGCGATTTGGTTTTGCAGTGTTGTAATTCGTTCAAGATCTTCTTTCGTTTGCAGGTCATTTATAGTTTCAAGACCAGAAATGATAATGTATTGTGCCTCGTTAACAATTTTAGCAGCATTTATAGGGTTAATATTATTTTTCTCTATAAGCGGTTTTATCATTTCAAAACCATCACCGTCTTTTTTTATAGGTATTATTTTTGTTTGTCTTTTTTCATCTGTTATGGCAATATTAAAATCAGTGTCTTTACCAATTGTATATTTATATTGAAAATTACTTTGTTTATAAAATAAGAATTGGAATTGTTTTAAAATAGCAGCTTTGTATTTATCTTCCGTTATTTTTTTATTTACATCACTCGTAATATCGTCGCGATTCGATTCAATATAAAAGCGAAGCGTACCAGATGCAAGTTCTTCGTAAGTAATGTTGTCTTGGTCCTCCAACAAACTATATAATTTATAAATATCTTGTATGTGGTCTAAAATATATTTTTGTTTTTCACTGTTGTAGTCGTCCCATTGTAGATTAAACAATTTTAAATATAAAACTGCAAAATAATCAGCATCTTCCGTTTTTCTCATTTCCTGAACAATAAAATCTATTGTAATGTTGTCACGGCTTTTATACGGCTCGGCTTTTAATACATTATTTGTTATATCCGTTTCTATATTATTTATCATAGTAACAATTTTTTCAACTTCTTTTATAACAGACTCCATTTCAGTTTTATTATTCATATCTGTATTTTCTGTATCTGTATCTGTACTTGCCAGTCCCTTTTTTACCTCTTCCATTTTAGTCGTATATTTTGATTTGATTTCGTCCAACATTTCTGCATATTGATTCACCGACTCAATTATAAAATTGTTTATGTCTTCGTCATTGATAGTAACCGCCTCTAATTTTTGTTTTATTTCAATGGCAACTTCATTTATAAACGTGGTGATATTTTGTATACAATCAGAATCTGAATCAGCAGCGCAAATTTTCTTTACATCAACCTTTAGAATTTCTAAAAACGAAACAAGTTTTTTACTTTGTTCTCTATGATATTTACTTAAATCGTTACCATATTTTGCATTCATTTTAATAATTTTATCTTGAAAAGTAGTATATACATCGTTTTCCTCAAAAACCGAAATATTTATACATTCGGAAAAAATGTCAGAAGAATCGTCCTTTTTATAAAAGATAAGTCGCTCGTGTAAATTACATGGTGTTACCAAATAATTATTTAAGAGGACATCTGCATTCGATACCACACCAACACCTTCCATAGATTCGTCAGTTCTATAATATTCGTAGTTTTGATGTCTAAATATTAAATCAAAATTTGGTGCGGATTCTTCCTTTAATCTTGTATTCACAACTCCTTTAATGGTTTTGCTTGTTTCTAATGATTTTTTATAAAATGATAGTATTTCCTTGTATTGTGTTAACATTTTACGCGCGATTTGTGATTTTATTTTATCGTCATAATTAGAAATATATGTTTTTTCACCTTTTTTATTTTCAAAAGAATATGAATCTTTTATCTTAATTCCTGATTTACTAGTGTCCAACCCAATCACTGCGTTCAATATTTCATTTTTTGAATCATTATATAAATAATCGTTTTTTCCATTTCTTACATAATTTGAATAAATCCAATTTTTTTCACCAAAAAAATATTTATCAACGTCCACTTCTCTAGTAAAAAGATTTTCTTCGACATGTTGAATTGCGTCTTCGGCAATTTCTTTTATCTCTTTCATATCACAACTTTTTACTCTACACAGGGTAAATCTACTATATATATTAT
>Ga0187845_1000807_pt1 | contig 18327 bp, 13 predicted proteins | sample SpaLakP09_SKY_68_FD_134515 | JGI IMG/M metagenome (GOLD analysis project Ga0187845, IMG submission 134515) | Oligotrophic lake water microbial communities from Sparkling Lake, Wisconsin, USA - SP09_SKY_68 | ecosystem: Environmental > Aquatic > Freshwater > Lake | place: USA: Sparkling Lake... | reverse complement strand
GGCAGCCAGCGGGTCCAGCGCGGCGTTTCCGCAATGTCGTGCTGCCACAGCGTGGCGCTGACCTCGCAATCAGCGTGGCGCAAGGCGCTACAGGCCTGCTGCAAGGCCAGCGCCTGTGCCGGATCGGCCAGCAACGCACGCACGCGCGCCATGCTGGCGGCATCGGCCCCTGCGCGTCCATGCAGACGCCGGTGCAGCTCCTGCTGGCCGAAGATGCTGGTTTCTTGCGCCAGCACGCCGCTGTACTGCGCCAGCAGCAGATCATTCCAGGTCTGGCCATCCAGCACGCTATCGTCGGCATGCGCAACTAGCCGGTACTGCGCCACATCGCTGGCGGCAAATGGATAGTCGAATAGCGCTTGCGGCGCCGGCAATAGCAGGCGGGACAGTTTTTCAGTCAGGCTCATTTAGCATTCCTGGTTTATGGCTAGACCGACAATTTGCGACACTTGCCTATATATCAAGCACACCAGAGAAAATAATCTCCGGCATACAGTCATAGGCAGTGTTCGCGCCAGCGGACAGGCCGGACGCGCGCGGACAGCGGACAAGTGCAGCAATAGTCAAATAAATCAAGTACTTAGCACGTGGCACGGTTTCTGCATGGAGAGTAGCAAATCTTACTCAGACACCGCCATGATCCGCGATACTTCACAACAGGACACCGTACTCACCGCTCCGGCCGGCCAGCGCCGGCGCCGTCTTCTGCTGCTCGCTGCCGGTGCCGTACTGCTGGCAGGCGCCGCCTACGGCGTGCTGCATAGCTGGCGCAGCAGCAGCCATTCCGTCAGCATGGCGCGCCTGCGCATCGCCGAAGTAGGGCGCGGCACGCTGGTACGCGACGCTGCCGTGAACGGCCGCATCGTCGCCGCCGTCAGCCCTACCCTGTATGCCGCTGCACCGGCCACCGTCACGCTCAAGGTAGCCGCCGGCGATACGGTAAAAAAAGGCGATGTGCTTGCCCTGCTGGAATCGCCCGATCTGAGCGATGCGCTCAAACGCGAGCAATCGAGCTATCTGCAGCTGGAAGCGGAAGTGGCACGCCAGCAGATTCTGGCCCGCCAGCAGAAGTTGCTGGCGCGGCGCGATGCCGATACCGCCGAAATCGAGCGGCTCTCGGCCCAGCGCACGCTGGAACGCTACAACGCGGTCTCCAACGAAGGCATCATCGCCAAGATCGAATACCAGAAAGCCAAGGATGCGCTCAACTCGGCCGAAATCCGCGCCCGCCACGCGGCCCAGGCAGCCGAGCTGGAAAGCGATAACGTGGCACTGGCGCTGCAGACCAAGCGCAACGAGCTGGATCGCCAGCGCCTGTCGCTGGCCAATGCCCAGCGCCGGGTCGATGAACTAACCGTGCGCGCGCCTGTCGATGGCTTCATCGGCACGCTGTCGGTGGCCAACCGCAGCGTGGTGCCGGCCAATGCGCCGCTGATGACGCTGGTCGATCTGTCGCGCCTCGAAGTGGAACTGGAAATACCGGAAACCTATGTCGCCGATCTCGGTCTGGGCATGCACGCCGAGGTCGATTTTGGCGCCGGCCGCGCCACCGGCACGCTGTCGGCGCTCTCGCCCGAAGTCGTCAAGAATCAGGTGCTGGCACGGGTGCGCTTCGATAAAGAGCAGCCCGCCGGCCTGCGCCAGAACCAGCGCGTCAGCGCCCGTCTGCTGATCGACGAACGTGCCAACACGCTGATGCTGGCCCGCGGACCGTTCGTCGAATCGGAAGGCGGGCGCTATGCCTACGTGGTACGCGACGGCATCGCCGCGCGTACCGCCATCAAGCTGGGTGCCACCAGCATCAGCAACGTCGAAATCCTCAGCGGCCTGCAAGCGGGCGACAAAGTCGTCATTGCCGGTACCGAATCCTTCGAGAACGCCGCGCGCGTCTCGATCAATCCATAACCTCACGAGGCCTGCCATGCTGCGCATGAAGAACCTGAGCAAAATCTACCGCACCCACATGATCGAAACCCACGCCTTGCGCGGCTTCGAGATCAACGTCCAGCAGGGCGAGTTCGTCACCGTGACGGGACCTTCCGGCTCCGGTAAGACCAGCTTCCTCAACATCGCCGGTCTGCTGGAGGAATTCACCGACGGCGAATACATCCTCGATGGCATCAACGTCAAAGGCATGGACGACAACGCCCGTTCGCGCCTGCGCAATGAAAAACTGGGCTTCATTTTCCAAGGCTTCAACCTGATTCCCGACCTGTCGCTGTTCGATAACGTCGATGTGCCGCTGCGCTACCGCGGCTTCAATTCAGCCGAACGCAAGGAGCGCATCGAAGACGCGCTGGCCAAGGTAGGACTGAGCTCGCGCATGAAACACTACCCGGCCGAGCTGTCCGGCGGTCAGCAGCAGCGCGTGGCCATCGCGCGCGCGCTGGCCGGCTCACCCAAGCTGCTGCTGGCCGACGAACCGACCGGCAACCTCGATACTCAGATGGCGCGCGGCGTGATGGAACTGCTGGAAGAAATCAATGCACAGGGCACTACCATCCTGATGGTCACGCACGATCCGGAACTGGCGGTGCGCTCGCAGCGCAATGTGCACATCATCGACGGACAAGTGGCCGATCTGGTACGCAAGGCGCCCACGCTGGTCCAGCCCCACAGCCACACCGCATAAGGAGCGCAGCATGTTCCAGTACTACTTCATGCTCGGCCTGCGCAGCCTGCGCCGCAATCCGGCCCTGACAGCGCTGATGGTGCTGACGCTGGCCGTGGGCGTAGCCGCCAGCATCGCCACCCTGACCATCCTGCACGTGATGTCGGGCGACCCGATACCGCACAAGAGCGACCGCCTGCTGGTGCCGGTAATCGACAATGGCCCGCTGGCCGGCTACACGGCTGGCGACGAACCCAACGACCGCCAGCTCAGCTACCGCGATGCCACCAATCTGCTGGCCAACAAGGTGGCCGGGCGCAGCACCGCGCTGTATGGCATCAGCGTAGCGGTGGAACCGGCACGCAAGGATCTGCCGCTGTTCAATGCCCGCGGTCTGGCCGCCACCAGCGATTTCTTCAACATGTTCGAAGTACCGTTCCGCTACGGTCAGGGCTGGAGTCCGGCCGAAGACAAGTCTGCCGCCGACGTGGTGGTACTGAGCCGCAAGCTGGCCGAGAAGCTGTATGGCGACAGCGATCCGGTCGGCCAGCGCCTGCGCATCAACGGCCAGCAGTATCAGATCACCGGCGTGCTCGATACCTGGAACGTGGTGCCACGCTTCCACCGCATCATCGGTACACCGGATGGTGCATTCGGCGACGAAGACGAACTGTATCTGCCGTTTGCCACCAGCGTGCGGCATGAAACACAGCGCAACGGCAATTCCAGCTGCAGCGGCGATATCGCCCCCGGCTATCAGGCCTACCTCGATTCGGAATGCACCTGGATACAGTTCTGGTTCGAACTGCGCAGCGCGCGCGAACGGGGCGCCCTGCAGGATTACCTGAACAGCTACGCCACCGAACAGCGCAAGCTGGGCCGCATGCAGCGGCAGGCGCCCAACAAGCTGTACGACGTACGCGAATGGCTCGACTATATGAAGGTAGTCGGCAACGACAACAAGCTGTCGGCATGGCTGGCCTTTGGCTTCCTGGTCCTGTGTCTGGTGAATACCATCGGCCTGCTGCTGGCCAAGTTCTCCGTGCGCGCTGCCGAAGTCGGCATACGCCGCGCGCTGGGCGCTTCGCGGCGTGAAATCTTCCAGCAGTTCCTGATCGAGACCACCGTAATCGGGCTGGCCGGCGGCCTGCTAGGCCTGCTGCTGGCCTTCGGTGCGCTGGCCCTGATCGCCATGCAGTCAAAAGCGTTGACGGTAGTGGCCCACATGGACTGGCAGATGCTGTTGCTGACCTTTGCCCTGTCCGTGCTGGCAGCGGTAGTGGCCGGGCTGCTGCCGACGTGGCGCGCCTGCCAGACCACCCCGGCCCTGCAACTGAAATCCCAGTAACGCATATCCACGCTGTTACCTACCAGACTTAAGGAATACTGCACCATGCAACTGCATCCCATACTGTCTGCGCTGATGCGCAACAAGACCGGCCCGCTACTGGTAGCCGTACAGGTTGCGCTCAGTCTGGCCATCCTCGCCAACGCCTTGCACATCGTGCAGGTGCGGCAGGCCGTGGCCAGCCGTTCCAGCGGCATCGAACACGAGACCGATGTATTCTCGCTGCAGATACGCCATCTCGACCACCGCGACCATCAGGCCCAGCTCAATGAACAGCGGCGCGAAACGGCTGCCTTGCGTGCCGTGAGCGGTGTCCAGTCGGTGTCTTACACCACCCAGATGCCGCTGTCACGCTCGGGCAACTACTCCGGCCTGTCGCTGGACCGCAAACAGGTCACTTCCAGCGTCTCGGCCACTACCTACTACTCACCCGATTCGCTGATCCACACCTGGGGCCTGCAGCTGCACGAAGGGCGCGACTTCCAGCCCGGCGAGGTGCCCGAGATCGATACCAACACCAGCCAGGACTATCCGCACAGCGTGATCATCACGCGCCAGCTGGGAGCGAAGTTGTGGCCCGATAGCGGCAGCTATCTGGGCAAGACGGTGTACTACGGCACTGGTGCCAGCGCCAAGGAGCTGCGCGTAGTGGGCGTGGTGGCAAGGCTGCAAACGCCGGGCGCCCAGATCACCGAGCAGGCCGATTTCTCCATTCTGTTACCGGCCCGTCTGACTGGCGAAGATCTCTCCACCTACACCCTGCGCACCGAACCGGGCCAGCTGGACCGGGTGATGAAGGAAGCTGAAACAGCGCTGCGCAATTCCTCGGCCACGCCTGTCATCACGCGCCTGCAATCGGTCAGCGAAATGCGGCGCGACCGCTATCGCGCCGATCAGGCACTGGCGTGGATGCTGGTCACCGTCAGCGTGCTGCTGTTGCTGATCACGGCCAGCGGCATTGTCGGCATGGCCAGCCTGTGGGTGACCCAGCGCCGCAAACAGATCGGCGTGCGGCGGGCGCTCGGTGCGCGTCGCAGCGATATCCTGCGCTATTTCGTTACGGAGAATCTGCTCATCACCAGCGCTGGCGTGGTAGCCGGTGTGCTGCTGGCACTGGCGCTGAACCAGCTGCTGGTCAGCCAGCTGGAGCTGCCACGCCTGCCCGCCGGCTACCTGCTGGCCGGCGCTGGCCTGCTGTGGGCGCTGGGCGTGGCCGCCGTGTACGGACCAGCGTGGCGCGCCGCCAGCATTTCGCCCGCCACCGCCACCCGCAGTACCTGACACAGTAGCTGAACCCTGTGCTGCGGGCATCCCCGCCCGCAGCATGACAATGATATGCTTGCAACATGCCTACCGTTTTAATCATCGACGACAACGCTGCTGTCGCCATCGCACTGGAAGTCCTGTTCTCGCTGCACGAGATCGAGGCACTGCGCGCTGCCACGCCGGAAGAAGGGCTGGCCCTGCTGGCGCGCCACCCGGTCGATCTGGTGATACAGGATATGAACTTCAGCGCTGACACTACCTCAGGCGAGGAAGGCACGGCGCTGTTCCGCGCCATCCGCGCGCGCTATCCCGATCTGCCCATCATCCTGCTGACGGCATGGACCCATCTCGATGCGGCCGTGGAGCTGGTCAAGGCCGGTGCCGCCGACTACCTGGCCAAGCCGTGGGATGACCACCGCCTGATCGCCACCGTCAACAACCTGATCGACCTGGGCCGCACCAGGCGCGCCCTGCAGCAGCGCCTGCAAAACGAGCAGCGCCAGCGCCACGCACTGGAAAGCGAATACGATCTGCGCGGCATGGTGTGGCAGGACCCGGCCACGGAGCGGGTGATCCATCTGGCCTGCCAGGTAGCGCGGGCCGACGTGCCGGTGCTGATCAACGGCCCGAATGGCACGGGCAAGGAAGGCATAGCCGCCATCATTCAGGCTAATTCCAGCGTGCGCAACGGCCCCTTCGTGGTGCTCAACTGCGGCGCGCTGCCGTCCGAGCTGATCGAAGCAGAACTGTTCGGCGCCGAAGCCGGCGCCTACACGGGCGCTTCGCGTGCACGCGAAGGCAAGTTCGAAGCGGCCGACGGCGGCACACTGTTTCTCGACGAAATCGGCAACCTGCCGCTGGCTGGCCAGATGAAGCTGTTGCGGGTGCTGGAAACGGGACGCTTCGAACGGCTCGGGTCCAACCGCGAACGGCAGGTGAAAGTGCGCGTCATCAGCGCCACCAATGCCGACCTGCCCGCCATGATCCGCGCCGGCAGCTTCCGCGAAGACCTGTTTTACCGCCTCAACGTGATCGAACTCAAACTGCCACCACTGGCGGCGCGCCCGGCCGACATCCTGCCGCTGGCGCGTCACTTCCTCGGTGCCCAGGCGCGCCCCCTGCATGCTTCGGCGCAGGCAGCACTGCTGGCACATAACTGGCCCGGCAATGTGCGCGAACTGAAGAACGTCATGGCGCGCGCCGCCCTGCTGGCCAGCGGCGACGCCATCAAGGTGGCCGATCTGGGCCTGCCGGCGGCAGGCACTGAAGATGCCGTGCGCGAGCCGGACCGCGACGCCATCGGGCTGGCACTGAGCCGCGCCGGCGGTGTGGTGGCACAGGCTGCCGCCGAACTGGGGCTGTCGCGCCAGGCGCTGTACCGCCGCATGGAGCGGCTGGGCATCGCCCGTCCCTGATGCTGCGCCCTGCCTCGCGCCGCCCGCCCATGCGGCTCTCGCTGCTGACGCGCTGGACGGCCATGATCGCCACCCTGCTCACACTGGGCATGCTGATCGCGCTGGCCCTGCTGCACTACCTGCCGGACCAGCCGTGGCTGGTACTGGCGATCTGCCTGCTGTGCGTGCTCCCTATCGGTATCATCACCATCCGTGCCCAGCTGGAAACCATGCTGTCGCTATTCCGCGCCTTGAGCGGCACCGTCACCAGCTATCGCGACGGCGACTTTTCCTTCAGCCTGCACTGGCCGCAGAACGATGAGCTGAGCGATCTGGTGGCCGCCCACAATGCGCTGGGCGATGTGCTGCGTCAGCAGCGGCTCGATCTGGTGCAACGCGAACTGCTGCTCGACACCATGGTGCAGAACACCCCCGTCGCCATGCTGCTGCATAACGACAGCGGCACCATCGTGTACGCGAATATCGCGGCGCGCCAGCTGCTGCATCAGGGTCACAAGCTGGAAGGCCATAAACTCGAAGCCATCCTTGCACAAGCCGCACCAGCGCTGCGCGAAGCGCTGGACCGCGGTGGTGACGGGCTGTTCACCGGCAGCGGCGCCGATCCGGCCGAGCAGGCCGAAGACGAGGACGTGTTCCATCTGGCGCGCCGGCGCTTCCACCTGAATGGCCGCCAGCACGAATTGCTGCTGCTGCGCCAGCTGACCATGGAACTGCGCCGGCAGGAGGTGCAGACCTGGAAAAAAGTCATACGGGTAATCAGCCACGAACTGAATAACTCGCTGGCACCCCTCACTTCGCTGGCCCATTCCGGCGCCGAGCTGGTAAGACGTGGTCAGACCGACAGGCTGCCGCAGATACTGGCCACCATCGAGGAGCGCACACGCCATCTGGAGAGCTTCATCCTCGGCTATGCGCGCTTCGCCAAGCTGCCTGCGCCGCATGTGACGCCGCAAAGCTGGGACGAGTTTCTGGCGCGGCTGGGCGAACTGGTGGCCTTCAGGCTGCTCGGCAAGCCACCGGCCGAAGCGGCCAGCTTCGATCCGGCCCAGTTGCAGCAGGCCTTGCTCAACCTGCTCAAAAACGCCCACGAATCCGGCTCGGCGGCCGACGCCGTAGCACTCGAAGTACGTCCGCTACCGGGCGCCGTACGCATCGACGTGCATGACCGCGGTCCCGGCATGAGCGATACGGTGCTGGCCAACGCGCTGGTTCCGTTCTATTCCACCAAACGCAGCGGTACCGGACTGGGGCTGGCCCTGGCGCGCGAAATCGCCGAAGCCCATGGCGGCCGCATCCTGCTGGCCAACCGCGCTGGCGGCGGCCTGAGCGTCACTCTATTTCTGCCAGTGTCTGCAACGCACCACTAAGCATGCAGGCGTGGCATGATTTGCGCATGATGTTTTGCACAACAGAAATTGTATTTTGGAAAATATTCTCCATTTAGCCCCTCAGTTAGGCGCGCGCTATCAGCGCCATCATTCCCATAAAAAAATAGCGAATTGACATGCAAAAACCACAGGCGTACTTTGACTCCGCAGTCAATGTTTTCGGGTTTTTCAAAAATCTCACTAAGCGGGGATCACATGAAATTAACTTCACTTCTGGCAGCCGGGCTATTAGCTGCCGCCGCAGGCAGCGCCTGTGCCAACGATTACACCGCAGCAACAGTGGCCATGGTAGGCGGCCCGACTAACTGGACCATCTCCTTTGGTACTTCTCACGATGACGGTCTAGCCTTCACAGATACCTATACTTTCACTTACTCCGGTCTACCAGGAGCAGCCACCGGATATTTCCTCAACGTCGCATCGCCGGCAGGTGATCTGGACTTCAGCTCCGCCAAACTGAACGGCGCAGAACTTGGGCCCATCAATTCCGGCCCCATGTCCGGCATCATCACTTTCAATCACTCGGTTTCCGGCCTCATCACGCTGGTTATCAAAGGCACCGATCAAGGCACCGGCAGCTATGCCGGCACGCTGGATATTTCAGCCCCCGTTCCTGAACCTGCCACTTACGGCATGATGCTGGGCGGCCTGGCCCTGCTGGGTGTAGTCGCACGACGCCGCAAAGGCTAACCCCCAACAAGACGCTACGGCGTCTTTTTTTTTGGGCTGCGCCGGCCGGCTGCTAAACTGCCGGCATGAAACTCTCCACTAAAACCCGCTACGACGCCCCCGGCCACCCGCCGGCCACCATCACCGAATTCCAGGGCGTACGCAGCCTGCATCTGGGCACCTCCTGGGTGCAGGGCGCCATGCGCATCGCCAAGCCCGACCAGATCGAACTCGAATACGTCCAGATGATGATGATGTGGCTGCTGTTCAATCCGCAGCCGCGCCAGGTGGTGCAGCTAGGGCTGGGCAGTGCTGCCCTCACCAAGTTCTGCTACCGCCGCCTGCCGGATACCCGTGTTACCGCCATCGAACTCAACCCGAACGTGATCGCCATGTGCGAAGCCCAGTTCGCCCTGCCGCCGAATGACGAACGGCTGCAGGTGCGGGAAATGAATGCGATGGATTTCGTGCTCGACCCTGCCAACCACGGCAAGGTGGATATCCTGCAGGTCGACCTGTACGACGAGGAGGCGCGCGGTCCCGTGCTGGACTCGCCCGAGTTCTACCAGGCCTGCTACGACTGTCTGAGCGAAGACGGCATGATGACCACCAATGTGTTCGGCGACTTTTCCAACTACGACAAGAATCTGCAAGCCATGGAGCAGGTGTTCGATGCCGTGGTCTGGTTACCGGAAGTACATGATGCCAACATCATCGTAATCGCCTTCAAGCGTGCACCCGTGCTTGATTTCAGCGTGCTGTACGAACGGGCCGGAGCCATCAAGAAAGCCTATAACCTGCCCGCCAAATCGTGGGTGAACGGGCTAAAAGGCTGGATGCTAGATCAACATTGAAGAGCGCCCTATTGCGGCGCACGGCGGGCCGGTATGTGGTGGATTTGCACCATTTTTCAGCAAAAAATGGAGCATCCATCGAACATAATACGGCACGCACCAATTTAAAGCACGAAAAATTGCCGGATGTGCAGAATCCGCAACAAAGCGGGGCATCCACAATTGCGGCACTGCAAAAACTACCGTTAGTATTTTTCTCCGGCCTGCGCCAGTCACTGCTCCGCAGGTTCCAACTAGAAAGAGAAAACGATGAAAAGAGCACCGCAATTCCAACGCACGCTGCTGGCAGCCGCCGTTCTGGCCCTGTCCACCGGCTACGCCAGCGCCGACGGCAATGACGCCCCGGCCGAACAAACCGTAGTGGTACTGGGCTCGCGCTCGGTAGCCAAAACCGCCCTCGACACGGCTGCGCCGGTAGGCCTGATCAGCCTGAAAGACATGCAGACCGCCGGCCCGCTGGAGCTGGGCAAGCTGCTGCAGACGCTGGACCCGTCCTTCAACTTCTCCAGCACCTTCATCAGCGACGGTACCGATTCGATCCGTCCGGCCACCCTGCGTTCGCTCGGCCCTGATCAGGTGCTGGTACTGGTGAACGGCAAGCGCCGCCACCAGCAGGCCCTGCTCAACGTGCAGCAGACCATAGGCCGCGGTTCGGCCGGTACCGACATCAACGCCATTCCGCTGGGCGCCATCCACCACATCGAAGTGCTGCGGGATGGCGCGGCCGCCCAGTACGGTTCGGACGCGATCGCCGGCGTAATCAACATCGTGCTGAAGTCGCAAGTCAATGAAACCCAGGTTAGCGGCAGCGTCGGCACCACCTCGGAAGGCGACGGCGACCTGTACTCGGCCAGCACCAACACCGGTTTTGCGCTGGGCCAGGACGGCGGTTTCCTCAACCTGACGGCCGAAGCGCGCAAACGCGGCGAAACCAACCGCGCCGGCGTCGACTCGCTGCGCGTCAATCCGCCGCGCGTCACCCAGCACATTGGCGACAGCAATACCAAGGACGGCTACCTGTGGTGGAACGGCTCGCTGCCGATCGACAAGGCCAGCGATTTCTATGCCTTCGGCGGCGTTTCCAAACGCAAGAGCGATTCCTTCGGCTTCTTCCGTTCGGCCGGCGACGACCGCACCGTGGCCTCGGTATCGCCTGACGGCTACCTGCCAGCCATCCACAGCACCATCAAGGATGCTTCGTTCGCCTTCGGCTACCGCCGCGATCTGGCCAACGACTGGAAAGCCGACATCAGCATCAACTACGGCGCCAGCGAACTGGCCTTCCATGAATCGGACAGCCTGAACGTCAGCTACTGGTACGAGAAAAAAGCCGATGGCAGCATCTACGGCGAATCGCCGCGCGAAGCCGATACCGGCACGCTGAAATTCAACCAGACCACCTTCAATGCAGACCTCAAAGGTCCGGTGCAGGTAGGCGGCAGCAGCATCTTCGTCGCCACCGGCTTTGAATACCGCGCCGACAACTACCAGATCATCGCCGGCGATCCGGTGTCCTACCAGTATGGCCGCACCAACAACCCGGCCATCGTCATCAAAACCCCTAGCGGCGCTACTGCCGCTTCGGGCATACAGGGCTTCCCCGGCTACACGCCTGCCACCGCAGTCGATTCGGGCCGCCACAACATCGCCCTGTTCCTCGACGCCGAACACAAACCCGTCAACGAGCTGACGCTGGGCGGCGCGGTGCGCTACGAAAAATACTCGGACTTCGGCAGCACCGTTACCGGCAAGCTGAGCGCCCGCTTCGACCCGACCAAGCAGTTCGGCCTGCGCGGCTGCCTGTCCACCGGCTTCCGTGCACCGAGCGTGCAGCAGGAGTTCTACAGCTCGGTTTCGACCAACCTGAATAACGGCGTGCTGACCGAGACGCTGACGGCACGTCAGGGCAGCGCTGTGACCAAGGCTTTCGGCATCGCTCCGCTGAAAGAAGAAACCTCGACCAACGGCAGCATCGGCATGGTGCTGCGCCCGGCCAGCAATATGTCGCTGACGGCTGACCTGTACGAAATCAAGATCAAGGACCGCATCGTGTTCTCGAGCGAGATCGCACCGGAAGCCAACGGCGGCCCGATTGCCAACATCCTCAAACCGCTGGGCGTAGGCCAGGCACAATTCTTCACCAACGCGGTCGACACCCGTACCCGTGGTCTGGACATCGTGGCCGAGCACACGTCCAAGTTTGCCGCTTCCACCCTGGTGCTGTCCGGCCAGCTGGGCTTCAACAAGACCGAAGTCACCAAGCGTCACTCCACCTCCAGCGTACTGACCGGCGAACAGCTGTTCGACCAGTCGCAAGTGACCCTGATCGAGCACGGCCAGCCACGCAAACACCACGTGGTTGCTGCCGACTACACGGCCGGCCAGTGGAACCTGAACACGCGCGCCAACTACTACGGCGAAGTGGAAGCAGAAAACTTCAGCCCGCTGCAGAAGTGGGATGCGCGCTGGCTGGTGGACGCCTCGGTGCGTTATGCCTACACCAAGCGTACCTTCTTCAGCGTGGGCGTGAACAATCTGTTCAACCAGACGCCATCGAACTGGACCAACGGCGGCGTGTTCCCGCAACTGGGCTTCACCAAGTGCTGGGAAACCTGCCCTATCGGCGTGAACGGCCGTTCGCTCTACGTACGCGCCGACACCGCCTTCTAAGCAGTCATCGTCGCTACGGGATGGGCAACTGGCAGCGCTGCTGCCAGTTGCCGCACCAGTGGTTCCATCTGCTCGGCTGGCACCTGTGCATAGCCGAGCATCAGTCCCTGCAGGGCCAAGGTTCCCTGCGTCGCCTTGGCGCTCAAGGCTTCCGCCACCATGCCCTGCTCCAGCAGGCGCTGGCTGATCGCCACATCGCTCCAGCTCTGGTCCCTGAAACACAGCACCAGATGCATCCCGGCCGACACGCCGTGCAGCGTGACATGCTGACCCAGATGGCGCTCCAGCGCGGCCACCAGTGCATCGCGCCGCTGGCGGTACAACCGCCGCATGCGCCGCACATGGCGCGCAAACTGGCCGCTATGCAGAAACTCGGCCAGCGCCAGCTGTTCGGCCACACGTCCGCGTGCCGACGACTGCGCGCGCATCTGCGCAAACGCCGGCGCCAGCGCGGCCGGCACCACCACAAAGCCTATGCGCAGCGCCGGAAACATGGTCTTGCTGAAGGTGCCCAGATACACCACCGGCGCATCATCGGCCAGCCCCTGCATGGCCGAAAGCGGCCCCGCATCGTGGCGGAACTCGCTGTCGTAATCGTCTTCGATAATCAGCGCGCCGGCAGTGCACGCCGCTTCGATCAGCGCGCTGCGCCGGCTCAGGCTCAGCACACTGCCCAACGGGTACTGGTGCGAAGGCGTGGTGTAGATCAGGCGTGGCGGGCGCAATAGCCAGTCGTCCGGCTGCGGCGCTATGCCCTCCCCATCCACCTCGATACCGGCCACATTCAGGCTGGCACCACGGGCCGCCGCCAGCGCACCGGCATAGCCGGGATGCTCGATCCAGATGGTGTCGCCCACATCGGCCAGCGCACGCAGGCACATATCAAGGCTGCTCTGCGTGCCATCCGTAATGAAGACCTGCGTCGCATCACACATCACTGCGCGTGCCGCGCGCAAATGCTCGGCCACCGCCACCCGCAGCGGCCACTCGCCAGCGGCATCGCCGTAGTTGAGCTGGGCCGGCGTCAGGCTGCGCCACGCCTTGTCCAGCAGGCGGCGCCACAGCGCCAGCGGAAAATGGTCGAGCGCCGGCACGCCGGGCACGAAAGCACCGGCCAGATGCAGCGCCGTCGGTGGCGTGCGCAGGTTACGCACACGCTGCGCCAGCCCCGCCTGCACGGCTGGGGGAAGCACTTGCGCACTGGCTGACTGCAGGGGCACCGAGGCCACCACCGTGCCGCGCCGGTCGCTATGCACATAGCCTTCGCTGGCCAGCTGCTCATAGGCATACAGCACGGTATTGCGCGCTACCTGCAATTCCTCGGCCAGTGCGCGTGAGGGCGCCAGTGCAGTGCCTGCCGCCAGCGTGCCCTGCCGGATGGCGCTGCGCAGGCATTCATGCAGCAGCCGCTGGCGCGACCAGCCTTGCTGCCCGTGGCGGGCAATGTAGGCGCTGAAAAGCAGGGGGTAATCCATTCTGGCTCCAAAAAATAACATGGTTCTGGATCTTTTTAAGGAACCATCACTTCATTATAGTGGCACTTCAATTCAACCGGATGGAGCTTATGACCACACCAGAAACTGCCGCAGCACCGAGCGAGCGTACCCGTATCCGCCGCATTCCTGCCAACGCCGCCTACGACAGGGCGACCCTGCATGCCATCGTCGATGCGGCCTATCTCTGCCACATCGCCTTTGCCGATGACAAGGGCGCGCACTGCATACCCACGGCCTGCTGGCGCGAGGGCGATCACCTGTACATCCATGGTTCCAACGGCAGCCGCATGCTCAAACGACTGACGGACAGCGAATGCTGTGTAACGATTACCCATCTGGACGGATTGGTGCTGGCACGTTCGGCCTTCAACCACTCGATGAACTACCGTTCGGCCATGGTCTACGGCCGCTTCGAGGTGGTCAGCGACGAGGCTCAGCGCCAGCGCGCGCTGGAAAATTTCATGGAACATCTGGCGCCCGGACGGCAGGCGGAAATCCGCCCCGGCTCGGACAAGGAATACGCGGCCACTACCGTCCTGCGTATCAGCCTTGCGGAAGCTGCCTGCAAAATCCGCAGCGGCGGTCCGAATGACGACGAGGAAGATATGCAGCAGCTGGCCTGGGCGGGCGTGCTGCCGCTGGCTTTGAAAGCGCTGGCGCCAGTGATGGATGCACGCTGCGTTACACCGGCTCCAGCTTACGTGCAGCAGTGGCTGCAGGACTGAACTGCTCGCGCCACCAGAGTATCAGCATACAGGCAAGGAATAACAGGCCGGACGGCGCCACCGGTAACAGCGCAGGCGTCGCAGCCTGCGGTTGTGGTTGCGACTGCTGCTGCACATGGGTGTAGCGCGCAGCGTAGCGTGCCGTGGCGTCGCGCCGCAATGCACGCTGCCATGCCGGCCAGTCAGTCGCTGCGAACACGTACAGGCGCTCCGGTTCCTGCGTTCCACTGATACCCATCTGCAGCCAGCCCGCCTGTGCAGGCCAGAGCGCTGCGCAGGCTGCATCGGCCTTGTCGCGGCGGTACTGCAGCGGCAATTGTGGCTGTCCTTGCACCTGCAATATGGCGCCGGCCGGCGCGCCCTGCACGCAGGCCTCGGTGCGCAGTCCGGCCAGCGGCATGGGATCATCGAGCTGCCACGCCAGCTTGCCCGCACTGGGCAGGGCCATGGTGTCCAGCGCGACCTGCCACCATGCGGCCAGTGCCTGCGGTGCACTGATGGCATAACGGTGCCAGTCGGTGAGGCCCAGCCAGAGCAGGCGCCCGCGCTGCATCTCGCGCTGCCACAGCCATGGCTGCTTTTTGTCATCCCGCGCCAGCACGCTCCAGCCGCCCGCTGATTCAGCCGGATTCCATGGTGCCGGTGCCAATGCCAGTTGTGTGCCCGCCAGCGCGAACTGGCGCGTGTCTTCCTTTTCCGTTGTGGCAGACTGCGCTTGCAAATGCAGGCCGAACTCGCGCTGCCACAGCGCTGCATCGGCCGCATTCCCGCCCAGTACTACCAACGGCACCCCCTGCCGCACCTGTGCCAGCAAAGCACTGCGTGCTGCCGGTGCCAGATGTTCGATATAGGCGGCATCGGCAAACAGCAGATTCGGCGCACTCAGTGGCTCGCGCGCCACTTCGTTGCGGCTGACAGCTTTGCCCAGCGCGACACTCCAGTCGACTAGCGCGCCGCCATCCACCAGCAGCTGGTTCAGGCTGCGCGCATCGAACGAGGGTGCATCGAACTGACCGCGCACCTGCAGCGGTGCCGCCGGCTTCACCTGCAAGGGCACCGGCCCCTGAGCAATCACCTTGCCCGCTTTATCCAGCAGGCGTGCCTGCAGCACCATCGCCTCCGCTACCGGAGGCAGCCACTGCACACGCTGCAGCGCACTGGCTGTTGCCGCCGATCCGGAATCCGCCAATACCTGATGATTCTCAGCCAGCAGCTGCAAACGCCAGCCAGCCTGCGCTTCGCCACGCCGCACCGTCAGTGTCAACTGACGTCCCAGCGCCAGCGTGCGCGGAAAGTCCAGCCATAGTAGCTCGGCTGTCTTGGGAGCCCATTGCAGCGGACGGGCCGGCACATCGCGCCACTCTGCATCGCGCAAACCATCGCCGCGCAGGTCAACCGCACTGGCCGCCGCCACCCGCTGCAACTGCGCCGCTGTCACTGCTGCCGCCGCATCGCTCTGGACTATCACCGGCGCGGCTGCTCCGGCGGGCTGGCGCAGGCCGGCCAGGGTCAGTGCCAGCCCCAGCCCGGCCACCACCACCAGCACAGCATTGAACGGCTGGCGTTTGCGCAGGTACAGCACGGCACTCGTCAGTCCGATCAGCACAACGGCCAACGGCAGCAGCCACTCTGTCAGCGCGATGGAATGCAGCACGGTGGCGATCACGGCACTATTCATGGCCCGGACTCCTTGCCATTCCATGCACGGCGGAACGGCGTATCACTGACGCTGCGCGATTGCAGCAACACCGGCGCTTCCGTCAGCGTACCGCGCAGCCATGCCCGCAGCTCGCCACGACAAGGCATGCAGCCATCCTGTACATCCTGCACGGAGCGCTGTGCCGCCAGCTTCTGTTCAGGATCGCTGATGCGCTGGCCTATGGCTTCACGCGCGGCCTTGCTCCACAACGCAGGCAGTGCGCCATCCTGCGCCAGCGCCTGCACCAGTTCGCGCACTTCGGCAGGCACGCTGGCGGTGGCCGTGCCTTGCGCACGCTTGTAGCCCAGCACACCGACAATATCGCCACTCATGCGCTTTTCCTCTTTCAGCGCGGGCGGCACAAAAGCGGTCCGGTGCAGGTAGATGCGCTCAGCAGCCTGCAGATCCTTGATCGCTTCCAGTGCCTTGTATTCCGGCGGCAGTGCCGTCTTGGGCGTAATCGCGCGCAGCGACTTTTCGGCATCCCACATGGCGGCCAGTGCGCGCTTCAGTATCGCCTTGGTGTTGGGATCGAAGATGGTGGCATTGTCTTCCTGATCGTGCGCGTGACCGAACTCCTTGAGCACCGAACCTTCGCGGCCAAAGCCGCCCGCTGCCGGTGCTGCGCTTTCATGGCCATGCTCGCCTTCATGCTCGTCGCCGAACAGACTGGATTCTTCGCCGAGGAACTGGCCGTAGCGCAGACGCAGCTTGGCCTGATCACTGGCAATGGCTTCGCTGCGGCTGCGCACTGTGGCTGCCGGCATACTGGGTTGCGCCTGCATGTCAGCCATCAGCTGCTCCGTGTCGATAATGATCTGGCGCTGGCTGCGCAGCGTCTCCGGCTTGGCCAGGCTGGGCAGCGCCGTCGAATCGAGGCTCTCGGCGTCAGGTGCAGGCAAACGCAGCGTGTAGGTAGGTGACTGGGTGGTATGCGGATGGTCAGGCGCATTGTCGCTCGCCCGTACGAAGAAATACAGTTCGTCACCCGGCTCCATGCCCAGTTCGCTCAGGCGCCACTGCTTCTTCCAGTTGCGTTCCTTCGGGTCGGCCGACTGCGGCAGCGGCACTTCACGGTCGCTAAAGCGGATATTCTCGCCGCTGCCGCGCGCCAGCGTCATGTGCAGGCTGGCACGGCTGATGGCGTAATCATCTTTGGCGCTGACTGATATCTGCACGCTGCGCGCGTCACGCGCCAGCAGGTGTATCAGTTCAGCCGGTTCGGCGATCGTCACTTCCGGCGCCTGGTCGGCAATCACCCGGATGTTGTAGCGGGTGGCGCCAGTCTGGCGCAGACGCCAGAACAGCGATTCTTCCACGCGCTGCTTCACACAGCCAGCCGTCACTAGCAAGGTACTGCCATCGCCCAGTTCCACCACGGGCTGCGTATTACCTGCATTTTTTGCACACCAGTACACCTCGGAATACTGCGGTATCTGCACATCGCGCGCTGCCGTCTCGAAGCCCGGGCTACCCGTGTAGGCAGGAGGCTGCACACGCAGATACACTTCGCCTCCGCCCGCCACAAGGGCAGCACGCTGCGCCGCCATGGGTGCAGCAGCACTCTGCTGGCGACTCTGGTAGACACTGCCCAGCGCTATCCACAGCAACGCTACCAGCAAGGGCAGCAGTGGCCAGCGCACGCGGCTGCGCGCAATGGCGGCATACTCCGCTTCGCCCAGCACGGCATGCAAGCGGGCCAGCAAGCGTTGCTGCTGCAAGCGGCCTATGGACGAAATGGCGTCCATCGCCAGCAGATCGGCACTGTCTTCCAATGCAGGCACGGCGGCGTTCAGCCACCCGGTCCATTCGGCATCGATACGCCGGCGCCAGCGCCGCAAGTCCAGCACCACCCACAGCAGGGCCAACGCCAGACCTGCCAGCATGGCACTACGCGCCACCGGCAACAACCATACAGCCAGCAGGAACGGCAGCAGCAGCGCCAGCCAGACCGGCAGGCGGCGCAGCAGCACGGCATGCCGCAGGCGCTGACGTAGCAGATCAGTTTCGGCGTGCATGGCTGAGTATCCGTTCAATCATAAATAGCGCCAGCAGCAGGTAGGCCAGCCAGCGCGCTGGCTGGTCTTCAGCCACACTGGCAGACACCGGCACTGCACTGGCCCACTGCTGCGAGGCCAGGCCATATGGCGGCGCGGCGGCCGGCTGCAACTGCTGCCAGCTTTCGT
>Ga0187845_1000805_pt1 | contig 18329 bp, 14 predicted proteins | sample SpaLakP09_SKY_68_FD_134515 | JGI IMG/M metagenome (GOLD analysis project Ga0187845, IMG submission 134515) | Oligotrophic lake water microbial communities from Sparkling Lake, Wisconsin, USA - SP09_SKY_68 | ecosystem: Environmental > Aquatic > Freshwater > Lake | place: USA: Sparkling Lake... | reverse complement strand
TACCCCCTTTAGCACCGCCGAGCAGCGCAAGAGCTTGAGGGCGTGCGCGAAGCGCACTTCAAGAACTGACTCCGCACGGTTGTTTGAGCAGAGCGTAGCGGCGCGAGTTCCGGGCGGGCCCTCAAGCTCTGAGCAGCGCAGGGCACCCGCAGCGCAGCGAAGGGCGGTGCGGTCGGGGGGAGCTCTTTGCCTACTTTCTGGCGGACCAGAAAGTAGGTCGCCCGCCGGGGCGAACTCCCGGCACCACTCTCGGCACCAACCAGCAGGTGCGATGACATGACGACCATATCCCCGGTCCTTGCCCTCACCGGCATCCACAAATCCTTCCCCGGCGTCAAAGCCCTGACCGACGTCAGCCTGCGCCTCTTCCCCGGCGAAGTGCACGCCCTGATGGGCCAGAACGGCGCCGGCAAGTCCACGCTGATCAAGGTGCTGACGGGCCTCTACCAGCCCGACGCCGGCACCATCACGCTCGACGGCAACACCATCGCGCCGAAGCGCACCGAAGACGCCCAGGCCCTGGGCATCCAGACCGTCTACCAAGAGGTCAACCTCTGCGCCAACCTCAGCGTCGCCGAGAACATCTGCGCCGGCCGCTTCCCGCGCAAGTCCCTGCTCGGTGGGGGCCGCATCGACTGGCCCGCGGTCAACGCTGAGGCCAAACGCGTCCTCGCCCAGATGGACCTCGACATCGACGTCACCGCGCCGCTGTCGCGCTACTCGCTGTCGGTCCAGCAGATGGTCGCCATCGCCCGCGCGCTGCGTGTGCAGGCCAAGGTGCTCATCCTCGACGAACCCACGTCCAGCCTGGACGACGCCGCCGTGCAGCGCCTGTTCAGCGTGCTGAAGCGCCTGCGCAGCCAGGGCCTGGCCATCCTGTTTGTCACCCACTTCCTCGACCAGACCTACGCCCTGGCCGACCGCATCACCGTCATGCGCAACGGCGAGACCGAGGGCGAGTACCTGGCGAGCGACCTCAGCCGCCTGGCCCTCGTCAACAAGATGGTGGGCGCGCCGCCTGACCAGCAGCCCACCCGCCTGGACAGCCGCGCCCCGACGACGGGTGCCCCTGTGCTGAAGGCGCAAGGGCTGACCCGGCGCGGCGCACTCCACCCGCTGGACCTGGAGCTCAGGCGCGGCGAGGTGCTGGGAATGGCCGGCCTGCTGGGCTCTGGCCGCACCGAGGCGGCGCGCCTGCTGTTCGGCGCCGACACGGCCGACGGCGGCCATGTCGAGACCGGCGAGCACTCCGGCCGCTGGCACTCGCCGCGCCAGGCCATCGCCGCCGGCATCGCCTTCTGCTCCGAAGACCGCAAGCACGAGGGCGCCATCCTGGACCTCTCCGTGCGCGACAACATCCTGCTCGCGCTGCAGGCCCGCCACGGCCTGCGCCTGGTCATGAGCCACGAGCAGCAGCAGGCGCTGGCCGATGACTACATCCAGCGCCTGGGCATCAAGACGGCTAGCGCCGACACACCCATCGGCCAGCTCAGTGGCGGCAACCAGCAGAAGGCCCTGCTCGCCCGCTGGCTGGCCACCGAGCCGGCCGTGCTCATCCTCGACGAGCCCACCCGCGGCATCGACGTGCGCGCCAAGGAAGACCTGATGGACGCCGTCCGCGCGCTGGCCCACAAGGAAGACGGCACGGGCATGTCCATCCTGTTCATCTCGTCCGAGCTGCCCGAGGTGCTGCATTGCAGCGACCGCGTCCTCGTGCTGCGCGACCGCCGTGCCGCTGGCGTCTACCAGCGCGGCGAGCTGGACGAGCGCAGCGTGCTCGAAGTGATTGCCGACCATGCTTGAAGCCACGCTGCGCCGCGCGCTCGCTGCCGTCGCCCTCGCTGGCGCCACAACGTTCGCCTTCGCTGCGTCAGCCAGCGGCCTGGACGTCCATGGCCAGACCTTGCGCCAGCCGCTGGCGACAGCCGCACAGGGCTTCGCATGGACGCGGCTGGACGCCGGCGTGCAGCTGCAGCTCGGCGCGCTGACCCGCAACGTGCTGTTCTACGGCCCCGGCCTCGTGCGCGTGACCGCCCACCTGGGCCAGAGCCACGCCACCCAGCCCAGTCTGGTCGTCGTCGCCGCCCCGCAGGCCGTGCCGCTGGACGTGAAGGACAGCGCCGACACGCTGGTGCTGACCAGCGCCGCCCTGCGCGTGGACATCGACAAGCGCAGCGGCGCGCTGGCCTTCTACCGGCCCGATGGCAGCCTGTTCACGCGCGAGCAGGCGCCCGCTGACCTCAAGCCCATCGACATCTCCGGCGCACCGACCTATGCCATGACGCAGGCCTTCAGCCTGACGCCCGACGAATCGCTCTACGGCCTGGGCCAGTACAACGAGCCCTACATGGACTACCGCGGCCGCGACGTGTCCATGGTGCAGACCAATATCGGCATCGTCCTGCCCTTCATGGTGTCGACGCGCCGCTGGGGCGTGCTGTGGGACGTGTATTCCAAGATGCGTTTCACGGACGACGCGCAGGGCGCCCGCTTCTGGGCCGAGAGCGCCCCGGCCGGTGCCGACTACTACCTCGTCGCCGGCACGACGATGGACGAGCTGATGGCCGGCTACCGCCAGCTCACCGGCGCCGCACCGCTGTTCCCCAAGAGCGCGCTGGGCCTGTTCATGAGCAAGGAGCGCTACAAGACTCAGCAGCAGTTGCTCAACGTCGCGAAGCGCTTTCGCGCCGAGCACTTCCCGCTCGACACCATCGTGCAGGACTGGCAGTACTGGGGCAGCGACAAGGACGGCAGCTGGAGCGGCATGACGTGGAACGCCGAGCGCTTCCCCAACCCGCGCGCCATGGTCGACACGCTGCACCGCGAGCTGAACACCAAGCTCATGGTGTCCATCTGGCCCTCGGTCGGTGACGACACGGCCCTCGCCAAAGAGCTGGACGCCAAGGGTCTGCGCTTTGCGCCCAAGCACTGGATCTCCGGCAAGGCGCAGATCTACGACGCCTTCAGTGCCGAGGGTCGCGCCATCTACTTCAAGCATGTCAAGAAGGGCTTGCTCGACATCGGCGTGGACGCGCTGTGGATGGACGGCACCGAGGTCGAAGTGGGCGGCGCCGCGCATGACGCGGGCGGGGTCGAGGCCGACATCAAGGCCCTGGGCGTCAACGCGATGGGCGACTTCACGCGCTACCTCAACGTCTACAGCCTGGTCACCACGCGCGGTGTCTATGAAGGTCAGCGCGCCAGCGGCGACAAGCGCGCGATGACGCTGACCCGCTCCGCCTGGGCCGGCCAGCAGCGCTATGCGGCCCTGCCCTGGTCGGGCGACACGACGGCCAGCTGGGCCACGCTGCGCGCGCAGATCGCCGGCGGCCTGAACGTCGGCATGGCCGGCACGCCGTGGTGGACGCAGGACACCGGCGGCTTCTTCGTGCGCCACGCGGGCGGCGAGCGCAACCCCGCCTGGCGCGAGCTGTACGCGCGCTGGAACCAGTTCGGCATCTTCAACCCCATCTACCGCATCCACGGCACCGACGTCGAGCGCGAGCCCTACCTCTACAAGTCACTGGACCCGGCCGTCTACCGCTCGCTGCTCAGCGCCGCTCAGCTGCGCTACCGCCTGCTGCCTTACCTCTACGGTCTGGCCTGGCGTGCCCACGACGAGGGCTACGTGATGATGCGCGGCCTGGCGATGGACTTCCCCGACGAGACCGCGCTGCGCAAGGTGGACGACACCTACATGTTCGGCCCGGCCTTCCTGGTGCAACCCGTCACTCGTTCCACGCTCTATCCCGAGACGCCGCCTGCAGCCACCATCCCGGCCAGCGCGCTGCGCACGCCGCAGGGCGAGCCGGGCCTGCAGCTGGACTACTTCTCGGGCATGGCCTTCGAGAAACCCGCTAGCAGGACGGTGGACGGCCCGGTGGACCACGATTGGCCGCCAGCACCGCTGGGCAGCGTGCCGCCGGGCCTGCAGGGCCTGAACCAGTTCTCCGCGCGCTGGCAGGGTTCGCTCGTCGCGTCGGAAACCGGCGAGTACGAGATCGGCCTGGAGGGCGACGACGGCTTCCGCCTGTGGCTGGACGACAAGCTCGTGGTGGACGACTGGAAGAACGGCGCGCCCCGCTACCAGAGCGCCCGCATCAAGCTCACCGCCGGCCAGAGCCTGCGCCTGCGCATCGACTTCTACCAGGACGCCTACGGTCGCAAGCTGCGCCTGGCTTGGCGCACGCCCGCGCAACTGCAGGCACTGGCCGGCGCGCAAAGCCGCATAGCCAAGCGCCAGGCCACGCTGCTACCCGCCGGCAGTGCATGGTTCGATTTCTGGACCGGCAGGCGCCACACGGGCGGCCAGCAGGTGGCGCGCGAATACCCGCTGGACCAGTTCCCGCTGTTCGTGCGCGCCGGCAGCATCGTGCCCATGGGCCCGGTCGTCGAGCATGTCGGCCAGCGGCCCGACGCGCCCTACGACATCCGCATCTACCCCGGCGCCGACGCGCAGTTCACGCTCTACGAGGATGACGGTGAGACCTACCGTTATGAGCGCGGCGAGCGCGCCGCCGTCACGCTGCGCTGGGACGACGCCCGGCGCGTGCTGAGCGTCGGCGCGCGCCAGGGCGGCTTCCCCGGCCTCGTCGCGCAACGCCGCTTCGACGTGAAGCTGATCGACGCCTCCGGTCGCGCTGCGGCCACGCGCTCCGTCCTCTACCGCGGCGACGCGACGGCGGTGCATTTCAAGACCCCATGAGTTCTCCTACGCTGGCCATGTCCTCTCCTCCCGCGCGCGCCGCCCTCTGGCGCCATCCGCTGTTCCGGCCACTCGCCGCGCTGGCGCTGCTGCTGGCCGTGGCCGCCGTCTTTGTGCCTGGCTTCCTGCACCTTGAGATCAAGGACGGCCGGCTCTACGGCAACCTCATCGACATCCTGCACCGCGCGGCGCCCCTGATGCTGGCCGCCCTGGGCATGACGCTGGTGATCGCCACGCGCGGCATCGACGTGTCCGTGGGCGCCATCGTCGCCATCTCCGGCACCGTGGCCTGCGTGCTGGTCGCCGAGCACGGCCTGGCCATCGCCTTCGCTGCGGCCCTCGGCGCTGCGCTGCTGTGCGGCCTGTGGAACGGCCTGCTGGTGGCCGGCCTGGGCCTGCAGCCCATCATCGCCACGCTGATCCTGATGGTCGCCGGCCGCGGCCTGGCGCAACTGCTGACCGACGGCCAGATCATCACCGTCTACGAGCCCGCCAGCTTCTTCTGGCTGGGCGCCGGCTACGTGCTGGGCCTGCCGGTGTCGTTCTACGTCGTGGCCATCGTCGCCGGCCTCACCGCGCTGCTGATGAAGCGCACCGCACTGGGCCTGTTCATCCAGACGGTCGGCATCAACCCCGTCGCCGCCCGGCTGGCCGGCGTGCGCACGGCCGCCATCGTGTTCTTCGTCTACGTCTACTGCAGCCTGGGTTCGGGCTTGGCGGGCCTGCTGATCTCGTCCAACATCAAGAGCGCCGACGCCAACAACGCCGGCATGCTGCTGGAGCTGGACGCCATCCTCGCCGTCACCCTCGGCGGCGGCCAGCTCAATGGCGGCAAGTTCAGCCTGGCCGGCAGCCTGATCGGCGCGCTCATCATCCAGACGCTCACCTCCACCATCTACGCCATGGGCGTGCCGCCGCAGGTGACCATGGTCGTCAAGGCCGTCGTCGTGTTTGCGGTCTGCATCTCGCAGTCGTCGTTCTGGTCGCGGAGGTCGGCATGAAGCGCCTGCTCTCCGCCCCGTCGTTCACGGCCTGGGTCAGCGTCGTGCTGATGGTGGCGCTGTTCATCGCCGGCGCCAGCAGCTACACCGGCTTCGGCTCCACGCAGGTGGTGCTCAACCTGCTCATCGACAACGCCTTCCTGCTCGTCATCGCGGTGGGCATGAGCTTTGTCATCCTGTCCGGCGGCATCGACCTGTCGGTGGGCTCCGTGCTGGCGCTGACCACCATGGTCGCGGCCTGGCTGCTGCAGGTGGCGCGGTGGCCGGCCGAGCTGGTCATCGTCGTCGTGCTGTTAGGCGGTGCGGCCTTTGGCGCGCTGCAGGGGCTGGTCATCCACGTGTTCAAGCTGCAGGCCTTCATCGTCACGCTGGCCGGCATGTTCCTGGCGCGCGGCCTGTGCTTCCTGATCAGCGTGGACAGCATCACCATCGATGCGCCGCTGTTCGTCACGCTGTCGCAGACGCAGATCCCGCTGTTCGGCGGCGCCTTCCTGTCGCCCGGTGCGGTCATCGCGCTGCTCGTGCTGGGCCTGGGTCTGTGGGTGGCGCACTGCACCGCCTTCGGCCGCACCGTCTACGCGCTGGGTGGCAGCGAGGCTTCCGCGCTGATGATGGGCCTGCCCGTCGGCCGCACCAAGGTCGCGGTCTACGCGCTGAGCGGCTTCTGCGCATCGCTGGCTGGCCTGCTGTTCGCGTTCTACATGCTCAGCGGCTATGGCCAGCATGCGCAGGGCGTGGAGCTGGACGCGATTGCGGCGGTGGTCATCAGCGGCACCGTGCTGACGGGCGGTTATGGCTATGTGGCTGGCGCGCTGTCCGGCGTGCTGGTGCTGGGCCTCATCCAGACGCTGATCGCCTTCGACGGCACGCTCAGCTCCTGGTGGACCAAGATCGTCATCGGCGCGCTGCTGTTCGTGTTCTGTGCAGTGCAACGCCTGCTGTCCCTGAAGAAAGCTCAGTCCTGATGAAGAAGTTCCTGACGACGGCCGCGCTGCTGTGCGGCCTGGGGATGGCTCACGCCGCCACCAACCCGCTGTTCGCCCCGCTCTTCACCGCCGACCCGGCGGTGCTGGTCGACGGCGGCCGTGTCTACCTCTTCGGCGGCCGCGACGAAGCCCCGCCCGAGGGCAAGGACTACGTCATGCATGAGTGGCGCGTGTTCTTCACCTGCGACATGGTGAACTGGAAGGACGAGGGCGTGCCCATCAAGGCACGCGACTTCGCCTGGGCCAAGGGCCGCGCCTGGGCGTCTGACGTGGTCAAGCGCCACGGCAAGTACTGGTTCTACTCGACGGTGGAGCACGCGACGGTGCCCGGATTCGCGGTGGGCGTAGCCGTGTCGGACTCACCGACCGGCCCGTTCCAGGATGCGCGCGGCTCCGCCCTCATCACCAACGACATGACCACCCAGACCGACATCGCCTGGGACGACATCGACCCCGCCGTATTCGTCGACGACGACGGCCAGGCGTACCTGTACTGGGGCAACACGGTGCTGAAGGTCGCCAAGCTCAAGGCCAACATGACCGAGCTGGACGGTCCCATCACCACCGTGCCAGTGGCCAACTTCGTCGAGGCGTCCTATCTGCACAAGCGCAAGGTCAAGGGCAAGAGCACCTACTACCTGAGCTACTCCCAGCACTTCCCTGAAGAGACGGCCTACATGACCGGCCCCAGCCCCACCGGCCCGTGGACGCCGCAGGGTGTGGTCATGGAGCGCAACCTGAAGACCAAGACCATCCACCAGGCCTTCTTCGACTTCAACGGCAAGAGCTACGTGGCGTATCACAACGCCGAGCTGCCGGGTGGCAGCGAGTTCCGGCGCTCGCTGGCGGTGGAGGAGTTCTCGTACCGGGCGGACGGCACGATCCCGTTCATCCACCAGACCAGGACCGGGCCCAAGGCCAACCCATCGCCCGGGTGCAAGCCCTGAACCTGGTTGCCGCGGCAGGCCCCGTGGCGTGTCGGAGTTCACTTCGTTGGCGCGTGCAGGCAGGCCCGGGGCGCTCTCCCGCGCGATGCATGGGCACAAAATCCTGCCCATGGACCTGCCCGGACCCGCCCTGATGCTGCGCCTGCGCGACGCCGTCGACGCCGGCGAGCTCGGGCTGTGGGATCTCCGCCCCGCACTGGAGACGGTCCACTACTCGCCAACGTGGAAGCAGCGGCTGGGCTTCCCCGACCCGCACAGCGCCGACAGCACGCACTTCTGGCGCTGCCGCGTGCACCCCGACGACCTGGAGGGCATGCTGACCGCGATGCGCGCGCATGCAAGCGGCGCCGAGTCCACCTACGCCGTCACGTTCCGCCTGCGCAGCAACGGCTCGGGCTATCGCCAGGTGCATTCCCGGGGGCGCGTCATCGAGCGCAACGCGGACGGCGCTGCCACCCGCATGGTCGGCACGATGCTCGACCTGACCCCCCGCCCCTGCACGCCCCGAGGCGGGCTGGCTGACGGCCCGCGCGGCCCCATGGCGGGCTCCCCGATGGGCCTGCCGTTTCATGTGCTGCTGGGCGCGCAGCGGGCCGGTGAGGCAGCCAGCTTGGCGTTGGAGCGCAAACGCGTGCTGCAGCTGGTGGACGACCTGCTTCGTGCCACGTTGGCGCATCTGGAGGAACTGCGCTCGCGCATGCCGTAGCTGGCGCGGCGTCGCCGCCTTTGCGGGGGGCCTGCGTGATTCGCTGCACCGCGCCGGGCGTCGTGCATCATCTGGGCCTCAGAACACACCAGGGAGCCCACCGCCATGCTCGTCAGCAACCTCGAGACCGCCCCAGGTCACCGCATCACGGCGCACCTGGGCATCGTGCAGGGCAGCACCGTGCGCGCCAAGCATGCCGGCAAGGACATCCTGGCGGGGTTGAAGAACATCGTTGGCGGCGAGCTCAAGGCCTACACCGACCTGATGCAGGAAGCCCGCGCCGAGGCGGTCGAACGCATGACGGCCGAGGCCCGCGCGGTGGGTGCCAACGCGGTGTTGAATGTGCGCTTCGTCACCACCAGCATCACCATGGGCGCGGCCGAGATCCTGGCCTATGGCTCGGCGGTGACGGTGGAAGCCGAACCCGTCTGACGCCCGCCTCGCGCCATTCGTCATGAATCTGCACTTCTGGCTTGAGACCTTCAACCTGTGGGTGGTGCTGGTCCCGCTGCTGCTGGGCTACGGCGTCGGGCGCTGGCTGGAGCGCCGGCACTACCGCAGTATCCGCGAGCGCGAGCAGGCGCTGCGCCACGTGCTGGCGCTGAGCACGCGCTACGTGCCCGAGGGCGTGGTGGCCGGCTCGGCGCAGCTGGTGACGGGTGGCGTGGTCATCTCATCGGACTACTTCAAGACCTTCGTGGCTGGCTTTCGCAAGTTCTTCGGCGGGCGCTTTCGTGGCTACGAGACGCTGCTGGAGCGGGCCCGCCGCGAGGCGCTGCTGCGCCTGAAGGCGCAGGCCGAGGCGGCGGGCAGCACGCTGGTGATCGGCGTGCGCTTCCAGAGCACCACCATCGCGGGCTCGGCCACGCCGTCGGTGGAGATCATGGCGTTCGGCACGGCGCTGATCGGGACTCGGCCGCCAACGCCCGCCGCATGACCCCACCACGCCTGGAGAACCGGCTGCCGCCGGAAGACCTGCTGGAGCGCGACGACCACCCGCTGCGCGAGCTGGCCTGGCTGGCGGGCGCCAGCCTCGCGCTGCTGGCCGTGCTGGTGCTGGTGACGGGCTTGTCGGCCCGCTGGCTGGCACCCCGGCTGCCATTCAAGTACGAAGTCGCCCTGGCCGAACGGGTGTTCGACGACGAGAAGGCGGTCGTGACTTCGGCGGACGCTGCCGCCGCCCGCGCGCGCCGCGCTGCGCTGCAGGCCCTGGCCGACCGTGTGGCGGCGGTGATGGCGCTGCCGCCGGGCATGCCGGTGGTGGTCAGCGACGACCCTTCGGACCTGGTCAACGCCTACGCGACGGTGGGCGGCCGCATCCACGTGTTCCACGGCCTGCTGCGCAAGCTCGACAGCGAGCAGGCGCTGGCCGCGCTGCTCGCGCACGAGATCGCCCATGTCAAGCACCGGCATGTGGCGGCCAACATGGGGCATGGGTTGGCGGTGATGCTGGTGCTGTCGGTGGTGATGCCCGAAGGCGCCGCGCAGGCCGCGCAGGGGCTGCTGAGCAGTGCTGCGCAACTGGCACTGCTGGGCTATTCGCGCGACGCCGAGCGGCAGGCTGACTCAGAGGCGCTGGCGGCCAGCGTCGCCTTGTACGGCCACGCCGGCGGCGTTGCCACGCTGTTCAAGGTGATGCCGCAGGCTGAGGATGCGCCCGCCGGGACGGCTTGGTTGCGGAGCCATCCGGACACGGTGGAGCGGCTGGCTGCGTTGCGGGCGGCGGCAGCCGCGAAGGGGGCGGCGATGGAGGGGGCGGTGACGGCGCTGCCGGGGGTGTTGAAGGCGTTGCCGGCGGCTGGGGCGCCCAAGTCATGAGTCCTGGTTGGCTCGTTCTGGCGCAGCGGCGCTGATCCCGGCACGCACCAGATGCGACGGGTGCGCATCGCGAGCAACCCTTGTTGCGAGGGCCGGCGCGTGCCGACCTCGCGGGGATTGAGCCGGCACACCACTTGATTCTTCTCAAACCCTGCCAATTTCGGCTCCGCTACGCTGCGGCATGTCTCGTCGCGCGCCCAGCCTCGTCGGCAAACTTGCCCTCATCCAGACCAGCTTCCTGATCCTGGCGCTGGCAGCCATCGGCTTCACATTGTGGGTGTCATGGCAGCTGGAGGGGGGCGCCGGCGCCATCAACGAAGCCGGGCGCATGCGCATGCTCAGCTACCGGATGACGCTGTCGCACGGCGCCGACCGTGACGCCGAGGTGCAGCGCGACATTGCCGTCTTCGATGCCATGGTCAAGCGTCTGCACGACGGCGACCCGCAACGGCCGCTCTTCGTGCCCGATACCGATGACTGCCGCGCCAGCCTGGCCGAAGTGGAGCGGCAATGGCCTCGATTGAGGGAGGCGCTGCAGGCGCCCACGCCGGCCCCGCAGCTGCGCGATCGGGCGGATGCGTTTGTCGAGCGAATCGATGCGCTGGTGGGCGCCATCGAGCACACGATCGCGGCACGCACGGCCGTGCTCGAAGGGCTGTGTTTCGGGTTGGTCGTGCTGGTGGTGGCCGCGTCGGTGGTCTTTGTGACGGGCACCTATGTCTGGATCCTGCAGCCGCTTCAGCGTCTGCGCGATGGCCTGCGGCTCATGGCCGGGGGGCGTCTGGACGTGCGGGTGGATGAGTGCGGAGAAGTGGATGAGTTTGCGCAACTCGCCGCCGGTTTCAACCAGATGGCGCAGGCCTTGCAGGTCGCCTACCAGGGGTTGGAGGGCAAGGTCCAGGAGAAGACAGCGCACCTGGCGCGTCAGAACGAACGCCTCGAAGCCTTGTACGACGTGGCCGTGATGGCCGGCCAAGGCGATCAAGGCGTCGAGCAACTTGCCCAGACCTTTGCGGTCAAGCTCGCCCGCATCGCCCGGGCGGACGCCAGTGCCGTTCGGATGGCGGCGCAGGACGGCGATCGCTGGCTGCTGCTGGGCCAGACCTGCCTGCCACAGAGCATGATCGACGCGGAACGCTGCCTGCGCACCCACGAGTGCGCTTGCGGCTCGGCCGCCCCTGGCACGGGCGCGCGCGTCATCCCCATCCGTCAACTGGGCGGCCGCAAGCTGGGCCATTGCGATGCCGCCGGCTATCAGACCGTGCTGGCCATTCCGATGAACGTCGGCGGGCGTGCGGTGGGCGAGGTGGAACTGTTCTTCTACAGCGAGCGCCCGCTGACAGAGGACGAGTCTCAGCTGCTCGACGCCCTGGTGGGGCAGTTCGCCGTGCAGATGGACAACCTGCGCCTGGTGGCACGAGACCGTGAAATGGCGGTCTCGGAAGAACGCAACCTGCTGGCCCAGGAACTGCACGATTCCATCGCCCAGGTGCTCGCCTTCCTCAAGATCCAGGTGCAGTTGCTTCGCGGCGCCATCAGCAAGCAGCGCACTGATGAGGTTGAACGCGCCCTTGGCGAAATCGACACCGGCGTGCGCGAGTGCTACGCCAACGTGCGAGAGCTGCTGGTGCATTTCCGCACGCGGCCCGGACATGAGGACATCGAACATGCGCTGCGCGCCACGCTGACCAAGTTCGAGCGGCAGAGCGGCCTGTCCACCCACCTCAGCATCCGCGGTGATGGCCTGCCCCTGCCACCGGACCAGCAGGTGCAGGTGCTGCACATCGTGCAGGAAGCCTTGTCCAACGTTCGCAAGCATGCGCAGGCGGACCACGTGAGCCTGCGCGTCGAGCAGGTGCCGCGCTGGAGTTTTGAGGTGCAGGACAACGGGCGAGGTTTCGCTGCCGCGCCGTCCGACTCGGCGCCGACTCACGTCGGCATGCAAATCATGCGCGAACGCGCCCAGCGCATTGGCGCGCAGCTCAGCATCGACTCGCCGCCCGAAGGCGGCACCTGTGTGCGGCTTGTCCTCCCGGCCCAATCCAATCTGCTCGCCACCCACGCGCCGGCACGCGCCATTGCACTCACCCCCTGAACGCATGACCTCCATCTCTGTCCTTGTGGTCGACGACCACACACTGTTCCGCCGCGGCCTGATTGCGTTGCTGCAGCAGGAAGAGGGCGTCACCGTCGTCGGTGAGGCCGGCGATGCCGCCGACGCGCTGCGCCGCGCGCAGGAGCTGCAGCCCGACCTCATCCTGCTCGACAACCACCTGCCTGGCGTGACGGGCGTGAACCTGCTGCCGACGCTTCGCGCCGAGGTGCCCAAGGCCCGCGTGCTCATGCTCACGGTGAGCGAAGACGAGCAAGACCTCAGCGCGGCGCTTCGCAATGGCGCCCAGGGCTATCTGCTCAAGACGATTGACGGCGACGACCTGGCCGCCGCGTTGATCCGCACGATGCGGGGTGAATCGGTGGTGAGCCCTGAGCTCACGCACAAGCTCGTCAATGCGTTTCGCAGCAGCCACGCGTCAGCCCCGGGAGCCCCTGCGGACGCCACCTGCGGCCTCTCTCCCCGCGAGCTGGAAATCGTGCGCGAACTCACCCGCGGCGCCAGCAACAAGGAGATCGGCCGCACGCTGGGCATCGCCGAAACCACCGTCAAGATCCACGTTCAGCACGTCCTGCGCAAGCTCGGCCTGAGCTCGCGGGTGCAGGCGGCGGTGTGGGGGAGTGAGCAGGGCCTGGCCGCTTGAGCATGGGCGCCTGAAGCGCGACGCCCCCTCTACCTGGCCGACACGCGGCAAGCGTCGATGGCGCGGTTCAGCGGTTTGAGCAGGCTCAGGGGATCGGCGGGCGCGAGGTAGAAGCCGGAGCTGCGTCGCCGGCCCACAGTCACGATGGTCTGTGCAGGCCATAGCGCCTTCTGATCCTCGTACACCGACTGCGGCACGACCACAGCATCTGCCATGCCCATGGCGAGCGCCTTGGCCAACTCCGGGTAGGTGTAGGACGGAGTGACGGTGCCGTAACCATCCGCAGCGTGCTCCACATGCTGGGGCGAGCCCAGGCGTGCGGTGATGCGCAAGGTCTTGTCTTGAATGTTCAGCGGCCGCAACGACAGCCAGAAGTCGGGGTTCTCCCAGGCCGTGGCACTTTGCAACAGCGCTGCCGCCCGCTCCGCAGTGAAGCCCATGGGAAAGGCGATGTCGAGCTGACCGCTGCCGACCATCTGTAGCAGGCGTTTGGTGGGCAAGGCCTGCCATTCGAAACGGGCGTTCAGAGTCAACTCAACGCACTCAAAAAGGCGCCGTTTGAAGGCGTCCTCGATGACCAGCTTGTTGCCGCTCATGCCATAGCCCGGCAATCCTTCCGGCGTGCCGGCCCGCAGCACCCGCTCAGCGGCCCCGCCCGGCGAAGCAGCCAGGCCGAGAGCAAACGCCAGCACACACCAGCGCAGTGGGGATGTGGATGACATGGGTCGAATGTTAGATCGCGAGGCAGGCCCACCGCGCCTGCACGCCCGCGCATCTGCAGACTTGCGCCAGATCAAGCGCCCGGCACGCGTAGTTCTTCCGAACTAGTCCTGCCCTCCCGGCATCCTCCTTCAGAAGCCGCTGCGGGCGGTCCACCGAAGGATATGGGCCGCCGCGCCAAACTCAGACAGTGACAGGCATCGAGAACCCGGAGTTCCTCCATGTCTGCAAGCCCTGCCAATTCACGCCGCGCGCTCTCCGTGCTGATCGTCAGCACGCTGGCGTTCACGGTCTGCTTCATGGTGTGGATGATGTTTGGCGTCATCGGCATCCCGATCAAGAAGCAGCTCGGCCTCAATGCCACCGAGTTCGGCCTGCTCACCGCCACGCCGGTGCTGACCGGCTCGTTGATCCGGGTGCCGCTGGGCATCTGGACCGACAAGTACGGCGGCCGCATCGTGTTCTTCGCGCTGATGCTGGCCTGCGTGCTGCCGATCTGGCTGATGAGCTATGCCACCGCCTACTGGCACTTCCTCACCATCGGCCTGTTCGTGGGCCTGGCCGGGGGCTCGTTCTCGGTGGGCACGCCCTACGTGGCGCGCTGGTTCCCCAAGTCGCGCCAGGGCTTTGCGATGGGCGTGTTCGGTGCGGGCAACTCGGGTGCGGCGGTCAACAAGTTCGTCGCGCCTGCCTTGGTGGTGGGTTTCGGCTGGGTGATGGTGCCGCAGGTCTACGCGGCGGTGCTGCTGGGCACGGCCATCCTCTTCTGGCTGTTCAGCGCGACCGACGACTCGCACGTGGTGGGCAAGCAGGCTAGCTTTGCCACGCAGATGCGCGCGCTCAAGGACCCCAAGGTGCTGAAGTACTGCCAGTACTACTCCATCGTCTTTGGCGGTTATGTGGCGCTGAGCCTGTGGATGGTGCAGTACTACGTGGGCGAGTACGGGCTGGACATCCGCGTGGCCGCCTTGCTGGCGGCCTGCTTCTCGCTGCCGGGCGGCGTGTTGCGCGCGATCGGTGGTTGGCTGAGCGACAAGCACGGCGCGCACAACGTCACCTGGTGGGTGATGTGGGTGAGCTGGATCGTGCTGTTCATGCTCAGCTACCCGCAGACCGACTTCACCATCCAGACGGTCAACGGCCTCAAGACCTTTCACATCGGCCTGAACGTCTACGCCTTCACCGCACTGATGTTCGTGCTGGGCATTGCCTGGGCCTTCGGCAAGGCCAGCGTCTTCAAGTACATCAGCGATGACTACGGCGCCAACATCGGCACGATCAGCGGCATCGTCGGCCTGGCCGGCGGCCTTGGGGGCTTCGTGCTGCCCATCCTGTTCGGTGTGCTGATGGACCTGACCGGCGTGCGCTCCAGCTGCTTCATGTTGATGTACGGCGTGGTCTGGGTCTCGCTGATCTGGATGTACTGGACCGAGGTGCGCAAGACCGAGGTGATGGGCCAGAACGCGCCCGCCTCGCCGGTCTCCCGCTCGTTCGCGCACTGAACGACACCCTGTCTTTCAAGGACATCTCCATGAACACCTTCTCGCAAGCCGGCGCACCGGCGGGCCGCTCGAACGCGGCCGACATCGAGGACTGGCGCCCCGAGGACGCCACCTTCTGGGAGGCGACGGGCAAGCGCATCGCCTACCGCAACCTCTGGATCTCCATCCCCGCCCTGCTCTGCGGTTTTGCCGTCTGGGGCATGTGGGGAATCATCACCGTGCAGATGCTCAACCTGGGCTTCCCGTTCAGCAAGGACGAGCTGTTCACGCTGACCGCGATTGCCGGCATCTCGGGCGCCACCATGCGCATCCCGGCCTCCTTCCTGATCCGCATGGCCGGTGGGCGCAACACCATCTTCCTGACCACGGCCATGCTGCTGGCGCCGGCCATCGGCACGGGCATCGCCCTGCAGCACCCGGAGTGGCCGCTGTGGGTGTTTCAGCTCATGGCGCTGTGGTCGGGCGTGGGCGGCGGCAACTTTGCCTCGTCGATGTCCAACATCAACACCTTCTTCCCCAAGCGGCTGCAGGGCACCGCGCTGGGCCTGAACGCCGGCCTGGGCAACTTCGGCGTCACCACGATGCAGATCGTGATCCCGCTGGTGATGACCATGGGCCTGTTCGGCGCGCTCGGCGGTGAGTCCCGCGCGCTGCTCAAGGACAGCGGCTGGATCTTCGGCAAGATCGCCGCCGGCACGCCGACCTGGATCCAGAACGCCGGCTTTGCCTGGCTGCTCTCGCTGGTGCCGCTGTCGATCCTGGCCTGGTTCGGCATGAACAACCTCAAGACCGTGACCCCGGCCGCCGGCGGCACGGTGACGGCCTTCGCCAAGATCGTCTACCTCTACTCGCTGGCCTTCATCCCCTCGATCGGGATGCTCTACCTCTACCTGCCCGCGCCCACGGGCCTGGGGCTGCTGAACATGTGGGTGGCCATCCCGCTGGACATTGCCGCCGCGCTGCTGGTGATGAAGCTCGCTGCCTTCGGCACCATGAAGGAGAACGTCGCCAAGCAGTTCGAGATCTTCAAGAACAAGCACACCTGGGCGATGACGGCGCTTTACGTCGTCACCTTCGGCAGCTTCATCGGTTTCTCGATGGCCCTGCCGCTGGCGATCACGGTGATCTTCGGCTTCCAGCATGTGCCTGACGCAGCGGGTGTTCTGCACCACACGCTCAAGAACCCGAACGCGCCATCTGCACTGACCTACGCCTGGATCGGCCCCTTCGTCGGCGCCGCCGTGCGGCCGCTGGGCGGCTGGATCTCGGACAAGGTGGGCGGCTCCATCGTCACCCAGATCATCTCGGCCGTGATGGTGGTGGCCTCGGCGGCCGTGGGCTACGTGATGCTGCAGGCCTACGGCTCGGCCACGCCCGAGCAGCACTTCCCCATGTTCATGGGCCTGTTCATCGTGCTGTTTGCCGCCAGCGGCATCGGCAACGGCTCCACCTTCCGCAGCGTCGGCTTCATCTTCGACCGGCAGCAGGCCGGCCCCGTGCTGGGCTGGACCTCGGCGGTGGCGGCCTACGGCGCCTTCATCGCGCCGGTGGTGATCGGCCAGCAGATCAAGGCCGGCACGCCGCAGTTCGCGTTCTACGGCTTTGCGGTGTTCTACGCCGTCTGCCTGGGGCTGAACTGGTGGTTCTACCTGCGCTCAGGCGCTGAAGTGAAGAATCCTTGAGGACATCGACATGAGTCATTTTCTGGATCGACTGAGCTACTTCGCTCAACCCAAAGAAGACTTCGCCGGCGGCCATGGCCGCACCACGGGCGAGGACCGCACCTGGGAAGACGCCTACCGCAACCGCTGGGCGCACGACAAGATCGTGCGCTCCACCCACGGCACCAACTGCACGGGCTCGTGCTCGTGGAAGATCTACGTCAAGGGCGGCATCGTCACCTGGGAAACCCAGCAGACCGACTACCCCCGCACCCGGCCCGACCTGCCCAACCACGAGCCGCGTGGCTGCGCCCGTGGGGCCTCCTACAGCTGGTACCTCTACAGCGCCAACCGCGTGAAGTACCCCATGGTGCGCGGCGCGCTGCTGCAGCACTGGCGCGCCGCGCGGGCCGTGGCCAAGAGCCCGGTGGATGCCTGGGCCAACATCGTCGAGAACGAGACGGCGCGCCGCGAATGGCAGCAGGAGCGCGGCCTTGGCGGCTTCGTGCGCTCGAGCTGGGACGAGGTCAACGAGATCATCGCCAGCGCCAACATCTACACCGTCAAGAAGCACGGGCCGGACCGCGTCATCGGCTTCTCGCCCATCCCGGCGATGTCGATGATCAGCTACGCCGCCGGCAGCCGCTACCTGAGCCTGATGGGCGGCGTGTGCATGAGCTTCTACGACTGGTACTGCGACCTGCCGCCGGCCAGCCCGCAGATCTGGGGCGAGCAGACCGACGTGCCGGAGAGTGCCGATTGGTACAACTCCAACTTCATCATTGCCTGGGGCTCCAACGTCCCGCAGACCCGCACGCCGGACGCGCACTTCTTCACCGAGGTTCGCTACAAGGGCGCCAAGACGGTCGCGATCACGCCCGACTACGCCGAGATCTCCAAGCTCGCCGACATCTGGATGCACCCCAAGCAGGGCACCGATGCGGCCATCGCGATGGCGATGGGCCATGTGATCCTGAAGGAGTTCTATTTCGACAAGCCCGACGAGCGCCGGGCCGTCCCAAGCTCGTCGGACCCCCTCGGGGGGCGGACGACGGAAGTCGGCCCGGGGGTCATCAGATCGAGCTACTTCGACGACTACGCGCGCCGCTACACCGACCTGCCGCTGCTGGTGAAGCTGAAAGAAACGACCACGCCGGATGGCCGCAAGCTGCTGGTGCCCGACCGCTACCTGCGCGCCAGCGACTTCGGCGGCAAGCTCGGCCAGGACAACAACCCCGAGTGGAAGACGCTCGCTTTCGACACGGCCGGCAAGGTGGTGCTGCCCAACGGCTCCATCGGCTTTCGCTGGGGGGCGGGCGAGCGGCCCGACCTGGGCAAGTGGAACCTTGAGTCCAAGGAGGCGGTGCACGACACCGACGTCAAGCTCAAGCTCTCGGTGCTGGAGGAGGGCGGCCAGGCGCATGAGGTGGCCACGGTCGGCTTCCCCTACTTCGGTGGCGTGCAGACGCCCAACTTCCAGCACAACACCCAGCAGGATGTGCTGAGCCGCAACGTGCCCGTGGTGCG
>Ga0187845_1000803_pt1 | contig 18347 bp, 14 predicted proteins | sample SpaLakP09_SKY_68_FD_134515 | JGI IMG/M metagenome (GOLD analysis project Ga0187845, IMG submission 134515) | Oligotrophic lake water microbial communities from Sparkling Lake, Wisconsin, USA - SP09_SKY_68 | ecosystem: Environmental > Aquatic > Freshwater > Lake | place: USA: Sparkling Lake... | reverse complement strand
GGCGAAATGCGGTTGATGCGCCAACACGATGGACATCAACCAGTTCGAATCCTTGAAGGTCACCAGGCCGCCAGTGCCTGCTTCGTTGCCGCTAAACCGATTCATGCTGTCGAAGAAGGCGGGCGTCTTCAGCGTGACGGTGAACGACTCCCAGCATGACTGCGCCACGCAGCTATTGAAGGCTGTCGGGTTGCCAAATTCAGGCCGACCTTGCGCCAGTTTTTCCCACAGCGTCCAACCACCGCTGTCCGCCTTGGTCAGCAGATCCGGTGGCTTCGACATCGACCCCAGGCTGGAGGCATCGGTCATCGATCCGTTCTGCATGAAGACCAGATCGCCTTCGTTGACTCCAATCAACTCAGGCTTGCCTTGCCGCACGCAATGGATGCCGGTCACGGTGAACTTGCCAGCTTCGGTTTTGTGTTCAAGGTCTGTCACCTTGCAACTCGGGACCAGCTTGACGCCTTTGCTCTTCAGCCAGGCCTGCAAGGGCAGCACCAGAGAGTCGAATTGGTTGTAGACGGTCCGCTTGACGCCAGCCAGTGTTTCGATGCGCGAAAACTCAAGCATGAACCGGTGCAGATAGCGCTTGAATTCCACCGCACTGTGCCAAGGCTGAAAGGCAAAGGTGGTGACCCACATGTACCAGAACTCGGTCTCGAAGAATCCAGGCGACAGCCAGTCTGTGATACGGCTGTCGGCCAAATCGGCTTCGTCAGCATTGCTGAGTTTGAGCAACTCCATGCGGTCCTGCATGGAAAACCCCATCGATGTGACGGCGACTTTGGCGCGACGGCGATCAACCAAGCGCGCCAGGGAATTCGCCTTGTGCTTTTGGTTGAATTCGACCGTTTCGTCGAATACGGTCTTCTTCTTGTCCAACAGTGATGGAATCGATTTGAAGAGGTCCCAGGTGCACTCGTAGTTGTCGGTGGTCAGCATGCGGCCGCCACGCAGCGAGTAGCCGCTCACAGGGTCGCCAGCACCATCGAGGCTGCCGCCCAAAACGGGGGCTGCTTCGAGGATCATGATGTTGGCACCGGGCACGCCGCCGTCGCGCACCATGAAGGCTGCAGCGGCAAGCGAGCCGATACCGCCGCCGATCAGAAATGCATGGATGCTCATCGCGGCGTTCCAAGTCAGATCATTTGGTTCATGCTGCGGCAGCAACTTCTTTGTGGGACTGCTGCCCGGCCATCATGGAGCACTTGTGAGCAGCGTTGCTCTCGGTATCCGCGTTTGCCGCATGCGTATGGGCTTGGTCATGGCTGCAGCTATTGAGTGCAGCCACCGCCTGGAAGTGGTGGTATGCAGCGGCGACGTGGTGCGCAGCGGCCATGTGGTGGTGCTCGCAGGCCGGGTGGGTGTTGGTGTCGGACATCGTGTTCTCCTGGTTGAGGCAGACGGGGCAGTCTGCGGTTCGGCCTAGGAACCGCAGATACAAGTCTGGCCTTGGTGGTTCTTGCGGTCTGTACGACAGCGAACGCTGGCGCCAGCATTTCAGAGATTCCTTTGAGCGCTCGTATTGCCTGCCAGCACGCTGGTGTCGCGGTGGTTGGTGACGTGGAGGACGAGACCAACGAGCCAGATCACTGCCGGGACCAGCAGCAGCCACCTGAAATCGGAATTGAAGGCGAAGTTGGTTGCGCTCATCAGCACAACCGTGAGCACGCCGGCAATGGCGACGGTGCCAACAAACACCGTAATAACACCTGCGCCGGCCATGAATCCGCCCATGACGGTGAACAGCATCTTCAACCAAGCTTCAAGACCAGGCGCGGCAGCCTGAAAGGAGTGGCGGCCGCACGGCGATGAAGTAGAGCCCCAGACCCACCAGCCACACCCCGGACGCAGTGATGAGCCACGCTCTGGAGCGGACCGGGCGGGAGCGGTTGCGTTCATGGAGTCGCAGAAGCCTCGACTGGCTTCGGGCTTGCCGGCGCGTCGGGCTTGCCTGCCGCCGCTGGCTTGCCTGGCTGGCGGATGCCCGCCAGCTTAGTGCGCTTCAACATCAGCGCGTTGATGGCCACGATCAGCGTGCTGCCCGACATCGAGATCGCGGCGACCTCCGGGCTCAGAACGAACGGGTACAACACGCCGGCAGCGAGCGGAAATGCGATCGTGTTGTAGCCCACCGCCCACCACAGGTTCTGGTGCATCTTGCGCACAGTGGCGCGAGACAACTCGATGGCGCCGACGATGTCGTACGGGTCGCTCTTCATCAGCACCACATCGGCGCTTTCCATCGCCACGTCGGTGCCGGCGCCGATGGCAAAGCCGACGTTGGCCTGGGTCAACGCGGGCGCGTCGTTGACGCCGTCGCCCACCATGCCGACTCGTCTGCCAGTGGCCTGCAGCGCCTTCACCTTCTCGGCCTTTTGGCCGGGCAAGACGTCCGCGAGCACCTTGGCTATGCCCAGGTCGGCGGCGATGCGCGTGGCCGTGGCCGGGTTGTCGCCGGTCAGCATCACCACTTCGATCTTGCGTTCGCGCAGCTTGGCCACCGCCGCCTTGGACGTGGGCCGGATCGCATCGGCAATGGCGATGAGACCGATCACGCGGCCGGCCTGCGCCACATGCACCACCGTGCGGCCGTCGCCCTGCAGGCGCTTGGCCTCGGCCTCCAGCGGGCCAAGTGCGAGCTTTTGCGTGTCCATCAGCAGGCGGTTGCCCAGGTACACCGTGCCCGCAGTGGTTTCAGCGCGCGCGCCCATGCCGTCGAGACTCTCGAATCCGGTCGGCGCCACGATGGTGAGCTTGGACGCACGGCGCACGGTGGCCTGTGCCAGGGGGTGGTCAGAGCCTTGCTCCACGGCGCCAGCGGCCGTCAGCACCACATCTTCCGTGATGCCTTCTGCCGTGACGATTTGCACCACCTCGGGCTGGCCGACGGTGAGCGTGCCGGTCTTGTCGAAGATGATGACGTCGAGCTTGGTGGCGTCTTCCAATGCAGAAGCGTTTTTGAACAGGATGCCGTTGGCGGCACCCAGCCCTGTGCTCACCATCACGGCCATTGGCGTAGCCAGCCCCAATGCGTCCGGGCAGGCGATCACGAAGACGGTGATCGTCATCGTCACCGCAAACAGCAGCGGCTGTCCAATGACCCAGAACCACACCGCGAAGGTGGTCAGGCCGATGAGGATCGCAGCAATCACCAGCCATTGCGCAGCTCGGTCGGCCAACAACTGCGCTGGCGCTTTCGAGTTCTGTGCCTCCTGCACCAGCTTCACGATCTGCGCCAGGGCCGAGTCGGCACCGACCTTGGTGGCCTTGTAGCGGAAGCTGCCGCTCTTGTTGATGCTGGCGCCGACCACCGTGGCGCCTGGGCCCTTCTTCACCGGCATCGACTCGCCTGTGAGCATCGATTCGTCAACCAGCGATTCACCGCTCTCGATCACGCCATCGACCGGGATCTTGTTGCCCGGTCGGATGACGACGATCTCACCCGCCAAGACCTCGGCCGTCGGCACTTCGACCTCGGCCCCATTGCGAATCACGTTGGCCTTGGTTGGCGTCAAGTTCATCAGCGCCTTGATGGCCGACGATGCACCGGCGCGGGCGCGCATTTCGAGCCAGTGGCCGAGCAGGATGAACACCAGCAGCACGGCTACCGCTTCGAAGAACTGCCCGCCCTCCTTGTAGAAGAAGGTGGTGCCGACGCTGAAGAGGTAGCCCGTGCCCACGCTCAGCACAATCAACGCGGCCATGCCCAGCGTGCCCTTGAGCAAGGCGCGCCAGGCGGAGACGAAGAACGGCCAACTCGGATAGACGACTGCGGCGGTGGCGAAGTAGAACAGCCACAGGTTCAGCTCCAGACCGAATGGCGGCGCCGGTGCCTGCCACATGCCGCCCATCGGGGCGTAGATGAAGATCGGAATGGTGAAGACCAGGCAGATCCAGAAGCGATTGCGCATGTCGCGCACCATCGCGCTCATGTCACCGCCGCTGTGGCCCATTTCGTGCGCCATCTCGGCAGACATCGCAGGGGCTGCGCCGGCGGCTGGCTTTTTGTCAGCGGTGCCGGCGTGGCCGACATGGCCGGCATGGGCGTCAGCGGGAGCGCCTGCGACGGCCTGGGGCGCGGCAGACTTGGGCTGGTCGGCTGCGGACGCCGCTGGCGGCGGGTCGGGGTCGGGGTCGGGTTCGGCCTGGTACTTGTCGCCAGCGCCCAAAGTCTCTCGCACCCAGGCGGTCACTTTTTCGACCACGCCGGGCTCTTGAGCGTCCGGTTCCGCGCCGACCGGTGGATCGGGTGATACAGCTTCCGGGGTTGCGACGGGGCCCGCAGCGGTCGGCGGTTCGGGCGCGGCACTAGGCGGCGCTTCCTTCGGCGCAATGTCGGCTGGCGGTGCGGGTTTGGCATCCGGTTTTGCAACGCTTTCATCAGCCGCCTGCACTGCCGGTACAGCAGGCACCGTGGCCTCTGCGGGTGGTGTTGGTTTGCCAGCCTTCTTTTCTGGCTTGGACGGCGGCTCGCCCGCCGACTCGTAACCACGCTGGCGGACGTTCGACTTGATGTCGGCAATGTCGAGCCGAGTTTCGTCATAGCGCACCGTCGCACTGCCCGCAGCGTGATTGACGGTAACGCTTTCGACACCCGGCACTTCGCCGATCCGCTTCTCGACACCTGGCACGCTCAATACGGACAGCATGTCATGCACGTCAATCACGCTCGTTTTCATCGTGTCTCCAACGGCAAGCTTTTGATTTGGCGCCCATGCAAGACGCCAGGTGTTCGTTGCGGGAACACCTACATACCCTTCATTGCTGTCTTGGCCGGGGGGGCCGCGTCGGCTTCAGGGGGCGCCGTGGGTGACGACTTGGGCGTCGTGGGCGACGGCTCTGCAGCCGTTTTGTCCGTGGGTGGCCCACCCGGGGGTGCATCGCCGGCCGGCTTTGCGTCCGCGCTGGCCGTTGCAGGTGGCATCTTCGGCGCAGCGGATTTGCTGTCTGCGGCCGCTTGGTCCGATCCGTCCGGTGCTTCCGGATCCTTGTTGCCGCCCTCGGCCGCGTCGTCCTTCGAGCCGCTTTGGCGAACGTCTGATCGGATGTCAGCCAGGCTGAGCCGGGTTTCGTCAAAGCGCACCGTGGCGCTGCCCGCAGCGAAATTCACGGTGACGCTTTCAACGCCGGGCACCTCACCGATCCGCTTTTCGACGCCCAGCACGCTCAATACCGAAAGCATGTCCCGAACTTCCATCACACTGGTTTTCATCGCAGCTCCTGAGGTCAACGGGTGTCTTCGGGATGCTTGTGTTTGACGGGCTGTCCCTCGTCCTCGGGACCTTCCTGGTCAGCCATTTCACAGACGGACGCCACGGTGGATACGCCAGCGGACCAACGCCACCCCACGGGTAGAAACGAATCGGTTCGCTGGGTAATCGATTCCAGTCGCTCGAACGACACTGTCCGACCCGACTCGACCTGAACCACCTCGTCAGGCAGCGGCTGGAATTCACCTGTACTGTCGTCGTGTTGGTGCGGCATGAAGATGCCGAGCCGGAACGCAGACAGCCTGCGCAGCATGTCCTGCACCTCCGGCAGCTGCATCGCCGCCTGGGCGGTTTTGAGGGCGGGCGGCAACCCGGACGCGCTGGTTCTCGAAACACTGGCTACTGTCATGCTGTTCTCCTGCTCGTTGAAATCGACCTATTGACCCGGTTTGGCTGTGGCTGGGTCGGTTGCCACGTCTTCATCAAGCCATCCGCCCGTAAACCCGGCTCGCCGCAGTCCAGCGGCAATGGGCAGGCAGGCCCGCATCAATTGCCAAAGCAATCCCGAGCGATGGTTTTCGATCATCAGAATGATCGGCCCCTGGTTGATTCCGAAATGCCACGGTGACACCCACCAGCCATACGGGTTGCCAGGGTCGCCGGGGTGCGACGGATTGAACGAGGCCTTGAACCCGTAAGAGTTGAACTGCGTCAACTTGGCCTGGTAGATGCAATAGTCGATGGCCGGAATCACGACTTCGGGTGCGAACGGCAGCGACGCCACCACCGCCCACGGCGCCAGCGTTCCGTCGTCAGGACCGTAGGGCACGCCGCGGGCGACGTAGTCGAATACTTCCCGCTCGACGCCATTCACCTTGATGTGGCCGGGGCCTGGGCCTTCGCTGGCGGTGATGCCCCAGCAATGGCTGCCGTAACTCTTGAAGCCGAGCGGGTTCTCGATCGCGTACTGTTGTTGCGCAAGCGTTGCACGGCGGCTGTTCTCGAAGTAGTCGATGCCCTTGCCGCGCATGAAGGCGTCCTGGATGCCGCGAAAGTCGATCCACACATGCGACAGCTGGTAGGTGAACAGGGACCCGGCATACAGGTAGTCCTGCCCATAGCAGTGCTCCCACCGGTACGTGGAAGCCCAGGCCGCATAGCTGCGCTCGGGGAGTGGGTACGTCGGCGAGCCCAGGCCCAGCACGTACAGCAGCAGCGCTTCGTCGTAGCCTTGCCAGCGGTAGGGCAGGAAGCCGCTCTCGGGCTTCCAGCCGTGCGTCACCGTATCACCGCCGTTTTGTGCCCACTGCCAATTGGTACGGCGGTAGAGCGCGTCACCCAGCCTCCGGATTTCGGCCTCGTCGGCGCTGTCGGCGCTGAAGTACACGGCCGCTGTCAATGCGCCGGCCAGCAGGAAAGCGGTGTCCACGGTGGACAGTTCGCACTGCCAGGCGCGGCGCCCGGTCTGCATGTCGAGAAAGTGGTAATAGAAGCCTTGGTAGCCGGTGGCATCGGCCTCGGGGCCTTGCGGGCTGTTCCAGAAGAATCGCAGTGTGACCAGCGTGCGCTGCACCGCTGCCGCACGCGGCATGAAGCCGCGTTCCACGCTGACCGGGTAACACGCCAGTGCCAGCCCCGTGGCAGCAATGCTGGCAGGCCAACCGGGTGCGGTCTTGTCGATGATTAGGCCATTGCCAGGATTCGTTTCGTGCTGAAAATAGCCGAAGGTCTGGCGCTGCAGGTCATGCAGTTCGGCATCGGCGCTGCGCTTGTGCCCGTTGTTGTGCGTGCTGACCGCGCTGCCCGTGCCTTCCGCGCAGTCAGCGTCGCGAAGTGCCAGCCCGGTCATGCCTGAACCCGGTAATTGATCATCATGCCGGCATCCGCGTGTTCGAGGTTGTGGCAATGGAATACGTAGGTTTGGCTGCCCGGGTGGTCGTGGGCGAAGTCGATGGCCACGCGCACGGTTTCGCCCGGCCACACCAGCACGGTGTCTTTCCAACCCAAGTCAACCACTGTTCGCCCGCCGCTGAAACGTGCGGTGGCTGCCAACCACGGCGGGCTGCCCATTCGTTCGAGCACCTGAAACGAAAAGCCGTGCAGGTGCATCGGGTGGGGCATGCCGATGGCCGGATTGGCGATGCGCCACACCTCCACTGCACCACGCTTCACCTCGAAGGCGATCTCGTCCATATTGAAGCTGCGGCCATTGATCAGGAAGCGCATCTTGTCCATCGACAAATCGATCTTGCGTTCGATGGCGCCTTCGCTGCGGATGAGTGCGACTTGCGACAGCGTGGCGGGTAGGTTGGCGACGACGCGCGCCCCCGCCGTGACCGACAGCTTCAGCACGTTGAACTCTGCGCCTTGTGGAAGGCGTGACGAGCCCATGCTGTCCTTTGCCCCACCCTTGGCTGGGCCGGACGCAGCGCCCATGCCCGCCATGCCCGCCATACCCGCCATACCCGCCATACCCGCCATTGCGGCCATGCCCTCGGCCGCGCCTTCGTTTTCCATCGGATCGAAGGCCAGGCTTCTGAGGAAGATGTCTGCGCCGGTTTTGGCTTGCCCCGCATCCAACAGCACGTCGAGCCGTTCGCCGGGCGACAGAAAGGCCTCGGTCGCCGATTCGGGCCGTTCGATCAGACCGCCATCGGTGCCGATGACCGTGAAGTTCAGTCGTGCCCTGCCGTTGACGAACGCCAGCCTGTAGATGCGAGCGTTGGAGCCATTCAGCAGCCGCAGGCGGTAGGTGCGCGGCGTCACGGCCAGCGATGCGTTGGGGGTCAGGTTGGCCAGCACGATGTCACCCAGCCAGCCCATCATCGACTCCTGCGCGTTGGGCCGATACCTCAAACGCCCTTGGGCGTCGAACTGCTTGTCCTGGATCACCAGCGGCAAATCGGTCACACCCAGCTGCAGATCCAGTGCCTTGTTCAGCCGCCGCTGGTCGTCGTCTTCCACCAGAAAGAAGCTGGCCAGGCCGTTGTAGGCCTGCTTGCTGGTGAGCTTGTGGGCATGGGTGTGATACCAATACGTGCCGCCCCGGTTGCGCACCACGAAGTCGTATTTATATCGACCACCGGTGGCGATGGCCGTGGAAGGGTGCCCGTCCATCGCCGCGGGCGCGTCGACACCGTGCCAGTGGATGATGGTCGGTTCTGCCAAGGCGTTGTCCAGCCGCACCGCCAGGCGCGCGCCGCTCTCGATGCGCAGGATCGGGTTCTGATAGGCCTTGCCCGCAAGTTCGGTCTGGTACAGCAGGAACGGGGAAGGGCGGCCGTGCAATATCGTGAAGCTCGCGGCGCTGGCACGAAGCGCCAAGGGGCCCACGACGTCAAGCACGCCGAAGGGTCCTTCGGCCACCGGGACGAACAGCTTTTGCCGGAAGTTGGTCGGGACCACCGGGTCAAACGGATAGTGGCGAAACGACGTACCTGCGAGCGCATGCGAGCCACACGGCCCGAACCCCAGCAACGACACACCCCCGGCACCGGCCATGGTGGCGAATCCAGCGAGCTGAACCCAACTCCTTCTATTCAATGTGCTACTCCCAGTGCGGTCCGGCAAGCTGCCTGTAGCGGTGAAGAAAGGCACGGACGTTGAATGGCAGGAACTGAAACTACAGAGGCAGGTGACGGGCGTCTGTGCGCTGGCAGACATAGTCTGCCTGGGCGATAGACCTCGGCTTTCCCAGGATGGGTTCGGTAGCGCACAGACATTGACCAAAAGGACGGCGCATGCTGAATCATCAGCAATGGCAGCGCCGCGCACTTTCGATCATCGTGGGTATTGCGTTGCCCAAACGGAGCAGAGCCTTGCAAATCGGCATGGTCGGATTGGGTCGCATGGGCGACAGCATGGTTCGGCGGCTCTTGAGGGGCGGTCAGTCCTGCGTCGTCCACGACAGAAAACCGGCGTCGGTTGACCGCTTGGTCCAGGCAGGCGCGGTCGGGGTAGGCTCGCTTCAAGACTTGGTGGCGAGGCTGACCCGGCCGCGGGCTGTCTGGCTGATGGTGCCAGCGGGTGCGATCGATGCGGTGTTGGCCGCGTTGGCACCGCTGCTGGAAGCAGGCGACATCGTTGTTGATGGCGGCAATACGAATTACCGCGACGACATCCGGCGCGCAGCCGAGTTGCAGGCCCTTGGAATTCATCATGTCGATGTCGGCACCAGTGGCGGCATTGCCGGGCTTGATCGCGACTACTGCCTGATGATCGGCGGCGCAGCGGCGCAATTCGAGCATCTGCGACCGATCTTTTCAGCGCTGGCGCCCGGCGTTGCGGCGGCAATCGCCACACCTGGCCGAAGGGCCGGCGCGGGCAGCGCTGACGAGGGCTATCTGCATTGCGGCCCGCATGGTGCCGGCCACTTCGTGAAGATGGTTCACAACGGCATCGAATACGGCTTGATGGCCGCCTATGCCGAGGGCCTGAACGTCCTGCGCAATGCCAATGTCGGCAAGCCTGAGCTCTCGACCGAGCCAGGCAGCAAGCGCGAACACGACGCCGAAACCACACCGCTGCGCGACCCCGAGTTCTATCAATTCGAGATGAACTTGCCCGAGATTGCCGAGGTCTGGCGCCGCGGCAGCGTGATCGGCTCGTGGCTGCTCGACCTGACAGCGCAGGCGCTCCAGAAGGACACCCAGCTTGGTCGCTATGCTGGCCGCGTGTCCGATTCTGGCGAAGGGCGGTGGACACTCCAGGCGGCCATTGACGAAGGCGTTCCCGTGCCTGTGCTCAGCGCGGCATTGTTCGAGCGCTTCTCATCGCGAGGCGGCGCAGATTTTGCCAACCGGGTTCTGTCGGCGATGCGCGAAGAGTTCGGTGGACACGCTGAAAAGGGCGGGGCATGAGCGTGATCACCGCGCCGCCGCTTCCTCCAAAGTTGCGCTTGCTGTCCCACGGCAGTTACCAATTGATGCTCACCTGCGCAGGCGCTGGTCACTATCGGCGCCACACGCCCGGCGCCTTGCAGATTCAAATGCCTGACCGGTTGCTTGAGGCAGAAGGAGTGAAATGAACGTTGACGCGAACCCGAAGCCGCAGGACGACATAGGCTCCGAGCCGCCGTCCGACGCTGTCGTGATCTTCGGCGTCACTGGCGACTTGGCGCACAAGAAGATTTTTCCTGCGCTGTATGCAATGGTCAGCAAGGGCACGCTGAAGGTTCCGGTGATCGGCGTGGCGTCGTCGAAGTGGACCCTGGCGCAATTGCACGAGCGCGTCACGGACAGTCTGGCAAAAACCACTGCGGCCGGTGTGGCCCGCGACCCGGCGGTGATCGACCGGTTGCTGACGCTGTTGAATTACGTCAGCGGCAATTACAACGACCCGGCGACATTCAGCGCCATCAAGGCGGCACTGGCAGGCGCAACGCGACCGTTGCACTACCTGGCCATTCCGCAGTCGGCCTTCGAGGCTGTGATCACCAGCCTGGGTGCCGCCGGTTTGGCCGAGAACGCCCGCGTGATCGTCGAAAAGCCGTTTGGCCGCGACCTGGCCTCGGCGCGCGAACTCAATCGCATCGCGCAGTTGCACTTTGCAGAGCGCTCGATCTTTCGCATCGACCACTATCTGGGCAAGGAGGCGATCATGAACCTCCTCTATTTCCGCTTCGCCAATTCCTTTCTCGAGCCCATCTGGAATCGCAACTTCGTGGCCAGCGTGCAGATCACGCTGGCTGAGAGTTTCGGCGTCGGCAGCCGCGGCAGGTTCTACGAGACTGCGGGCGCGCTGCGCGACGTGGTGCAGAACCACTTGTTCCAGATCGTCGCGCTGCTCGCGATGGAGCCCCCGCCCTACCGCGGCTACGCCGCGGTGCATGGCGAAAAGGCCGGCGTCTTCAAGGCCATGCGCCCGCTGGCGCCAGACGATGTCGTGCGCGGGCAGTACGTGGGCTACCGCGCCGAGCGCGACGTGGCGGCCGACTCGGATGTCGAGACCTTCTGCGCGCTGCGCTTGTTCATCGACTCTTGGCGCTGGGCCGGCGTGCCCTGGTACCTGCGTTCGGGAAAAGGATTGCCGCAAACCACGGCCGAGGTGCTGGTGCAACTGAAACCGCCGCCGCAGGCCCTTTTCGGAGATTCGGCGCCTGCCGATGGCCGCGCCAACTACTTTCGCTTCAGGCTCGCGCCAAACTCGTCCATCGCACTGGCAGCGCGCGTCAAACGCGGCGGCAAGGGATTCGTTGGCGAGCAGCGCGAGCTCTACCTCTGCGAAGACGGGGCCAGCGACGAACTGGCCTATGAACGCCTGCTGGGCGACGCGATGGTCGGCGACGCCGCGCTGTTCAGCGACCAGCCCACGGTCGAAGCAGCATGGGCGGTGGTCGATCCGGTGCTGGTCAAGCACCATCCCGTCGTTGGCTACGAAAAAGGCACCTGGGGCCCGTGCGAGGCCGACGCGCTGACGGCCGATGATGGCGGGTGGCATGAGCCGGCGCCAGAGAAGGGCTGCCCGTGACCGCGCGGCACGACACCGTGTTCCTGCTCGACGTGGACAACACGCTGCTCGACAACGACCGTGTCATTGCCGATCTGCGAGCGCACCTGGAACAGGAATTCGGCGAGATCACTGCGGGCCGCTATTGGGCCCACTTCGAAGCGCTGCGCAGCGAACTCGGTTATGCCGACTACCTGGGCGCATTGCAGCGCTGGCGGCTCGATGCCGAGCCCCTGCCAGGCGCCGAGATGCACTTGTTGAAGATGTCGGGCTTTCTGGTGGACTACCCCTTCGCCGATCGCCTTTACCCCTACGCGCCGGATGTCATCCAGCGCCTGAACGCCAGCGGGCCTACGGTGATCCTGACCGATGGCGACGTGGTGTTCCAGCCGCGCAAGATTCAACGCTCTGGCCTGTGGGATGCGGTGGCCGGCCGGGTGCTGATCTACGTCCACAAGGAGCTGATGCTGGATGCCATGCAACAGCACTATCCAGCCCGGCACTACGTGATGGTCGATGACAAGCTGCGCATCCTGGCGGCCATGAAGGGCGTGATGCAACACCGCCTGACCACCGTCTTCCCGCGCCAAGGCCACTACGCGCTGGACCTGGCTGCCATGGCCGCCTACCCGCCTGCCGATATCACCGTCGAGCGCATCGGCGACTTGCTCGATATCGACATTCGCGACATTCGCGTCCGAAAGGAATCACCATGAACGCCAACACCCGGAAGCTCCACGACCTCGGCCAGCGCCTTTGGCTCGACAACATCACGCGCGATTTGCTGGACAACGGCACGCTGGCGCGCTACATCTCCGACCTGTCGGTGACCGGGTTGACGTCCAACCCGACGATCTTCGAGCAAGCCATCGGCAGTGGCGCCAGCTATGACGATGCGGTGCAGACACTGGCCGCGCGCGGACTGTCGGAAGAGGGCACTTTCTTCGAACTGGCGCTGGCAGACCTGACGCGCGCTGCCGACCTGTTCAGGCCAGTCTTCGACGCCAGCGATGGCGTCGATGGCTGGGTCTCTCTCGAAGTCTCACCGCTGCTGGCGAGCGACACGGCTGGGACCATCCTGGCGGCCGCGCAATTGCATGGGCGTGCCGCGCGGCCCAACCTGTTCATCAAGATTCCCGGCACACCGCAAGGCCTGCCGGCGATCGAACAGTCGATCTTCGACGGCGTGCCGATCAACGTGACGCTGCTGTTCTCGCGCGAGCACTACCTGGCTGCGGCCGAGGCCTATCTGCGTGGCATCGAGCGCCGCGTGGATGCAGGTCTGTCGCCCAGGGTTCAGTCCGTCGCATCGCTCTTCGTCAGCCGCTGGGACGCTGCGGTGAAGCAGGAAATCTCGCCGCCGTTCCACAACCGTCTGGGTATCGCCGTGGCCATGAGCTGCTACAAGGCGCATTGCGTGCTCCTGGCTTCGGCGCGCTGGCGCAAGCTGGCCGCTGCAGGTGCCCGGCCGCAGCGGCTGCTGTGGGCCAGCACCGCCACCAAGGACCCCGCCGCGCGCGACACGCTGTATGTCGAGGCACTGGCAGCGCCGCAGACCATCAACACCATACCCGAGAAGACGTTGCTGGCCTTTGCGGACCACGGCCAACCTGGGGCCGCGCTGCCTGCCGATGGCGGCCTTGCCGAAGTGGTGCTGGAAGAGTTCAGGCGCGAAGGCGTCGATGACGAGGCGCTGGCCGCGCAGTTGCAGCGCGACGGCGTGCTGGCATTCGCCAAATCGTGGGGCGGGCTGCTGGCGCGAATCCGTGAAAAGAGTTCGACATCGGCCAAGGCTATGGCAGCGGAGCATCCGCAATGAATCTCGGCTACGACAAGGCCTTGTACCTGCTGCCGTTCGATCACCGGCACTCCTACGTCAAGAGCTTGTTCAAGGTCGATCCGCCGCTATCGGTGCCGCAGGCCGACCGCGTCAGCGACAGCAAGCAACTCATCTACGAGGGCTTCTTGTCGGCCATCGAAAAGGGCGTGCCGCGCGCTGCGGGAGGTATTCTCGTCGATGAGGAATTCGGTGCCGACATCCTGCGCGATGCGCGCAAGCGCGGCTTCGTCACTGCGCTGTCCACCGAACAAAGCGGCTCGGAAGAATTCGAGTTCGAATACGGCGCCGACTTCGCACACCACATCGAGAGTTTCGACCCCACATTCGCCAAGGCGCTGGTGCGCTACAACGTCGAGGGAGACGAGGATCTGAATCGGCGTCAGGCCGGCCGCCTGAAGCAGCTTTCCGAGCACTGCCAGCGCAGCCGGCGGCGCTTCATGTTTGAGCTGCTGGTGCCAGCCACCGACGCGCAGCTGCAACGCCTGGACGGCAATCGGGACGCCTACGACCGGGATCTGCGCCCGATGCTGATGCCAGAGGCGATACGCCAACTGCAAGGCGCGGGTGTCGAGCCCGACGTCTGGAAGGTCGAAGGTCTTGCGCAACGCGACGACTGCGAGCGCATCGTCGCCGCGGCGCGCTGCGACGGTCGCGATACGGTTGGTTGCATCGTGCTCGGTCGGGGCGCCGATGAAGCGCAGGTGCGGCACTGGCTGGCCACTGCGGCGGGTGTCGATGGCTTCATCGGCTTTGCGGTCGGCCGCACGACCTTCTGGGATGCAGTCGTCGGCTGGCAAGCGCAGACGCTGACACGCAGCGAGGCGGTGGCACGAATCGCCGGGCGGCTGCGGGAGTGGGTCGATACCTTCGAGAGCGCGCGCCGGGCCAACACCACCAACGCCGCCGATGCCGTTGTCGGAGCAACGCCATGAACGATCGGTTGAATCAACCAGCCGACGTGCACGCGAGCGAGTCTGCGCGACTCGACCAACTCTGCATCAACACGCTGCGCACGCTGTCGATCGACGCCGTGCAGAAGGCGAATTCCGGTCACCCGGGCACGCCCATGGGCGCGGCGCCGATCGCATATTGCCTGTGGCAGCGGTTCTTGCGTTACGACCCCGACGACCCGGACTGGCTCGACCGCGACCGCTTCGTGCTCTCGGCCGGCCACGCATCGGCACTGCTCTACAGCCTGCTGTACCTGTGCGGCGTGAAGGACAAAGTCGCCCCTGGCGACGGGAGCGCCGGCCAAGCAGCCGTCACGCTCGAAGACCTGCAAACGTTTCGCCAAGCGGGCAGCCGCTGCACAGGCCACCCCGAACACGGCTTCACCCCGGGTGTGGAGACCACCACCGGCCCGCTCGGCCAGGGCGTGGCCACCAGCGTCGGCATGGCCATCGCCCAGGCCTGGCTCGCGGCCACCTACAACCGCCCTGGCCATGCTTTGTTCGACCACAACGTCTTCGCGCTGTGCAGCGATGGCGACCTGATGGAAGGTCTTAGCGCCGAGGCGGCATCGCTGGCCGGCCACCTGAAGCTGGCCAGGCTGTGCTGGATCTACGACAGCAACCACATCAGCATCGAAGGCTCGACCGCCATCACCTTCACCGAAGACGTCGGCGCGCGCTTCATCGCGTGTGGCTGGCAGGTGCTGCACGTCGCCGACGCGAACGACCTGGAGGCGCTGACGCGCAGCCTGAGGACGTTCGTGGCCACGCAGGACCGGCCGACGCTGGTGATCGTGCAAAGCCACATCGGCTATGGCGCGCCGCACAAGCAGGACACCAAGGAAGCGCACGGCGAGCCGCTGGGCGCCGACGAAGCGCGGCAGGCCAAACAGTTCTACGGCTTCGACCCCGACGTGCAGTTTGCGGTGCCCGACGGCGTGCAGGCGTACATCAGCGCGCAGTTCGGGCAACGCGGAGCCCGCGCGCGCGAAGCCTGGAACGCAAGGCTCGCGTCCTATCGTTTGCAGTTCCCGGAACTCGCCGCGCAGTTGGATCGAATGCAGCGCCGCGAATTGCCGCAAGGCTGGGACCTTTCGCTGCCCGTTTTTCCTGCCGACGCCAAGGGCCTAGCCACGCGCGAGGCATCGGGCAAGGTGCTGGCTGCGATGGCCGAGCAAGTGCCCTGGCTGCTGGGCGGCGCGGCAGACCTGGCACCATCCACCAAGACGGCGTTGGGTCAGGCCGGTGAGTTCGCGTCGCCCGCAGGCTACGGAGGGCGCAACCTGCATTTCGGCATTCGCGAGCACGCGATGTGCGCCATCGCCAGCGGTCTGGCGCTGGCGGGTCTGCGCCCTTTTGCCGCCAGCTTCTTCATCTTCACCGACTACTGCCGCGGGGCCATCAGGCTCAGCGCGATGATGGGCTTGCCGGTCATCTACATCTGGACCCACGACTCGATCAGCATGGGCGAAGACGGGCCGACGCACCAGCCGGTGGAGCAACTGGCGTCGTTTCGCGCCATGCCCGGCATGGTGCTGCTGCGCCCGGCCGACGCCAACGAGGTGGTCGAGGCGTGGCGCGTGGTGATGCAACTGACCGACCGGCCCGTCAGCCTGGTACTGTCGCGCCAGCCACTGCCCACGCTCGACCGCAGCAAGTACGCCAGCGCCAGCGGTGTCGCCCGCGGTGCCTACGTGCTCGCCGACGCGGCAGGGGGCCTGCCCGACGTGCTGTTGCTGGCCACCGGCAGCGAAGTGGCGCTGTGCATCGGCGCCTACGAGCAACTAACGAGCGAAGGCGTCCGCGCCCGCGTGGTCAGCATGCCGTCATGGGACCTGTTCGAGAGCCAGAGCGCCGAATACCGCGAGAGCGTGTTGCCGCCCGCCGTCACCGCGCGCGTCTCGGTCGAGGCGGCGTCTCCCCTGGGTTGGGAACGCCACGTCGGACAGCGCGGAACGATCATCGGTATGCGCTCGTTCGGCATCTCTGCGCCGGGCAAGGTGGCCGAGGCGCATTTCGGTTTCGATGTCGCGCATGTGGTCGCAGCGGCCAGGGCGCAGTTGGCTCGGCATGCGCCGACCGGGTAGCCCCTGGATATGACGCCCAGCCTGCCCAGCCCGCCCATCGGGTACCACGCCATTCATCCGGACGTAGGCCTGAACTTCCAGATGAATCGGTGGTTCGGTTGGGTGGGTGATGCGAGCATGCTGGACGAGATGCGTGCGGTGGCGCCGCGCATCACGACGTATGCGGATTGGCAGCGTGAATTTGCGGCGTTGGCGCAGCAAGCCCTCGCGAGGGGTCAGATGCTCAAGGCTGCGTACTACCTGCGTTCCGCAGAGTTCTTCCTTCCTGCCGGCGACCCCCAGCGCAAACCGATGCGCGAGAAGTTCGTGCAACTGACCCGTGACCACTATGGCGTGAAATCCAGCGACCAACATCGGGTTCCGTATGCAGACGGGCCGGTTCACGGCATTCTGCCCGTCTATCGCTTCACGCCAGCGCGTCCCAAAGGTGTCCTGGTGTTCTGTGGCGGCTTCGACAGCTACCTGGAAGAGCTGTTCCTCTTCTTCCTCTGGTTGCGCGATGCGGGCTATGAGGTCGTGGCTTTCGAGGGCCCCGGCCAGGGAAGCGCGCTTTTCGACGCCGGCCTGCCGATGACGCACGAATGGGAGAAACCCGTCGCAGCCGTGCTGGATCACTTCGGGCTAGATGACGTGACCTTGATCGGCCTGTCGATGGGCGGCTACTTCGCGATTCGCGCCGCCGCCTTCGAGCTTCGTGTGCAGCGCGTCATCGCCTACGACATCCTTTTCGACTCCTTCGACTGCAATCTTCGCCAGATGCCGACCTCGATCCGTCTGGTGTTGCTGGTCCTGTTGCGTTTGAAGCTGGATGTCTTGGTGAATGCGCTGGCGCGCCGAGCAGCGATGCGCAGCCTGGTCATCGGATGGGGCCTGCAGCACGCGATGCATGTCACGGGCACGACGACGCCAGCGGCCTATTTGCACGCCATCCGGCGCTACACCGCCGGAACGATTTCCAGCCGTGTGACGCAGGACGTACTGCTGTTGGCCGGCAGTGAAGACCACTACGTGCCGCTTGCGCAGTTTCATCAGCAAATTGCTGCGCTCGACAACACCCGGTCGCTGACGGCGCGACTGTTCACACGCGCCGAATCGGCCCAGAACCACTGTCAAGTCGGCAACTATGGGCTGGTACTTCAGGTCATCACGGCCTGGCTCGATACCCAGTCCGCAAGCGCACAACACGGTTGACGAAATGGACTCTCAAATCAATTCATTCGCCGGCCAACCGGCCCCAGCCTCGATGCTGATCGACGTAGGGAAACTCGTCTCGGCGTACCACGCGGACAAGCCCGACCCGACGATCGCCGCGCAGCGCGTGGCCTTCGGCACCTCGGGCCACCGCGGCTCGGCGTTCGACCGCTCGTTCAACGAGTGGCATGTGCTGGCCATTACGCAGGCGATCTGCCACTACCGCAAAGCCCACGGCATCGACGGGCCGCTGTTCCTGGGCATCGACACGCATGCGCTGTCGGCACCCGCGTGCGCCAGCGCGCTCGAAGTGCTGGCCGCCAATGGCGTCAATGTGATGCTGGCGGCCGGCGACGAATACACGCCGACGCCGTCGGTCTCGCACGCGATCCTTGGTCACAACCGCGAGCGAACTCAGCCCAATGACGGAGGCCTTGCCGACGGCATTGTCGTAACGCCCTCGCACAACCCGCCGCGTGATGGCGGCTTCAAATACAACCCGCCCCACGGTGGCCCGGCAGGCCAGGACATCACGAACTGGATTGAGGCCGAGTCGAATCGTCTTCTCGAAGCGCGTCTTGAAGGCGTGAATCGCATCCCGCACGCCGCAGCGCTGCGG
>Ga0187845_1000801_pt1 | contig 18353 bp, 19 predicted proteins | sample SpaLakP09_SKY_68_FD_134515 | JGI IMG/M metagenome (GOLD analysis project Ga0187845, IMG submission 134515) | Oligotrophic lake water microbial communities from Sparkling Lake, Wisconsin, USA - SP09_SKY_68 | ecosystem: Environmental > Aquatic > Freshwater > Lake | place: USA: Sparkling Lake... | reverse complement strand
GTGCTGCCGTCGGTCGTGGCCAGCGCCGGCCGCAGATGGACGCTGTCGACCAACGTGACCAGAAGGAACAGCGCCATGACGACACCCGCGCACGCGGCAATGGGGTCGCGCAGCACGCGGCTCCAGGTGGCGCGCAGGTTGGCCTGGGCCCTGACCCTCAGCGCGTAGACGACGACGGCGGCCACCATCAGCCACAGGGCCAGGTCGGTCCAGAGCAGCACGAACTTCATGACAGGCGCACCCGAGGATCGACCCACGTGTAGGCGATGTCGATCAGCGCATTGCTGGCGATGTAGAGCAGCGCGCCGAGGAAGACCATGGTCCGCACGATGGCGAAGTCCTGGCCCGTGATGGCCTCGATGACGAAGGCGCCCAGGCCGGGGATGCCGAAGAAGCTCTCGAACACCAGGCTGCCCAGGAAGACATAGGGCAGGTAGCTGCCGGCACTGGTGATGATGGGGATGAGCGCGTTGCGCAGCACATGGCGGCTCAGCACGCGGCCTTCGCTGAGGCCCTTGGCGCGCGCGGTGCGCACATAGTCCTTGCCCATCTCTTCCAGGAACATCGCGCGGTACAGGCGCGCCTCGCCGCCCAACCGCGACAGCAGCGATAGCAGTATCGGCAGCGCCAGGAAGCGCACCGCGTCCAGCCCCGGTGCGAAGCCGTTCATTGGCACCAGCTTGAGCACCCGGGCGAACAGGAACTGGCCGACGATGATGTAGAACAGGCTGCTGATCGACAGCATCAGCACGCACAGCACGACGCCCCAGAAGTCGATGCGCGTGTGCCGGAAGAACACCAGCAGCAGCGAGAAGGCGATGCTGACGATGACCTGCAGGATGAACAGCGGCAGCGCCAGCGCCAGGCTCACGCCCATGCGCACCTTGACCTCGTGGCCGATGTTGATGGCCTGGCGCGCATCGCTCTTGCCGAAGTCCAGCGCGAACAGGCTCACCGAGCGCTCCCACAAGATGGTGTGCGTGAACTGCTCGGCGCCCGCTTTGCTGGCATCGAAGTACAGCGGCTTGTCATAGCCACGCTCGGTCTTCCAGGTGTCGATCTGCGCCTGCGTCACGCGCTTGCCGCCGATGTTCAGCCGCGCCATGTCGTCGGGCGTGTTGACCGAGAAGAACAGGAAGAAGGTGAACAGGTTGACGCCCACCAGGATGGCCAGGCCGTAGCCCAGGCGGCGCAGCATGAAGCGCAGCATCAGGCGGCCCTCTCCAAAGCGGTGGCGGTCTCACGAGACCGCCAGGCGCGCCGCGTGGCGATGAAGATGGCCAGCCCACCCGCGGCCAACACGAGCAGCGGCCAGTACATCGGCTGGTTCCACGCGGCGACCTTGGCCGCGCGCTCGTTCACATCAACACGCAGGTAGCGCGCCCGGTCGCGCACGACGACGCCCGGCTTGCCGTTGTAGACCCAGTGCTGGAAGGCCAGGCCCGAATAGCTCCAGTAGCCCCAGGCCCAGGGCGCATCCTGGCGCGCCACGTCGTTCATCTGCGCCATCACCTGGGCCTTCTCAGGGCCGTCTTCCAGCGCCTGCAGCTTGCGGAACAGGCGGTCGAACTCCGGGTTGACGTAGTTGGCCGTGTTCTCGCCCTCGTGCTTGCTCTTGGCATTCGGCCCGTAAAGCAGGAAGAGGAAATTCTCGGCGTCGGGGTAGTCCGCAAACCAGCCCCACCAGAAGATCTGGTGCTTGCCCTGGCGAATCTTTTCCTGGAACTGGTTGAAGTCGGTCGCGCGGATGTCGAGCTGGATGCCGAGCTTGGCGAACTGGCGCACCATCCAGTCGTTCTGCGCCTTGAGCTCGGGCGTGATGACGCGCTGGAAGTCGTAGTTCAGCACCAGAGGCCGGCCCGTCTTCACGTCGCGCCCGCCCGGGTAGCCGGCCTGCTCCATCAGCAGATGAGCATCCGCCAGCGGCCGGCGCTCGACCTTGCCGTTCACCAGACGGTGGGTGACCGGGTTGAACTCGCCCGGCTGCGCCTCCTTGGAGCCGAACACCCCCGGCGGGATGGGCCCGTGGGCAGCGTCGCCACCCTGGTCGCGGAAGATGCGTCCATAGCCCTCCTCCCAGTCGATGGCGATGGAGATGGCCTGGCGCAGCGCGCGGTTGCGGCGCTGCTGCTCAGGCGTGTCGCCCTGGCCGACGACCGGGTCCAGCCAGTTGAAGCCGAGGTACCAGTTGGTGATGTCGACATTCATCGGCAGCTTGAAGCCCCGCTGCTCGAAGAAGCCCCGCACCGCGTCGGAGTCGTCCCGGTCCACCGCAAGGTTCACGCCCCAGTCGGCGCGGTCCATCTCGGGCAGGTCCAGGTAGCCCTGCTTGAACAGCTCCTTGATGGGCACCTTCTCCTTCACGTTGATGGCCACGACCTTGTCGACGAAGGGGATGCGCTTGCCGCAGTCCGCCAGCAGGCCAGCCTCGGCGTCGCCCTCGCTGCCTTCGCAGGGAAAGGTGTCGGGCCGGTAGTTGGGGTTGCGGCTCATGACGTGCCGGCGGTCCTGCACGTACTCGGTCATCATGAAAGGGCCGCTGCCCACCGGCCAGCGGTTCCAGCCCAGCGAGTTGGCGGCCATGCCGGGCTGGGCGTAGAAGGCGTCCACCTCCCAGGGGATGGCCGCCGTGAAGTTGGTGGCCATCCAGTACTGCCACTGCGGGTAGCGGCCCTTCAGGCGGATGCGCAGCAGGTGGTCGTTCACGGCCACGGCGCCGGCCAGCGGCCACTGGCGCAGATCCAGAAAGGGCTTGTCGGCCAGGTTCTCGGGCAGGCCGGCGAGCAGCTTGTCGTTCTCGCGCCTGACCGTCGCCATGTAGTCCTTCAGCCCGAGCACATGCTCCGAGAACACCGCCGCCACGGGTGCGTCCAGGCGCGGGCTGGCGTGGCGCTTGAGCGCGTAGACGAAGTCCTCGGCCACCACCTCGCGGGTGGCCAGTTGCTTGAAGTCGAAGGGGCTGCGCTTGCCGCCCAGCTCACCGGGCTTGAGGTGGTGGTAGAGATGGTTCCCTTGCGCCTCCTTGGCGAAGGCCGGGTGGGGCGACCATTTCAGCCCCGGGCGGATGGGCACGTCGTAGACGGCCTCGGCGATCTGCTCGTCGGGCGCGTCGTCGGGCAGGCGCCGGCCCTGCGCGTCGAGGTAGTAGGGCTTGGCCAGCGCGTCGGCGGCGCGCGGGATCAGCGTGTAGGGCCGCTTGAGCGGGTGGTAGCCGTAGGGCGGCTCGCTGATCTCGTAGACATAGGTGCTCTCGGGCGCCGTATAGGACGAGGTCGGGTCCAGGTAGCGAGGCGAGCGCTCGGCGAAAGCCATGTAGAGCGTGTTCTCGCGCTCGGCGCCGAGCGGGTGCGGGCTGTTGTTGCAGCCGGCCAGCAGCACGAACGCAAAAGCGCCCAAGCCAGCCTTGATCCAACCACGAACTGCACCCACCACGACGCCCTCAAAACACGACGCCCCGGCAGGGGCCGAGGCGATGGGCGGGATCATAGAGGCGCAACTCGTCTATACAGGCCAGACTCCCGTGAGAGCGCGGCGTGGAAAACCCGAGGTGTCTTCAGTGATGGTGACCGCAGTCCGGGCCGCACTCATCGTCATGCTCATGCGCTCCATGCGCGAGTCGAGGATCGGACTGCCAGCCCAGGATGGCCTCGCGGCCCTGCACGTAAAGCTCCACCGTGCCGCCCACCGGCAGGCAGACCTTGGTGCGCACATGGCCGAAGGGCAAGCCCGTCAACACCGGCGTCTTGGTACGACTACGCAGCGCGGCGACGGCGTCCTTGAGGCCATAGCCCCGATCGTTCGGCGTTTTGGCCGCCCCGCTGAAGTCACCCAGCAGCACCGCCGCCTGCGCATCGATGACACCGGCCTGCTGCAACTGCAACAGCATGCGCTCGACGCGGTAGGGGTGCTCGCTGATGTCTTCCAGGAACAGGATGCCACCCTTGACCTTGGGCCAGTGCGGCGTGCCGAGCAGCGAGCACAACATGGCGAGGTTGCCGCCCCACAGCCGGCCACGCGCTTCCAGCCCGTCGAAACCACCGGTGGGTTCGCGGAAGCCCACGGCCTCCAGCGCGCCGCTCATCGCTTCGAGGAAGCAGTCGCGCGTGACCTCGTCGACGCCGCCGTCCGCCTCGCTGCGGCCGAAGTCGTCGCAGGCCAGCGGCCCGGACCACATCGACAAGCCCTTGTGGCGGGCGATGAAGCCGTTCTGCAGCGCCGTCAGGTCGCTGTAGCCCACCCAGCGCGTGCCCTGCTCAACGCTCTTGGCGATGCGGCTCCAGTCGATCTGGTCCAGCAGCCGCGTCATGCCGTAACCGCCGCGCGTGGCCAGCGCCACCGAGGGCGCGGCATCGGCGATGCGGTGCAGGGCGGCGAGTCGCGTGGCGTCGTCGCCTGCAAAGCGCTGGTGCCTCGCCAACGCATCGGCGTCGATGGCGACGTCAAAACCCAGCTGCGTCAGTCGCTTGGCGGCGCGCTTCAGCGGCTCGGCCTTGGGCAGTGCGCCGGCGGGGGTGAACAAGGTGAGCGTCGTCATGGGGTGTCGTCCAGGTGCGTGGCTTCGCCGGTGGGGATGAGGCCGAGGCGCTCGGCGCGTCGGGCGCGGGCGGCGTCGCGGCGTTCGGCGAAGAACTCGCGCAGCAGCTTGGCCGAGGCATCGGCCATCAGCCCGCTTTCGATGCGCGTGTGGTGGTTGAGCTGCGCTTCAGCGAACAGGTCGATGACCGAGCCCGCCACGCCGGTCTTGGGGTCGGGCGCGGCGAACACGACCCGCTTGAACCGCGCATGCATCAGCGCCATCGCGCACATCGCGCAGGGCTCCAGCGTGACGAACAGCTCGCACTCCGGCAGGCGGTAGTTCTCCAACAGCGAGGCCGCATGGCGCAGGGCCACGATCTCGGCGTGGGCCGTGGGGTCGTGCGTCGTGATGGGGCGGTTGTAGCCGGTCGCAATGACCTGGCCACCTCGGGTGATGACGGCGCCGACAGGCACCTCACCCACCAGCCAGGCGTTCTGCGCCTGGTCCAGCGCGAGCCGCATGGCGTACTCGTCGGCGGGCGTGAAGATCGGCTCTGTCATGTAGGGGCGGCAGTTTAGGCGACGCCGAACAAGTCCCTCGCGCGCAGCGCATCCCTGCCTTGGGCGGTCTGCATCGCGGGGACTCGTTCAGCGCCGCCCATGGCATGCTGGCGAGATGACCACGCTTTCTGTCCACGCCCTCGGCGAAGCGGCACTGTGCTGCACGCTGCCGGCGCCGCTGTCGCTGGAGCAGCAGCAACGCGTCTGGCAACTGGCCTCAAGCCTGGCTGACAGGGCCGGCGTGCAGGAGCTGATCCCGGGCATGAACAACCTGACCCTGGTGTTCGACCCGCTGCGCACCGAGCCCACCGAGTTGGAGGCTGCGGTCCAGGCGCTGTGGGCCAAGCCACTGCGCCGCCAGCAGGCAGGCCGGCTCGTCGAGATCCCTGTGACCTATGACGGCCCCGACCTCGGCGACGTCGCGTCGCACTGCGGGCTCAGCGCCGACGAGGTCGTGCGCCGCCACACGCAAGGCCAGTACGTCGTCTACTTCATCGGCTTCCAGCCGGGCTTCGCCTACCTCGGCGGCCTGGACGAAGCACTGCACACCCCGCGCCGCGCCGAGCCGCGCGTGGCCGTGCCGGCGGGCAGCGTCGGCATCGGCGGCGCGCAGACGGGCATCTACCCGCTGGCCACGCCGGGGGGCTGGCAGCTCATCGGCCGCACATCACTGGCGCTTTTCGACCCGCACGCCACGCCGCCCACGCTGCTGGCGCCCGGCGACCTCGTGCGCTTCGTAGCGGCCAGCGAATGATCGAGATCCTGCGCGCCGGGCCGCTGACCACCGTGCAAGACCTCGGCCGCCCCGGCTGGCGCGACCGGGGCCTGAGCCTGTGCGGCGCGCTGGACGAGTTCGCGCTGCAGGCGGGCAACCTGCTGGTCGGCAACCCGCCCGGCGCGGCCGGCCTGGAGTTCACGCTCGGCCCGGCCACGTTGCGCTTTCATGCCGACGCCTGCATCGCCGTCACCGGCACCGATGCCGACGCCAGTCTCGACGGCCGCCCGCTGCGCCCCTGGTGGCGCCAGCGCGTGGGCGCCGGCCAGACGCTCAAGCTCGCTGCGCCGCGCGAGCGCATGCGCAGCTATGTCGCCATCGCCGGCGGCCTGGATCTGCCGCCCGCACTAGGCTCGCTCAGCACCGACCTCAAGGGCGGCTTTGGCGGGCTGGACGGCCGCGCCCTGCGCGACGGCGACCGCCTGCCGCTGAAGCCCTCGCCCGCCCTGCCCGCCCGCACCGTGGGCATGCGACCGCCCGAGTGGACGCCGGTCGTGCGCGCCCTGCCCGGCCCCGAGCATGAGGACTTCACGACCGCAGCGCGTGAGGCCTTCTGGGCCACCGACTGGGCCGTCACGCCGCAGAGCAACCGCATGGGCTACCGCCTCGCTGGCACCGTGCTGGAACGCGAACGCGGCGAGGAGCTCGCCTCGCACGGCGTGCTGCCCGGCGTCGTCCAGGTGCCGCCTTCGGGCCAACCCATAGCTCTGCTGGCCGATGCGCAGACGACCGGCGGCTACCCGAAGATCGCCGTCGTCATCCGCGCCGACCTGTGGAAGCTCGGCCAGCTTCGCCTGGGGGCGCGGCTGCGCTTCGTACCCTTCACGCCAGCCGACGCGCTGGCCGCGCTGCGCGAACAACGATTGCTGCTGGACCAGATAAGGATGGCGCTGTGAACCTAGATCCGGCAGTGGGCGCGCCCGAGAGCCTGGCGAGGCGGGTCGCTGGCAAGGCGCGTCGACGCAGTGGGCTCCCGCCCACTAGGAGAAGCAACGCAGCCAGCGGCCCGAAGCGCCAGGCAAGCGGGCGTGCAGCGCTGGACGCCGAAGTGGTGAACATCGCGACATCACCAAAATGTTGACGCCATGAAACTTTCGATGAATAGCGAGCGGTCAACTGCCGGATCTAGGTTCAATGTCGACCTGAACGCCGACCTCGGCGAGGGCGCGCCCGACGACGCCGAGCTGCTGGCCCTGGTCAGCTCCGCCAACATCGCCTGCGGCTGGCACGCTGGCGACGCGCGGCTGATGCAGTCCTGCGCCACGGCGGCGCTGGCGCACGGCGTGGCCATCGGTGCCCACCCGAGCTACCCGGACCGCGAGAACTTCGGCCGCAGCGAGATGCAGCTCGGCGCGGCCCAGGTACAGGCCGACCTGATCTACCAGATCGGTGCGCTGGACGCGCTGGTGCGCGCCCAGGGCGGCAGGTTGCACCACGTCAAGCCGCACGGCGCCCTCTACAACCAGGCCGCGCGCGACCCGGCGCTGGCCGATGCCATCGCAGCGGCAGTGCGCGCCGTGGACCCAGGCCTGGCCCTCTACGGCCTGGCCGGCAGCGAGCTGCTGCGCGCCGCCGAACGCGCTGGCCTGCGCGCCGTGGCCGAGGTCTTTGCCGACCGCGGCTACCGCGCCGATGGCAGCCTGGTGCCGCGCGGCCAGGCGGGCGCGCATGTCGACGACGTGAACGAGGCGGTCGCGCGCACGCTGCGCATGGTGCGCGAAGGCGTCGTGCAGGCCGTGACCGGCGAGACAGTGCCGATGCAGGCGCAGACCATCTGCCTGCATGGCGACGGCCCGCACGCGCTCGCCTTCGCCCGTGCGATGCACGCGGCGCTCACACAGGCGGGCGTTCAACTGCGCCCATGACGGACCAGAACGACCTCTTTGGCGCGCCACCCGAAGCGCCCCAGAGAAGCCCGCGCAGCGTGCAACCCACGCCTCCGCTGGCCGAAGACATGGCGCTGGCCGCGAAGCTATCGCCCCACATCCACCTCGGCACCTCCACCTGGAGCTACCCCGGCTGGCAAGGCCTGGTCTGGGCCGGCAAGCACAGCGAGTCCACGCTGTCGAGGACCGGCCTGCCGGCCTACTCGGCCCACCCGCTGCTGAGGGCGGTGGGCATCGACCGCGGCTTCTACCGCCCGCTCGCCGCCAGCGAATTCCAGCGCCATGCCGAGCAGGTGCCGGCGGGCTTTCGCTTCACCGTCAAGGCGCCCAGCCTCGTCACCGACGCGCTGCTGCGCAGCGAGGACGGTCGCGGCCAGCAACCCAACCCGCTGTTCTTGGACCCGGCGGTCGCGCTGCAGGACTTCATCGCACCGGCGTACGAGGGTCTGGGGCAAACCATCGGGGCGCTGGTCTTCCAGATCAGTCCTCTGCCCGGCCCGCTGTTGGCGCGCATGAACGAGGCCTTCGACCGCCTGCACGCGCTGCTGCTGGCCCTGCCCAGACCGCCGGCCGGGGTTCTGGCCGTGGAGGTGCGCGACGCAGCCTGGCTGACGCCTGATCTGGTCGCCCTGCTGCGCGACACGGGCGCGCGCTACTGCCTGGGCCTGCATCCAAAGCTGCCGCCGCTCGCCGAGCAGTTGCCGCTGCTACGCGCGCTGTGGCCCGGCCCGCTGGTCGCGCGCTGGAACCTGAACCGCCTGCACGGCGCCTACGGATATGGCGAGGCCGAGAAGAAGTACGGCGAGTTCAGCGAGATGCTGGACCCCGACCCCGAGACACGCGCCGAGCTGGCCCGCGTCATCCGAGGCACGGCCGGCGCGGGGCAGGACGTGTTCGTCACCATCTCCAACAAGGCCGAGGGCTCGGCGCCGCTGAGCGTGCGAGCGCTCGCGCAGGCCGTCATCGCTTGAGCCGGCCGCCTCCTACAGCCACAGGCCGCCTGGGCCGACCCACGAACGCCGCCCGCCCCAGCACAGTGAGGTCACCGCGGCGCAGGCCGCTTCAGCACAGGAGTACCCACATGAACTGGGATCGCATCGAAGGCCAATGGAAGCAACTGACCGGCAAGGTCCAGGTTCAATGGGGCAAGCTGACCGATGACGACATCGACGTTGTCGCCGGCCGCCGTGACCAGCTCGCCGGCAAGCTCCAGGAGCGCTACGGCCTGGCCAAGGACGAAGCCGAGTCGCAGATCGCGAGTTGGGAGCGCAGCGCGACGGAAGACTGGTTCACCAAGCCCTGACGGAGTTTCATCTCTCGGGCCGAGCGCCGGGCCGCTCCCAAGCCGGCCCGACATGGCGATGTGCTTGCCGGTCAATCCGGCAAGCATCGCCGTCCCCTCGGGGGACCAGCCAAGGTTCACCTTGGTTGAGGGGCCTTATTCAGGCAGGTTGCCGCCCTCGCCTTCCCAGCGGGTCATTTCGTCGTGATGGCGCCGGTGGTCGTCGCGCACACGGCGCAGTTCATGTTTGCGGCGGAGGTGCTGTACGAGCTGCAGGGCCAGGGCCGAGGTCGCCAGCAGGATCAGGACGGGCTTGAGGATCATGGCGGTGCTCCTTGCGAGGGTGGCCCATGGTGGCGTCGACACCGGCCGGCACCGGTCGGCGGGCGACGCCAAGGGCTGTAGGACTCAGCCCTGCAACGGCCAGCGGCCGATGACGTCGTGCCGCGTCAGCCCCTGCGGGCTCTTGACCAGCACGAACTCGCTGGCGATCCAGCCCGCCAGGTCGACGGGCCACACGGGAGCGGGCCGCTTGTCATAACGCAGGGTCAGATGGGGCTCGTAGCCATGCTCGGGCGCCGCCAGGCCGTGGGCCACGAGGCGTTCCACAAGCGCGCCTCGCAGTTCGCGCACGGCCTCCAGCCCCTGCCCACCGGTCAGCACGAAGGGGTGCTTGCTGGCGCGCTCGTCGCCCCAGCTCGTGAAGCCGTCGAAGCCCAGGTCAAAGGCCGGCCGCACGACCTCGGCGGCGCCACGCTCGGCGCGGGCAACGACGTGCGCATCCGGCTCGCCAGGGAAATAGCCGAAGTAGTGCAGCGTGATGTGGAAGATGCGAGCGGGCCGCAGCCGCGCCGCCAGGCCCCGCGCCTCGTGCTCCGCAGTCACGACACGCGCGATGCGTTCGGCCGTCTCTTCATCGGGCCGTAGCGCGAAGAAGAGCTTGTGGCCCGTCATCGCCTCAATTCGTCGCTGCAGACGCCTCGTCGGCAGCTCGCCTCGCGGCGTCGTTGAGGCTGTCCTGCACCTTCCGTCCCACCGCCTGCGGCTGGGGCGACGGAGCGCTCGCAGCGGAGGCGCTGGCGGCCGGCGGCTTGAGCGCCGCAGCCTGCTTCTTGACCATGGACAGCACGATGGCCGCGACGATGACGAGGGCGAGAAGGCTGAGGGCGGCTCGCATGGCAGGTGGTTGGAGGTTGAGTCGGGAAACAGCATAGCCGTGCAGGCGCCCGCCAACGGCTGGTGCTCACCGCTCCAGCCAGGCCTTGAACTCCGCTGCCCGCTCCTGGCTGACGAACAGCTCGCCGGCCAGCGCCGGCCGCAACTGCAGCTTGAGCCGCCCCTTGCCTGCCGCCGCGAAGCCGGCCACGGCACGCGCGGCCAGCAGGGTCTGGCGGTTGGCGCGGAAGAACTGCGCCGGGTCGAGCTGGGTTTCCAGCTCGGCCAGCGGTGTCTCCAGCAGCAGCCGGCTGCCGTCGTGCAGCACGGCGTGGCTGAGCTTGTCCAGCGACACGACATAGGCCAGCTCACTCACATCAAAGGCCTGGAAGGCGCTTGCCTTGCGGCCCAGCAGACGCTGCCGCCAGCGCGGGCGCTGCAGTTCGGCGAGCACGGTCATCACGTCGCTGCCGAACCCGCGCCGCAGACGCTCGGCCTTGGCAATGGCCTGGGCCAACGCCGGCTCGTCGATGGGCTTGAGCAGATAGTCCACCGCCAGTGCGCGGAAGGCCGCAATGGCGAACTGGTCGAAGGCAGTCGTGAAGATGACGGGCACCGCCAGTTCCCGGGCGTCGAACAGTTCCAGCGACAGGCCGTCACTGAGCTGGATGTCGAGCAGCAGCAGATCGGGCGGCGGCTGCGTGGCCAGCCACTCGGCCGTCGCTCTCACGCTGTCCGCATGGCCGACGACGCGGACCTGGGGCGCGATGCGGGAAAGCGCCTCGACCAGACGCTCACGGGCCGGCGGCTCGTCCTCGGCGATGAACACTTTCATGTTGAAGACTGTAGGGGGACGCGCACCTCGAAACGACCATGGCCTTCGCTGACGACCAGCGCACGACCGGTCAGCAGCCGGCAGCGTTCGTCAAGATTGGCCAGGCCCACGCCGGCCGAGGGCAGCGCGGTGCGGCGCGGGCGGATGTCGTTGCTGACGGTCACCGTCGCGTCGTTCAACACTAGGCGCACCGGCAGCGGCTCCGACGCGCTGGCCTGGTTGTGCTTGACGGCGTTCTCCAGCAGCGTCTGCAACGCCATCGGCGCAATGCGCCAGCCGCCGGCCTCGACATCCAGTTGCAGAGGCACGGCCGCGCCAAATCGCAGTTCCAGCAGACGGTGATAGCGGCGCAGAAAGGCCAGTTCCTCGGCCAGTGGCACGAGGTCGCGCTGGCGGCTGTCCAGCACATAGCGGTAGACCTCGGCGAGTGCATCGCAGAACTCGCGGCCGCGCGCCGGCTCCGCCTGGATCAAATGCCCCAGCGTGTTCAGGCTGTTGAACAGGAAGTGCGGGTCGACCTGGGCCTTGAGCGCACCCAGCTCGGCCTGCGCGCGCAGGCGCTCCAGCCGCTCGACGCGGATCAGGTCGGACTCGCGCTCGCGGATCAGGAACAGCGTCTCATAGCCATGCGTCACGAACAGCACGCAGATGACATTGGTCAGCGTGACGATCTGCAGCGTGCTGCGCTCCACCGGCAGCCCGGCGACAAAGTACCAGGCCAGCAGGCCCAGCAATGTGATGGGCGCCGTGTAGAGCACGTTGGCAATCACCAGCATCAGCAGCTTGCGCAGCGGGCGCTGGAACCAGTCGAAATGCTCCCGCTGCTTGAACAGCAGCCAGCGGTTGCCGCCCCAGATGGCGGCGGCCAGCGCGATGAAGCCGACGAAGCCGACCCAGAACACGCCGTCGCGCGGCCCCCACGGGCCGTAGAGCCCGGTCAACCACGGGATGGCCAGCCCAAAGCCCAGGCTGCCGACCGTCATGACGAGCCGGTCGTCCAGCTGCACCGGTTTCAGCGAGTCCAGGTCGGGGTTGGGCAAGCGGATGTCCTGTTTGGGCTGGCAGACCCTGGCGACAGCGAGGGCGGGCCGCCAGCATCGCGGCCATCAACAACGGAGCCCTGCATGGAAGCCATTCACTTTAACTACGTAGCCATCGCCGCCGCCGCCCTCGTCTACTTCGCCATCGGCGGGCTCTGGTACTCGCCCATCCTTTTCGCCAAGGCCTGGGCGTGCGAGGCCGGCTTGACCGATGCGCAGATTCAGAAGCCGCCGCTGGGCCGCATCTTCGGCCTGTCGGCTGTTGCCGCGTTGGTCATGTCCTTCAACCTGGCGGCCTTCCTGGGCGCCAAGGCGAGCTTCAGCTTCGGCCTCTTTGCGGGCGCGGCCACCGGCCTGGGCTGGGTGGCGATGGCGCTGGGCGTCATCTACCTGTTCGAACAGCGCTCACTGAAGCTCTGGCTCATCAACAGCGGCTACCAGGTGGTGGCCTTCACGGCGATGGGCGGCATCCTCGGCGCCTGGCGCTGAGCATCGCGGCCGGTGCAGCGGGTTCCACTCAGCTCATTTCGCAGACGTCTCCCGCTGCATTGGCGGCACCGGCTGTGTCGGTGCGCCGTCTCGCGACTGCAGGGGCGTGATGCGCAAGCCTGGCCGCAAGGCGCTGGCGAGCAGACTGAAGGCTCTTGCAACGACCCATAGCCTGGCATCGGCGCCCACCACCCGCGCCGTCGGCTGCTTGGAACCGATCACCTTCACCAGCAGCAGCGTCAGCCTGTCATAGGGCGTTGCAAGCAGGCTGGCAAGCCCGCGGCCTCCTCGCTTCTCGACCAGGTGCCCTGGATAGAGGACCGACAAGAGAGAACCGGGGCAGCGCCGGCATGCGGCCGCTGCCATCGCTTCGGCCAGGTTCTTGAAACCGGCGTAGTAGGCGCGCTCTCGACCCGGCAACAACGCAATGACGGTGGACACCAGAATGAGGTGAAGCTGACCGCGATACCCGGCCGCAAGCTCCGAGAGCGTTTCGCACTCGGCGGCAAATTTGCCCAAGTGCGCGTGAGCGTCCGGCGATGCCGGATGCACCAACCCCAGGGCGCACACCACGACAGCGACTTCGCGCGCCGAGGTTGGCAGGCTGTCAACGATTGCGCCCTCCGGATAGTGCTGAAGCAACACCGCGCGGTCCCCGGCACTTGCAAACAAGACGAATACCGACAGGCCCGCCTGGGTGGCCTGCAGGTACAACTCCCTGGCCAAGCGCGTCCTGCCACCAAAGATAAAGAGATCAGTCATCGTTGCAGCAACACCTGTGCAGGGACCCACCGGCAGGGTTCTGCGCGGTGCTGGATTTGCGCGACCCACCCCAGCGTGTTGGGCGCTCCGTGATGGCTCGGCTAGCAGGCACTTTCTGTGCCACGACGCCGCTCGGTGCAGGCCCGGCGCGCCGTAGCGTACAGCCCTTCTGCGACACGGGAGCCTGAACTCTCGCGCCGCTCACGACATGCGCGACGGCCCGATGGCAAGCGCCGAATTCAGCCGATTGCCGGCAGCCGCAAGGCGTCCGACATGCTGCACCGGAACACCGCCATCGCCCGGGCCCGCCCCCTGGAGCCCCGCACTCGCGGGGTGCACGCTTGCTGCGCGTTCGATGCGCCGATACCCTCGTTACACAAGCATACAAATATGACGAAGGGCCCCTGGAAGTTTCATCGGGTGTGCGCCGTTCGCGTGACGAGGAGACACCCCGATGACTACAACCGGCGGCGGCAGCGGCCCGGATGAAGGACCGCGCACGCATGCAGGCACCCAGGACGCGAACAGTGGCTACCGCGCCGACATCGACGGCCTTCGCGGCCTGGCGGTGCTTGCCGTGGTCGCCTATCACGCCTTTCCGTATTGGCTCCGCGGCGGCTTCATCGGCGTGGACGTGTTCTTCGTCATCTCCGGCTTCCTGATCTCCGGCCTCATCGTCGGCGGGATTGAACGTCAGCAGTTCAGCCTGGTCGACTTCTACGGACGGCGCATCCGGCGCATCTTCCCAGCGCTGCTGCTGGTGCTGGCCACCTGCTGGATTGGCGGCTGGTTCCTGCTGTTTGCTGACGAATATGAACAACTGGGCAAACACATTGCCGGCGGCGCCGGGTTCATTTCCAACCTGGTGCTGTGGCGCGAGGGCGGGTACTTCGACGCCGCCGCCGAGACCAAGTCACTGTTGCACCTGTGGTCGCTGGGCATAGAGGAGCAGTTCTATATCGCCTGGCCCGTGCTGCTGTGTCTGGCCATTCGCAAACGCGTCCACGCGCTCACGGTCACGCTGGCCATCGCCGCCCTGTCGTTCGCGCTCTGCCTGCACCTGCTGAAAACCGACGCGATCGCTTCGTTCTATTCGCCGCTGACCCGCTTCTGGGAACTGCTGATCGGCGCTGCGCTGGCGCTCGTCTCTCGGCGCCGGGCGACGGTTCTCCTGGGCGGCGGCGCACGTGCAGCCAATGCCCAGTCCGCAGCCGGGCTGGCACTCATCGGCATCGCCCTGGTGACGATCTCCCAGGAGCAGCCGTACCCCGGGTGGCGGGCCTTGCTGCCGACCGTCGGCGCGGCACTCGTCATCGCGGCCGGCAGCAGCGCCTGGCTGAACCGCAAGGTGCTGGCAAACCGGCTGCTGGTGTGGTTCGGGCTGATCAGCTTTCCGCTGTATCTCTGGCACTGGCCGCTGCTGACGTTTGCCCGCATCGTCGAGAGCGACATGCCCTCGCGCGCCACGCGGATCACACTGGTCCTGGCGGCCATCTTGCTGGCCTGGGCAACGTACCGGCTGGTCGAGCGCCCGATTCGCCTGGGCGGACGCGGCACCACAAAGGCGGTCACCTTGGCCGTCCTGATGGCGGTCGTGGGCGCAGCGGGTCTGGAGTGCTATCGACGCGATGGCTTCGATGGCTTCGGTCCGAGATCGGCGGGCACACGCGAATTCGCCAACTACTTCGAGAACAGCCTTCCCGAATGGCGTTACTACGAACGGACGCAGGCATTCAAGACCAGCCGCGTCGAATGCAACTTCTACGACATCGACCAGTTCCGCGCCGGCCAGGCAACACGGGTTCCGCGCGAAAGAATTCATCCCAGCTGTTACGAGCGGGACCCGACGCGTGACCGGGCCGTGCTGATCTGGGGCGACTCGCATGCCCAGCAACTCTTTTTCGGCTTGAGCAAGACGCTGCCGCAGAACTGGCAGATTCTTCAGGTGGCGAGTTCCGACTGCCGCCCCGACCCCGACAGCCAGGCCGACTCCGACACCGACCACTGCACACGGTCCAACTGGTTCGCCGTGAAGACGATGCGGGAGGCCAAGCCCGACGTCGTGGTTGTCGCCCAGAAGCTGGGCCACAACAAGGCAGACATGGATCGCACCATCGCCCGCCTGAAGGCCCTCGGGATCCGCAGCATCGTCTTCACAGGCCCGACGCCTCAATGGACCTCCAACCTGCCGAACCTGATCCTGCGCAGGCTCTGGCCCGACACGCCGGAGCGCACACTGATCGGCATCAACACCGAGGTCATGGCCGCCAACGACAAGTTGCGCCAGACGTTCGCGCCGACGGCAGGGGTGCAACTGGTCGACCTGATCCACTTCTTCTGCAACCGGGACGGCTGCCTGACCCGGATCGGCACCGACCGGATGACCGGCATCACATCCCCGGACTACGGGCACCTGACGCCGGTGGCGTCAGAGCATCTGGCCAGACATCTATTGGCGGACGTCGTGGTCAATGGCACAGGCGGGCCGCCATAGAAGCAATGCAGTCTCCACTGCATTCTTGAAGCCTTCAGTTGGCTGACATAACTGCTTCCATTGAATTGGCTGCCTCAACGGGTCGCGCACCAATTGCCGCCCCGCGCGCTCCAATTCGCGCCTCCGCACCACCGCGGCGCAGCGCAGCGCGACGACTTTCGCATTTACCCCCCTAGTTCGTTGGCAACATGCTCCAAACCAGTTGGCGGTCGCCATTCCGTCAAGAAACAGACCTCGCTCCATAGTGGCGAGACCCGCGCCAGCCCATGGATTGGTGAGGCGTTCCCGGTCGCAGTAATACCGCCGTGTGTCAGCTGCCCCTCGTCCTGGGGATGGACGTAAACCCGAGCACCGTCAAACTCCGCCCCCGATTGGCGAGCGATTCATCGTTTCTGTCGGCCGGCAGGTCAATCGTTGGGCATGGAACATGCATGCGGACAACGCGGCACCATTTGGTCACGACTGACACGACTGCGGCCCAACTCCCGCAAGCGATGTCGATTGGCTCGGCGATTGAGCCAAAGTGAAAGTTTGCAACCGGGAGAATTGATGAGTCAGCCGACAGTTACCGTTGTGGTGCCCGTTCGCAATGGCACAAAGGTATTGCCTCTGTGCCTGAATGCCATGAAGACTCAGTCGTACCCGGCTGAACTCTTCGAAGTCATTGTCATTGACGATGAGTCCACTGACGACACGGCCAAGATGGTCGAGTCCATGGCTGCTGAATGGCAAGCCACCGGGATCAAGACGAAGCTGAGGCTGATTCGCAAACCTTGGGGTGGCGCAGGTGCCGCACGCAATCGCGGCGTCGCCGAAGCCTGGGGTGAAGTCGTGCTTTTCACCGATGCCGATTGCGAACCCGTGTCCACTTGGATCGAGGAGATGATGAAGCCGCTGGCGGATCCATCGGTCCAGGCGGTCGCCGGTGGTTATCTCACGAAGCAATCGAGCGCAGTGGCAAGGCTCGCGCAAGCCGAATTCGAAGACCGCTACCGGTATGTCGCCCGGTACAAGTACGTTGATATCGCTTTCACTCATTCGGCTGCCGTGCGCAAGCCTGCCTTCATTCAATCCAAAGGATTCGATGAGCGCATTCCAAACAATGCCGACGATCTCGAATTGTCCTATCGACTCGCGGTATCGGGGCACCCGATTGTCTTTGCGCCAAAAGGCCTCGTCTATCACCAACACCCCGCCACATGGAGCGACTACATCAAAAAGAAGATCGGCCGCGGGTATTGGCGCACGCTGGTGTTCAAACGCTATCCAGAGAAACTCAAGTCCGACAGCTACACGCCGCAAACGCTGAAACTCCAGATCCTGCTGATGGGTCTGTTCGTGGCGACCCTCGGCGCAAGTCTGATTTATCCAGCGCTGGCGTGGGTGTCCGCGTTGGCCCTGGCGCTGACCTTTGCCACTGCGCTGCCATTCGCCTTCAGGCTCAACGGATCCCTCGGTCTGAAGATCCTGGCGCCCTTCTTTCTGGTGGTGCAGGCGGGTGCAATCGGCTGGGGCACCTTTCTGGGCATGTTCGGGCGGATTGAGCACTACGAGATCGGTGGACGAAAAGCGAAGAGCGTAGCCACCTGACCTCGCGGGCCGTCATTCGATGGAATGTTGATCGTCTCCGATGTTCTTACCCTAGGGAGATCTCATGTCAAAGCGCACTTTTGACTGGATCGCGATGATCCTGACATCGCCGATCTGGGTGCCAGTACTGCTCATCACCATCCTGCTGATGGCGATCATGGAGGGGCGACCGATCTTCTACGGATCCAGGCGAAGGGTTCAGCGCAGCCTCAACACCCGGATCTGGAAGTTCCGCACCATGGTGCGAAACGCTGAGTCTGTCTACAACCGGGAAGTGGTTCCCGTCACGAACCAGCGATTCCTCAACACGCCCTCAAGTTCACCGCTTTACACCCGCCTCGGCCGCTGGATCGAGCGTTGCCAGATCACCGAACTGCCGCAGATCTTTCATGTGATGGCGGGTCAAATGACCATCGTGGGCAACCGCCCGCTGCCGGAAAACGTCATCGAGTCGCTGCGCGAGATCTACCCCAATGTGGAAGAACGGTTTCGAACCCCGGCGGGCCTGACCGGACTGACCCAATTGATTGGCCGCGAAGAACTTTCCGATGTGAACCGGCTCAACCTCGAATGTCACTACTGCCGCGCGAGCGATGAGAACTACTCGGCACGCCTGGACGTGTTGATCCTGGTCTACACCATCTTGATCGTGCTGCGCCTCAAGCGCCCCTACAACGTTAGACAGGCGCATGAATTGATCGATCGCTTCAGCCCCGGATCGTGGGCAGGCGTGCTCGAGTCATCTCATGCGTCGGCCACCATGGCTGAAAGGGATGCAGCATGAAACTCGCCACCGATTCGCGCGGCGTGATGCGCAAGAGGATTCTGGTGACCGGCGGGGCCGGCTTCCTGGGCTCCCACCTGTGCGAGCAATTGCTGGGCCGCGGCCACGAGGTCATCTGCGTCGACAACTTCTTCACCGGCGACAAGCGCAACGTGGAGCACTTGCTCGGGTATTCGCGCTTCGAG
>Ga0187845_1000796_pt1 | contig 18401 bp, 18 predicted proteins | sample SpaLakP09_SKY_68_FD_134515 | JGI IMG/M metagenome (GOLD analysis project Ga0187845, IMG submission 134515) | Oligotrophic lake water microbial communities from Sparkling Lake, Wisconsin, USA - SP09_SKY_68 | ecosystem: Environmental > Aquatic > Freshwater > Lake | place: USA: Sparkling Lake... | reverse complement strand
CGCCTCCCCCGAGCCGCCTCCCCGGCCCCAGCCGCGCAACCCGTCCGACCTGTTCTGGTCCTTCACCTGGCTGGCCTTGCAGGGTTTTGGCGGCGTGCTGGCCGTGGTGCAGCGCGAGTTGGTCGAGAAAAAACGCTGGATGACGAACGAGGAGTTCGTCGAGGACTGGGCCGTGGCGCAGATCATGCCGGGCCCCAATGTGGTCAATCTCAGCATCATGATTGGCGACCGCTACTTTGGCCTGCGCGGCGCGTTTGCGGCGCTGGCGGGCATGCTGACCTTTCCGCTGATCCTGGTGCTGGCGCTGGCCGTGGTCTATGCGCAGTTCGCAAGCCACCCGGCCGTGGCCGGTGCGCTGCGCGGCATGGGTGCGGTGGCCGCCGGGCTGATCGCGGGCGTGGCCATCAAGCTGTTCACCTCCATCAAAAGCCACCCGCTGGGCCGCCCGCTGTGCGTGGCCGTCCTGGCGCTGACCATTGTGGCCATGGTGGTGCTGCGCTGGCCGCTCTGGTGGATCCTGCCGGTGATTGGCGGCGCGGCCTGCCTGCTGACCTGGAGGAAGCTCGCGCCATGAACAGCCTCGCCCTCACGCTCAGCCCGATGGACTGGCTGAACCTGTTCCTCTACTACATGTCGCTGTCGCTGCTGGCTGTGGGTGGCGCCATTGCCACCGCGCCCGACATGCACCGCTTTCTGGTCGAACGCCAGGCCTGGCTTACCGACCCGCAGTTCAACGCCTCCATCGCCATCGCCCAGGCCGCCCCCGGCCCCAACGTGCTGTTCATCGCCCTGCTGGGCTGGAACGTGGGCATCAACGCGGGTGGCCCCGGCATGGCGGGCTGGCTGCTGGGCGCACTGGGCATGGCGGTGTGCATGCTGGGCGTGATGCTGCCCAGCAGCCTGCTCACCTGGCTGGCCACACGCTGGGGCCACCGCAACCGCGAGCGCCGCGCGGTGCGCGCCTTCAAGCAGGGCATGGCGCCTGTGGTGATCGGCCTGCTGCTCGCCACCTCGTGGGTGCTGGCGCGCGCCCACGGCGGCCCCGCCGAGGCCTGGCCCCTGTGGCTGCTGAGCGGCGCCACCGTGCTGCTGGTGTGGCGCACCAAGTTGCACCTGCTGTGGATGCTGGGCGCGGGGGCGGTGCTGGGGGCGTTGGGCTGGGTGTAGCCGGTGGCAGAGGTGCCGCGCTGGGCACCCCTGCGTGAAACGGGGCCGGATCAACTGATCCGCCGCCCGTTCTCCGCATACACGGCCAGGTAGATCGCGTCCGAGCCGATGTAGGGCGCCTTGTTGCCAAAGCCCACGTTGAAGTCGCCAAACGACAACGCACGGATGCTGGCCAGGCCTGCGCGCAGGCGCTCGCGCGTGGGTTCCTTGCCTGCGTTTTTCAGGCCCTCGATCATGATCTGGGCGTTGAGCCAGCCTTCGAGTGCGCTGCCGCTGTTGAGGTAAGCAGCGTCGCCGCCGGTGGCTTTCAGGGTGCTCTGGAACTTGCGCACCACCACCGACTTTTGCGAGTTGGCGTCGGGGAACACCTGCACCAGTGCCAGGCCGCGCGTGGATGCGGCCAGCTTGGGCAGCTCGGACGAGATCACCGTGACCGACAGGCCCGCCAGCGGCACGCCCTGGGCCTTGGCACGGAAGGCCTGCACAAAGGCCGTGTTGGCCGTGCCCGTGGTGGCCAGCAGCACGGCACCGGGGCGCTCTGCAGCCACCTTGTCGGCCAGCTCGGCGCCGTTCTTGCCGTCCACGGCCAGCGCAAACTCGCCGCCGCGCTCGACCTTGATTTCATCGAGCGCCGCAGACATGTCCTTGAGCACTTCCTTGCCGAAGGGGTTGTCCAGGTACACCACGGCAATGCGCTTGAGGCCCATGTCCACGATCTGTTTGACCAGGCGCTGGGTTTCCTCGCGGTAGGTGGGGCGCAGGAAGAACACATGCTTGTTGCCGGGCGCGCGCAGCGAGGTGGCGCCCGTGACGGGGCCCACGGTGGGGATGCCCTTGGACTCGATGAGCGGCAGGATGGACGCGGTGTTGGCCGTGCCCAGGGGCGAGATCAACGCAAACATCGACTGCGCCTCGACCATCTCGGTCACGTTCTTGAGCGTGCGCGCGGCCACGTAGCCATCGTCCTTGGCGTCCACACGGATCTCGCGGCCGTGCACGCCGCCCGCAGCGTTCACCTCGGCAAACGCGGCTTTCATGCCGGCCAGCTGTTCGATGCCGGCCTGGCCCAGCGGGCCGGTGAGCGCAATCGAACAGCCCAGGGTGATGGAGCGGGCGGTCAGCGCCTCTTCAGCGGCCAGGGCGTGGTGGGCCCAGGCGGGCAGACCGGTGGCAGCGACAGCCTGGGTGGCGCGCAGCAGAAATTGACGACGGCTCATGGTGGTGCAGGGGCGGAATGGATAAAAGTGGCGCAGGCTACCGGCCACCGCGTGCGCCCACTGTCCGCTGCGCGACAAAAGCCGCCGCACGGGCCCCAAACCGGGGGTTTTCACCGAGCCAGCCGGGTTGCCAGGGCCTGCAGCGGGGCCCTGAGCACGCGACGGGGCGCTGGTGTCAGCAGCCCAGCAGCTGCGGCAACACGCTGGCAGCCGTGCCGCGCAACAGCGCGTGCGCCGTGTCGTCCAGCGCGCTGGGTGCGGGGTTCAGCACCACCACCTGGGCACCCGCTGCCCGCGCCTGGTGGGCCAGGCCCGCTGCGGGGTAGACCGCACCGGCGGTGCCCACCACCAGCATCAGGTCGCACTGCCGGGCGGCGTTCTCGGCGGCTTGGAGCGTGGCCCAGGGCAAGGCCTCGCCAAACCACACCACGCCAGGTCGCACCAGGTTGCCGCAGCGGTCGCAATGGGGCGGGTGCCCGGCCACGGCATGGTCGAGGTGGCAGCACGGGCGGGGAGTGTCGAGCCAGCGGTTGCTGGAGATGTCGCCGTGCAGGCACAACACGCCGGGGCTGCACGCACGCTGGTGCAGACCATCCACGTTCTGGGTGATGAGGGTGAGCCTGCCCGGATGCTGCTGCGCAAAGCGGGCGAGTGCATGGTGCCCGGCGTTGGGCACCACCTCGGCCAGCAGGTCGCGCCGGTACTGGTACCAGTCCCACACGCGCTGGGGGTGGGCGCGGAAGCCCTCTTCGGTGGCCATGTCTTCGGGGCGGAACTGCGCCCAGTAGCCGGTCTGCGCGTCGCGGAAGGTGGGCACGCCCGATTCGGCGCTCACGCCGGCGCCGGTGAGCGCGGCGATGTGTTGTGCCTGCTGGATCCAGTCCTTCACCGTGTCCAGCATGGCGCCGCCGTCAGTCGATGGCATCGGTGGGGGATCAGGTCCTCTGGCGCAGGGCTTCGTAGAGGCACACGCCGCTGGCTACGGACACATTCAGGCTTTCCACCGCGCCCTTCATGGGGATGCTGACCAGCTCGTCGCAGGTCTTGCGCGTGAGCTGGCGCATGCCGTCGCCCTCGGCGCCCAGCACCAGGGCCACGGGGCCTTTCAGGTCCACCTGGTGGATGGTCTTTGGCGCATCGTCGCTGTTGCCGATGCACTAGATGTTGCGCTCCTTGGGTGCGTTCACGGTGCGCGCAAGGTTGGTAACCATGAAGTACGGCATGGTCTCGGCCGCGCCGCTGGCCACCTTGGCCACGGTGGCGTTGATGCCCACGGCGTGATCCTTGGGGGCGATCACCGCGTGGGCGCCCGCGCCATCGGCCACACGCAGGCAGGCGCCCAGGTTGTGGGGGTCGGTCACGCCATCCAGCACCAGCAGCAGGGGCTGCTCGATGCCAGCGGCTTCGAGGTCTTCCAGCAGCTCATCCAGCGAGGTGGCCACCTTCACGGGCTCGACCCGCGCGGCCACGCCCTGGTGGCCGTGGCTGCCTGCCAGCTTGGCGATGCGCACGCTGTCGGCTTCGATGAGGCGGGCACCGGCCTCGCGGGCACGGTCGAGAAACTGGCGCATGCGCGCATCGCGGCGCGTGGCTTCGTAATAAATCTCGATGATGGACTTTGGCGCGGTCTTCAGACGCACGCCCACGGCGTGGAAGCCGAAGAGAACTTTGGGGCTGGACATGCGGGGATTATCCGCTGGCCACGGGGCCGCCCCGCTTCATACTATGGATTTAATAGCTATCAAGGCAATACCATCGCGCGGTAGAGGCCAAAAAATCTTAAAAAATTTGCCTTCTTAAACAACACGCCCCGCGTCGATGGTGATGCGGTGTTCGCACTGCGCGGCGATGGCCCGGTCGTGGGTGACCAGGACCAGCGTGGTGCCCTGCTCGCGGTTCAGCTCGAACATGAGCCGCATGATCGTCTCGCCCGTTGCAAAGTCCAGGCTGCCCGTGGGCTCGTCGGCCAGCAGCACGGCGGGCTGCACCACAAAGGCCCGCGCCAGGGCCACGCGCTGCTGCTCGCCGCCCGACAGCACCTTGGGGTAGTGCGACAGGCGCTGGCCCAGGCCCACGCGGGCCAGCATCTCGGTGGCGGCCTTGCGCGCGTTTTTGCGCACCTCGGGGCGGCTCGCCAGCTCCAGAGGCAGCATCACGTTCTCCAGCGCCGTGAGGTTGCCCATGAGCTGGAAGCTCTGGAACACAAAACCCACCTTCTGTGCGCGCAGCGCGGCGCGCTCGTCCTCGTCGATGGCAAACAGGTCATGCCCGTCCAGCCGCACCGTGCCGCGCGTGGGGGTGTCGAGCCCCGCGATGATGGACAGCAGCGTGCTTTTGCCCGAGCCCGAGGCGCCCACGATGGCGGCGGTTTCCCTCGCGGCCAGGCGGAAATCGATATCCCGCAGAATGTCGAGGGTTCCGGTGGAATCGGTCACCGACTTGAAGACATGCTCCACGGCGATGATGGGGGTTGCGGACGATGCCTGCGGCAGTGGGGAGGATTCGGACATGAAAGGACTTTTGCTTTGATTCGATACCTACGTCGGCGCCACTTTATCGTGAGCGCAGCCACCGGCGCGCTGGTGGGGCTTTGTGCGCCCGCCGCCCTCGCCCAGGCCAAGGCCCCGGCACAGCCTGCGCGCACGCCCTTGCTGCTGGTGCTGGGCGACTCGCTCAGCGCCGAATATGGCCTGGCGCGCGGCACCGGCTGGGTGGCGCTGCTGGAAAAACAACTGGCGCAGGACAAGCTGAATGTCACCGTGGTCAATGCCAGCGTGAGCGGCGAAACCACCTCGGGCGGCCGCTCGCGCCTGGCGGCGCTGCTGGCCCAGCACAAGCCCACGCATGTGGTCATTGAACTGGGTGGCAATGACGCCCTGCGCGGCCTGCCGCTCAAAAACACTGAAGAGAATCTGACCTGGATGACCCAGGCCGCGCAAAAAGCAGGCGCCAAGGTCTTGCTGGTGGGCATGCAGGTGCCGCCGAACTATGGCACCGACTACGCGAACAAGTTTGCAGGTTTGTTTGCCACCGTGGCGCAGACCCAGAAGGCGGCCGTGGTGCCCTTTCTGCTGAAAGGGGTGGCGGATGGGCCAGACCCAACCCGCCTGTTCCAGCCTGACCGCATCCATCCGCGCGCCGAGGCGCATCCACAGATGCTGGCCAATGTGTGGCCGGAACTGAAAAAGCTGCTGCGCTGAAGATAAACAGCCCCCGGCAGCTCCAGGCTGTCAGGCGCTGGCGGGGCCCCCAGGCTGGCCGGGGGCGGCAGCATCACCCGCAGGCTGATCGTCAGCGGGCTGGTCCCCGTGCGGTTCATCCGGCCTGCGGTGCGCCTTGGCCCTCAGCTTCTCTTCTTTTTTCTGTTTTTTGGCGAGTTCGCGCTGGCGCTTTTCGTATCCGTAGTTAGGTGTTGCCAAGGTAATTGCTTCCTGAAGTAGAGGCCCACTGTAACAGCATGCTCCTGCCCGTCACGCCGCAGCGGGCCGCAGCGGCACGACGGATGCGCGGTAGGCATGCCAGCTCGCAAAGCCCAGCACCGGGCCCGCCAGCAGCAGCCCCACGCCCCAGAACCACAGCGATGCCGTCACGATGGTGGTGATGAGCGCGCCCCACAGCAGCATGACCAGCGGGTTCTCCAGCACCACCCGCATGCTGGTGATGCCTGCGGTGAGGGCATCGGTGTCGCGGTCCAGGATCATGGGGATGGACACCACCGAGGTGGAGAACACTAGCGCGGCGAACACGCCCCCCACCACGGCGTACACCGCCACAAAACTCCAGTTCTGCGGGTTGAACACCGCCTGCAGCACACCGGTGGTGGACGGCATGCCGGTGTTGAAGAACACCGCAAACACCACCAGCGATGCGCGGCCCCAGAGCAGCTCCAGCACCACGAGCACCAGCACCAGCATGCCCATGCTGCCCATGTGGCTGTCCCAGCAGGTGAGCGATTCGCTGAGCTGCGGCTTCAGTCCCGCCTCGCGCCGGCGGCTGGTGTCATACAGCCCCATGGCCAGAAACGGCCCCAGCAGCAGGCAGCCGCTGGCCATGGACATCGTGTATTCAGGCCGCGTGCGGAACACCCAGCCCAGCACCACCGCCATGACCCAGAAGCACACACCATAGAACAAGGCAATGCCCGGCGCGGTCCGCACGTCCTCCAGCCCGCGCAGCAACCACCTGAACGGGTCGGCAAAACGCAGCGGCTGCAGCTGCACGGGCTGGGCGGTCTGGGCCTTCACGCGGTTGGCTATGGCCTCGGCGTGTTGGGATTCCGACGGGTTTGGCGTGCTGAGTGCGTCTGGTGCGGGCTTGGAAGGGGTCACGGTCATGCCGCCACACTAAGCCCGCAGCTGCGGCGGCGCCACTGAGGAAAGCCCGTATCCCGGGCGGCATCGACCGCCGGGCTGCGGTGCCAATGCGGTTCAGGCGGCGGGGAAGGCCCGTTCCATGGCCTGCTGCAGATCGCGCCGCAGGTCTTCCACCGCTTCGAGCCCGATGGAAAAACGCACCAGCGTGCCCGGCTTCAGGTGCTGCGAAGGGCGGCTGCGCATGCTGGCAATGGTGTAGGGCACCACCAGGCTCATGGGGCCGCCCCAGCTGTAGCCCAGCTTGAACAGGCGCAGGCCGTCGCAGAACGCATCCACCTGCTGCTGTGTGTAGCGCGCATCGATCATCACGCTGAACAAACCCGCCGCTGCGCCCTGCCCGCCCTGGGCCGCACCACACAGGGCCTTCCAGTGCGCATGGCCGGGGGCGCCTTCCAGCGCGGGGTGCAGCACCTGCGCAATGGCCGGTTGCTGCTGCAGCCAGCGCGCCAGCACGCGGGCGGCTTCGTCATGGGCGCGGTAGCGCAGGCCGATGCTGGGCAGCGCGCGCAGCACGGCTTCGACGTCGTTCACCCCCACGCCCAGGCCAGCCGCATGTGGGTGAGCTTGATCTTCATGTGCAAGCCCAGGTCGCGTGTGATGACGCTGCCCATGAGCACATCGCCGCCGCCGCTGGGGTACTTGGTGAGCGCGTGGGCCGAGATGTCCACACCCAGGTTGCCGTCGCCCGTCAGGTCAAACGGCGCAAACGCCAGGCCTGCGCCCCAGGTGTTGTCCAGCGCCGTGGTCACGCCCCGCGCGCGGCAGATGCGCACCTGCTCGCACAGGTCGGGGAACTCCATGCTCACCGAGCCCGGCGCCTCCAGCCACACCAGCCGGGTGGCGGGCGTGATGCGGGCGGCCAGGTCGGCCGGGTCCAGCGGGTCATAAAACGCATGGGTGATGCCAAAACGGGCGAGCTCGCCGTTGGCGAAATCCTTGCCGGGGCCGTAGGCGTTGTCCGGGATCAGCACCTCGTCGCCGGGCTTGAGCAGGGCCAGCCCCACGTTGGCGATGGCGGCCAGGCCGCTGGGCACCAGCACGCACTGCAGGCCGCCTTCCAGCGTACACAGGCGCTCTTCCAGAATGAAGGTGGTGGGTGTGCCATGCAGGCCGTAGGTGTAGCCGCTCTTGTCCTTCCACTCGCGCGAGCGCATGGCCGCGACGCTGGGGAAGATGACGGTGGACGCCTTGTAGACCCCGGGCTGGGGAGCTTCAAAACCGGCGGGTGGCAGGTAGCCGTGGTGGACGATGCGGGTGGCGAGATCGGAGTCGTGGTCTTTCATGGCGGCCATGGTAGCGCGCCGCCCAGGGCCAGCCTGGGCGGCGCGGTGCATATGGCCTGCAGCGGGTTGCCGCAGGTTTAGCTGGCGCTCACCACCAGCTGGTTGTTCACCGAGGTAACGCCGCTGACCGCCTTGGCGATGGTCTCGGCGCGGTCACGGGCCACGGTGGAAGGCGCAGGGCCGTTCAGCGTGACCTTGCCGTTCACGGTGTCCACGTTGATCTTGACGGCGCTGAGGTCGGGGTCCTTGGCCAGGCCCGCACTCACCTGGGCGGTGATGGTGGCGTCGTCGATTGCCCCCTTAGCGGTATCGGCGGCCTGCTTGGCTGTCGCTTCGGCGTTGGCAGCGCCCTTCTCCATCTTGGTTTCCGCGCTCTGCATGGCCGCCTCGGCCTTGGCGCGGGCATCCGCAGCGGCCTGCTCGGTCTTCTCGACAGCGGAGTCGAGCCGCTGGCCCACCGTGGGCTCTTCAGTCTTGCCGCAGGCCGCCAGCCCCAGGGCCAGGGCGCTCACGGCCAGCAGGCTGGCTACGCGGTGGGCGGGGTGGAAGCGGGTTTTTGTCGAAGTGTTCATGTCGTGACTCCTTCAGGTTGGAACATGGGCCCCACTGTAGGCAGCCCCCCAGGGCCTGCGGGTCGGACAGGGCCGAACTGCCTGTAGGACGGTGCCGGGCGGCTCTGCCGGGCCGTTGCCCGTGCCAAAGGCATCCCCCCTGCCTTGACACGCGACAATCGGGCCATGATTTCGCCGTCGCTGACCCGCTGGTTTCCGTTTCTCGCCTGGCCCCGCCCCGACCGCCACCTGCTCAAGGGCGAGTTCTGGGCCGGCATGACCGTGGGCCTGATGCTGGTGCCCCAGGGCGTGGCCTATGCCGCGCTGGCAGGCATGCCGCTGGTCACGGGGATCTACGCCTCGCTGATCCCGGCGCTGATCGCCGTGTTGTTCAGCGCCTCCACCCGGCTGGGCGTGGGGCCCACAGCGCTCACCAGTTTGCTGATTGGCGCCTCGCTCACGGGCCTGGCCGAGCCTGGCAGTGCCCAGTGGGTCGCCATGGCGGCGTGGATGGCCATGTTGTCGGGCCTATTGCAGCTGGTGATGGGGCTGGCGCGGTTTGGCTGGCTGCTCAACCTGGTCACCTCGCCGGTGCTTAATGGTTTCACGCAGGCGGCGGCGCTGCTGATTCTGGGCTCACAGCTGGGTGCGCTCACCGGGCTCAGGGCCGCAGAGTGGAGCACCCTGCTCACCACACCCTCGCCTGGCCTGTTTGACCTGACGGCCGCTGCCTTCGGGCTGGGCAGCCTGGCGCTGCTGATGCTGGCACGCCGCTGGCGGCCCAACTTTCCAGCCGCCATCGTGGTGGTGGGAGCGGCGGGCGCGCTGAGCTGGGCCCTGGGGTATGCCGACGCCGGTGGCGCGGTGGTGGGCGCCCTGCCCTCGGGCCTGCCCGCCCCGTACTGGCCGGGCGCCCTGCCCTGGTCCAGCTTTTCGGCTCTGGTGATGCCGGTGCTGGTGGTCACGCTGGTGAGTTTTCTGGAGACAGCGTCCAGCGCCAAGGTTGAGAGCCAACGCTCGGGCGAGCAATGGAACGAGAACCAGGATCTGATCGGCCAGGGCCTGGCCAAGATCAGCAGCGGCCTGTGCGGCAGTTTTGCCACCAGCGCGTCGTTCTCGCGCTCGGCCATCAACCTGTATGCCGGTGCCAAAAGCGGCTGGGCCACGCTGTTTGCGCTCAGCCTGGTGCTGGTGGTGCTGCTGTGGCTCACACCCGCGCTGTACCACGTGCCGCAGTCGGTGCTGGCGGCCGTGGTGGTCACGGCGGTGATCAGCCTCATCAAGCCCGGCACCCTGCTGCGGCTGTGGCGGGTGTCGCGGGTCGAGGCCGTGATCGGCGGCATCACCTTTGCCCTGACGCTGGCCACGGCGCCACGCATGTACTGGGGTGTGCTGGTGGGGCTGCTGGTCAACCTGAGCCACTTCCTCTACCAGCGGCTGCACCCGCGCATCATCGAGGTGGGCCTGCACCCCGACGGCAGCCTGCGCGACCGCCACCTGTGGCACCTGCCCCCGCTGGCGCCCCGCCTGCTGGCGCTGCGCATGGATGCTGAGCTGGACTTTGCCTCAGCCAGCGCGCTGGAGCGGCGGGTGGCCGAGCACCTGGCCCAGCACCCCGACGTGGTGCACCTGTGCCTGCTGGCCCAGCCCATCAACCGCATCGACGTGACCGGGGTGGAAACCTTCGCACAGCTGCTGGCGCAGATGCAGTCCCGGGGCGGAACCCTGCACCTGAGCGGCCTCAAGCTGCCCGCCGAGCAGGTGCTGCGACAGGCGGACCTGCTGGAGCCCCGCGCCGGGCTGGCTATGTACCGCACCGATGCCGACATGCTGGTGGCCATGCAGCAGTTGCCCGCGCCTGTTGCCAGGGCCTGAACCTCGCCAGACAAGCCCCTGCGCGGGTTTTACCTACACCCCGGGCAGGCGCTGGCCAGCCCGGGCCACTGGTACACTGCGCAAACTCTCTTTGCTCGATTTGTGTCTGACTCTGCGGCCTCTCATCTGGTAGATCTGCGCGAACTTCGCCTGGATACTGCTCACGCGCTGGTGGCTCAGGCCGGCGGCAGCGAAGCAGCGTTGCACCGCGAAGCCCCTTCGCGCTACTTGCAAGGCCTGATCGACGGCCTGTGCGAACTGTCCCTCAAAGACCCCCTCACCGGCCTGGCCAACCGCCGGCATTTCCGTGCCGTGCTGGAGCGCGAAATCGACCGCGTGACGCGCTCGGGCGAAGCCGCCCTGCTGCTCATGCTCGACATCGACCACTTCAAGAAAGTGAACGACACGCACGGCCACCTGGCGGGCGATGTGGTGCTTCAGTCGGTGGCCCGCACGCTCAGCGCCTGTGTGCGCCCCATGGACACCCTGGCCCGCTACGGCGGCGAGGAGTTTGCCGTGGTGCTGCCCGCCTGCCAAGCCGCGTTTGGCCGTGTGGTGGCCGAACGCATCCGCCGGGCCGTGGCCAACAACCCCATCCGCATCTCGCCCGGGGTGGAGCTGAACGTGACGGTGAGTGTCGGGGGCGCTTTTGCCATGCAGTGGATCCGCTCCACCACCCTGCTGTGGACCGACCGCGCCGACCACCAGCTCTACCAGGCCAAGTCGGCCGGACGCAACCGCGTCAGCATTGAGGAGCAACCCGACAGCACCGTCAGTGCCGAAGAGAAAAGCCTGTTGTTTGGCCCGCTCTACACCCCCTCGGGTTGGGGCGACCTGCCTCCGCTGGACCCCAACCCCACAGGCAGCGCCTACTGAAAGTTAGATGATGAGCGACGCGCTGACCCCTCAACCCACCACGCCTGCAACCCCTGCAGGCGCCGCCACCCCCACGGCCCCCGCCCCGGATGGTGCCCGCATCATTGCGGTCACCAGCGGCAAGGGCGGCGTGGGCAAGACCTTTGTTTCCGCCAACCTGGCGGCTGCCCTTACCCGCCGGGGCCAGCGTGTGCTGGTGCTGGACGCCGACCTGGGCCTGGCCAACCTCGACGTGGTGCTGAACCTGCACCCCAAGATCACCTTGCACGATGTGTTCACCGGCAAGGCCGCGCTGGACGACGCCGTGATTACCGCCCCGGGTGGTTTTGACGTGCTGCTGGCAGGCTCCGGCATGGTGGAATATTCGCGCCTCACGCCCGAAGTGCGCAACCAGTTTTTGAGCGTGATCCAGGCGCTCACCCCGCGCTACGACGTGGTGCTGCTCGACACCGGCGCGGGCATCTCCGATGTGGTGCTGTTTTCCGTTTCGCTGGCGTCCGAGGTGCTGATCGTGGCCACGCCCGAACCCACTTCGCTGACCGACGCCTACGCCGCCATCAAGGTGCTGGCCATGCAGCAAAAGCGCCAGCATGTGCGCATGGTCATCAACCAGGCCGCGCGCCCGGGCGATGGCCGCGCCATCACCAGCCAGCTGCAGCAGGTGCTGGACCGCTTTGTCACCACCGAATCCGGCCGCCCCATGCGCCTGATCCACATGGGCGATATCCCGGCCGACCCCTCGGTGCGCGACGCCGTGATGCGCCGCCAGCTGCTGCTGCTGCAAACCCCCGGCTGCCCGGCGGCACTGGCCATTGCCCAGCTGGCCAACAAGATAGAGACCACGCTGCTGTCACCTGCAGCCTGACCGGCACACGCCAGGCCGCGCCCCAGGGCGCGCCTTGGCCACTGTGCCAACCTGAACCACAGGCCCGCCAGCGGGCCTTTGTGCATTTTTACTGCCGTGAACACCACCCACACCGTCCTCAACATCTCCTGCTACAAGTTTGTGCCGCTGCCCGACGCCGCCGCGCTGCGCGAGGTGCTGCACGAGCGTGCGGTGGCCGCGCAACTCAAGGGCACCATCCTGCTGGCCGAGGAAGGCATCAACTTCTTTCTGGCAGGCCCGGCCGATGCCGTGCGGGGGTTTGTCGGGCAGCTGTGCACCGATGCCCGCTTTGCCGACCTGGAGCCCAAGGAGAGCTGGTCGGCCACGGTGCCGTTTCGCAAGATGCTGGTCAAGGTCAAGCGCGAGATCATCCGCATGGACCACCCCACCATCCGGCCCGCCGAAGGCCGCGCCCCGTCGGTGGACCCGGCCACGCTGCACCGCTGGTTGGCGCAGGGGCATGACGACGAAGGCCGTGAGGTGGTCACCCTCGACACCCGCAACGCCTTCGAGGTGGATGCGGGCACCTTCGACAACGCCATCGACTGGCGCATCGACAAGTTCACCGAATTTCCGCCCGCCCTGCGCGCCCACAAAGCCGAGCTACAGGACAAGACCGTGGTGAGCTTCTGCACCGGCGGCATCCGCTGCGAAAAAGCCGCCATCCTCATGCGTGAGGAAGGCCTGGACCATGTCTATCAGCTCGAAGGCGGCATCCTGAAATACTTTGAACTGACCGACGGCGCGCACTACCACGGCGGCTGTTTTGTGTTTGACGAGCGCGCTGTGCTGGCCACGGACCTGCGTGCGGCAGACGACGAATAGCCACCAAATCGACCGCTATCAAATAAATAGCTATAAAGGCACACCCATCGCGCGGTAACGGCCATTTTTGCTTGAATTTTTGACCTGTTTCCTCAGCCACCCGGCAGCGCCTGCGCCAGATCGGCGGCGCAGGGCTGCTGCTGCAGGATCTTGCCGTACTCCCCCGACTGGCGCAGCGCTTTCAGCCCCCGGTTGAAGGCCTCCATGCGCTTGGCGCTGGCGGGCAGCTTCTCGCTCATCATCAGGTGGGTTGTGAAGTCGGGCACAAACAGCTTGGGGTGCGCCCGCACGCGGCGCGCCTGCTCGCCCGTGAACTTGGCGCCCAGCAGGTCGCAGGCCACGTTGCGGTCCAGTGGCACCACATCCACGCGGCCCGCCAGCAGCTTGTTGAGGTTGCTCACATCGTCGGGCGCCACGTCTGCGCGCAGGGTGCCGTCCTTGACCATGCGCCAGAACGCGGGGGTGTAGCTGTAGTCGGCCACCACCCCGATGCGCAGGCCCGCCAGGTCCTGCAGGCTGCTCCAGGTGAAGTTCCGATCGCTGCGGTAGAGGATCTGCCACTGCTCGGTCAACACGTTGTCGCTGACCAGAAACCCCTTGTCGCGCTCGGCATTGCGGCCCCAGGCGGCGGTGGCGTCCCACTTGCCGTCGCGCGTCTCGACCAGGGCCCGGGTCCAGGGCAAAAACACATACTCCACCTGCACCCCGGCCTTGGCAAACGCCTGGCGCACGATGTGCAGCGACATCCCCTGGTCCGCCCGGGCCGAGCTGGCATAGGGCGGCAGCTCGCCGGTGGCGATGCGCAGCGTTTCGGTCTGCGCGCTGGCGCCCCCCACACACGCCAGCAGCAAGCCCCACAGAAGGCAAAGATGGCGTCGCATGGCGTGCTCCCCTTTTTTGACCACAGAGGAAAACAACGTAACCAGCCGTGTGCGTTGTGTCAATGTTCGGGCGCCGACATAATGGCCCAACCCCGCTGGCAAGATCATTGCTTGCACTTCTGACAACCCGGCCGTGCACTCATGGCGCAGGTACCCCACCACGGCCCCATGCGTTTTTTCAAGCCTTCTTCGCTGACCGCCAAAACCCTGGCCTGGGTGGTTGTGGCCAGCCTGGTGGCGTTTGCCGCCATCACCGGGGTCACCGTCTGGCAAGAGCGGGCCTTGCTGCTGCAACGGGCCCATGAGCAGGCCCAGCGCAGCGTGCAGCAGAACCTGCCCGCACTCAGCGAGAGCCTCTGGAACTTCAACAACGCCAGCCTGCGCGCCCTGCTCAGCGGCATGGTGGGCGAAGGCGCCATCGTGCGCGCCGACATCCTGGACGGCGAACGCACGCTGATGACGGTCTCGCGCCCCGGTGAGGTACCGCCCATCGACACCACCTGGACCACACCCATCGCAGACCCGACCCACCCCGGCGCTGGCCAGCCGCCCCTGGGCGAGATCCGCGTGTACGAGTCCTACGCCGCACTGCGCACCCAGCAGGCCGAAACCGCCTGGCGCATCGCCATCGCCCAGCTGCTGCAGATCGCGAGCATTGCCGCCATGCTGGTGGTCATCGTGCGCTGGCTCATCATGCGCCACCTGTCGGCCCTGGCGCGAGCCGTCACCGGGCTGAACCCGCTGGACCACCAGGACCGCATCCGCCTGCAACGCCGGGCCAGCGGCGCACAGCCCGACGAGTTGGACGCGCTGGTGAATGCCCTCAACCGCTTCCACACCGAACGCGCCACCGAAGCCGGGCTGCGCCTGCGGGCCGAACACGCACTGCGAGCGCGCGTGCAGGAGATCGAGGCCACGCTGGGCGCGCTCAGCGACGGTGTGCTGGCCCTCAACGGCTCGGGGGAGGTGGCCTATGCCAACGGTGCCGCAGCGCGCCTGCTGGGCATGGACGAGCCCGCCCTGCAAGGGCAGCCCTGGCACAACCTGCTGCGACTGCTGGACGAAGCCAGTGGCGAGCCGCGCGGCGAATGGCTGGAGCAGGCCCGCCTGTCCGGCAAACCGCAGCGCGTGCGTGGCGAGCTGCGCATCGCCCCGGCACACGCACGGGCCTTTGTGGCCGAACTCAACGCCGTGCCCCTGCACAGCCCGGGGGACGTGGTGCTGCTGCTGGTGCTGCGCGACATCTCTGAAGAAATCGACAAAGAGCGGCAGATCGTCTTCCAGGCCTTCCACGACCCGCTCACCGGCCTGGGCAACCGCTCCAAGCTGGCGCGCGACCTGCCACAGGACCTGGCCCGCGCGCGGGCGGCGCAGGGCCGCCTGGCCCTGCTGTTCATCGACCTGGACAACTTCAAGGACATCAACGACACCCTGGGCCACCAGGTGGGCGACCTGCTGCTGCGCCAGCTGGCGCTGCGTCTGCAGGCCAGCGTGATGCCCCCCGCCTGGGTCACGCGTCATGGAGGCGACGAGTTTCTGGTGGTGCTTCCGCAGCTGGACGGCGATGAGCAGGCCGTTGCGCTCGCACAGGAGCTGATGAACCAGATCCGCCGCCCGTTCACCCTGGAGGGCTACCAGCTGCATGTCACGCCCTCGGTGGGCATCAGCTTCTTCCCGGACCACGGCAGCACCCCGGCCGAACTGGTGAGCCGCGCAGACATGGGCATGTATGCCGCCAAGAAGCTCGGGCGCAACACCTACTGTGTCTTTGACGACCGGCAGCTGCAGGAGTCGTCGCGGCGGCTGAGTGTGGAGAACGGCCTGCGCACCGCGCTGGCCCAGGACGAGTTCTGGCTGGCCTACCAGCCCAAGGTGGACCTGGCGACCGGCCGGGTGGTGGGTGTGGAAGCCCTGCTGCGCTGGGAAAGCCAGCAGCTCGGCCGCATCCCGCCCGCCAGCTTCATCCCCATTGCGGAGGAAAGCGGCCTCATCATCGACATCGGCGACTGGGTGCTGCGCGAGGCCATCGCCGCCGCACGGCGCTGGCGCGACATGCTGGGCACCGAAGTGCCCGTGGCGGTGAACGTGGCGGCGGCGCAGTTCCGCAGCCCGCGCCTGCTGCAGGCGCTGCGCGCCATCGCAGCCGAAGACCGCGACATCCCACGCCTGATTCAGCTCGAAGTGACCGAAAGCGCGTTGATCAGCGGGCTGGAGGACGTGACCGGCAAGTTCATTGCCATCAAGGAGCTGGGCTACAGCATCGCCATCGACGATTTCGGCACCGGGTATTCATCTCTGTCGTACCTGAAGAACCTGCCGGTGGACACGCTCAAGATCGACCAGGCTTTCATCCGCGACCTGCACCGCAGCGCGCAGGACGTGACCATCGTCACGGCCGTGGTGCGCATGGGCCAGAGCCTGGGGTTTGCCATCGTGGCCGAAGGGGTGGAGGAAGCGCGCCATGTGCAGATCCTCCAGGGCCTGGGCTGCGACCAGGGGCAGGGCTACCACTTCAGCCGCCCCGTGCCCGAGGCAGAGCTGATCCCCCTGCTCAAGCAGGGTTGTGGCACGGTCAAGGCCTGAAGCCTGAAAGGCGCTGCTGGCCGCAAGCGGTTTCAGTCCGCCTTGAAGCGCTGGGGCGGCAGCGGAATGAACTCCGTCTCGCCCGGCACCGGGTCAAACCGTTGAGCCTCCCAGTCTTGCGCCGCCTGCACGATCCGCTCCTTGCGGCTGGACACAAAGTTCCACCACATGTGGCGCGGGCCATCCAGCGCATCACCGCCAATCACCATGAGCCGGGCCGCCGCATCGGCCGGGGCCGCGAGCTGCATGCCCTGCCCGGCCTCCACCACGCCCAGCAACTGCGCATCCAGCGGCTGGCCGTTGAGCTGTACCGGCTGGTCCACGGTGTAGACCGCCATTTCCTGCGCCAGCGCCGGGATCTCCAGCGTGGCACCGGCGGACAGTTGCACATCCAGGTACAGCGTGGGCGACAAGGTGGCCACCGGCGAGGTCTGGCCAAAGGCCGAGCCGATGAGCACACGTACCGTGGCGCCTGCGGCGCCACCCGCATCGGCCACATGCACCTCGGGAATGTCCGCAGCAGGCGTGTGCACAAAGGAGGGATCCGCCTCTTCATGCGCCACCGGCAGCGCCGTCCACAGCTGGATGCCGTGGTTCACGTAGGACTGGTTCACCAGGCTTTCGGGGCGCCGCTCGGAGTGCACGATGCCCCGCCCTGCGGTCATCCAGTTGATGGCGCCGGGCTCGATCTGCTGCACGCAGCCCAGGCTGTCGCGGTGCATGATGGCGCCTGAGAACAGATAGGTCACCGTGGCCAGGCCAATGTGCGGGTGCGGCCGCACATCGTGGCTGTCACCCGGCAAAACTGTCACCGGGCCGAAGTGGTCGAAGAACAGGAAAGGCCCCACGGCCTTGCGCTGCACGGCGGGCAGCAGGCGGCGCACGGTGAAGCCACCGCCCAGATCCTTGGCATGGCCCTTGAGCTGCAGGAAGGTGGATGAATCGCTCATGCCGCACGCTCCACCGAAGTGCTGATCTCGGTGGTCACCGTGGTCATCAGCTTGTGCACGGGGCATTTCTGCGCCACGGTTTCCAGCTCGGCGATCTGTGCATCGGTGAGGTCGCCGCTGACCTGCAACCGGGTCGCGAGGCGGTAAACGCCCGTGCGCTCGGCCGATGCATCGCGCTCGACCACGGTCTGCACATCTTCCACCGGCAAGCCCTTGCGGCGTGCGTACCACAGCACCGTGAGCGCCTTGCAGGCCCCCAGTGCGGCGTCATACAGGTCGTGCGGGCTGGGGCCGCTGTCGGTGCCGCCCTCCTCCACACTGCCATCGGCCAAGAGGTCGTGCGCGCGGATGCGCATGGTCTGGGCCATGGGCGCGCCGGGGACGCGCCGCAATTCAACTGCCATGGGATGTTCTCCTGGTTGTGCTGGGGCGCGCCACTGTAGCGCCAAAAGGGGGCTTGACCTTAACGGTCGAGTCGGCGGGCCACGTCGGCCACGCGCTGGCCGAACTGCTTGCCCGTCTCCAGGTCGCCAGGGAACATCTCGGCGGCCGAGGCGTCGGACGGCGACTGCGCCATGGCGCCGCTGAACGAGCCGATCCAGTTCACATCGTTGCGCGTGGCGCCCTTGGAGTCGGCGGGCATCGTGCCGTTGCCCACCCAGATGTCGCCGTGCTGCATGGCCAGGTGGAACAGGTAGTCGAGCGTGATCTGCTTGTCGCCATTGGTGGCGGCGCTGTTGGTGAAGCCGGCGAACAGCTTGTTCTTCCAGGCCTGGCTGAACCAGGGCTTGGACGATGCGTCGGCAAAGCGCTTGAATTGCCAGCTGGGCCCGGCCATGTAGGTCGGTGAGCCGAAGATGATGGCGCTGGCGGCGGCCAGGGTTTCCCAGCCGCCTTCGGGCAGGCTGCCGTCCGCATCGATGGCGATCAGCTG
>Ga0187845_1000793_pt1 | contig 18440 bp, 17 predicted proteins | sample SpaLakP09_SKY_68_FD_134515 | JGI IMG/M metagenome (GOLD analysis project Ga0187845, IMG submission 134515) | Oligotrophic lake water microbial communities from Sparkling Lake, Wisconsin, USA - SP09_SKY_68 | ecosystem: Environmental > Aquatic > Freshwater > Lake | place: USA: Sparkling Lake... | reverse complement strand
GAGGGAGTGCTAGCAGAACTGCACAGGGGAGGGATAGGATTTGACTGTGCGTCAGCAGATGAAGTCCATCGCGTCCTCGCTATCGGCGCCAAGCCAAGCGATACAATTTATGCGAACCCGTGTAAATCGCGCGATGAAATGTTTAAAGTCAAGCAACACGCCATTCCATACATGACCTTCGACAGCAAGATCGAAGGAATAAAAATCAAAGAGGAACAACCAGCAACCAAACCAATTCTTCGTATTTTCGTAGACGATAAGGGCGGCGCTCGCATTCCCCTGAACAGCAAGTTCGGGTTTCACCTCAAAGATGCCCATGAACTCTGCGATCGTGAACCTCGCTTTATGACATACGGTCTTGCTTTCCACGTGGGAAGTGATTGCACATCTCTGGCTGCCTACCAGTCGGCCATGGAAACTGTTAAGGGGTTCGTAGAGGCATTCAAGTACACCCCTGCTGCATTCACCCCCGAACTCCTGGATATTGGCGGAGGATTCTCGGGTTCGGCAGCAAACGACGACTTTTTCAAGAACGAGTTGGCACCCTACATTCGCGAAGAAATCAAGTCTCTACCCTTCAAGCGGGTGATTGCCGAACCAGGTCGATTCTTTGCCGAAGAGTGTTGTACGCTCCAGGTTCCCGTTATCGGCAAGAAAAAACTACCCAACGGCAAGCGATGTATCACAGTGAACGAGTCCGTCTACGGCCTGTTCTCGGGAGTCCTGTTTGATGGATTCAAGCCTGAGTTCAAGTGCATCACTCGCAAGCCATGGGCGAGTTGCGAACAGTTCACCATCTTTGGACGCACGTGCGATTCAGCAGACAAAATAGCAGAAGATGTGTGGTTGCCGAACGATATCGACGATTCAGACATCTTAGAAATCAAAAACATTGGAGCCTATTCGTGGGTAACAGCCTCCCAATTCAACGGGTTCCCGCTACCACCCGTGGAGATTCTAGCTTAGGTGTGGCTTTCTTTTCTGTATGTTGAGCATCGGTGATCTTCTCGTTACTACACGTTCCGCAGTGGTCAACGTTCGCCCAGAAAATCTTGATAGCGTTCATCTTTTCAGTTGTTCGTGTCCATCGCCCAAGAATAGGGGAGTCGGGTATAAACCGAATACTGAATAGTCTACGGAACATTTTGCCTTAAATAATTGTCAGGACATCCGTATCCGTTTTAAACGAGTGCCTTACGAGTCAGGCGACGAGGAAGAACACGACGGCGCGCACCACCCTTCTTGCCCTTGCCCTTCTTTGTGAAATAGTGAGCAAGTCCAAGAGCCGTTCCCGCCACCAGAGCATCATCTATCACACCCGCACCACCACGATGCCGACGAGTGTGGCGGCCACCGACACGCTTCTTCTGTCCAAAGCGCTTGGCGGCATACGATGTTCCAACGGCAAAGAGGGCATCATCAACGGCGCCTACTCCTCCGCGCTTGGTAAGCTTATGCTTACGATGACGACGGCCGCCCGTGCACCCGCATCCTCCAGTAGGAGCCTTCCACGATGGGTTCGGCTTTCCCTGGGCTAAATCTGTTTGGTAGTCTGCTGGAGCTGACATTTATATGTTAGGGCGAATTTTTTGAAGAACGTAAGGATGGGTTAGGATCTCATCGATCCCAAGATCTGGAATATCACGATACTTGGGCTGGATCCAACGCGCCATCGCATGCCATACAACTTCGTTCAACAGAGATTGAGGAGTTGTCTTGTCTGCGATCCTATACGCTTCTTGGTCCCACTGTTTCCATTTGGTCACAACAATCTTTCGAAAACATTCTTCCACAATATCGGGAAAGATATCAGTTTGTTCGCGGGTAATGATGTCGCAAAAAGGACAGACCCTCCTGAAATACTGGCATCCTCTTGAGAGATGGTGGGTGTGCATAGACACGAACTCACTCACAATCTTTTTCGTACGGGAGTCGTCCATACGGAATGCTGGAGGACAATGAATGAATAGAGTTACAGAACTCGGCGAAATGTAGGGTTCTATATGTTCTGTAATCTTTACGCAGTAAGCCCTTTTTCTCTAACATCTCTTCCAATCGAAGAAAAAGATCCCGCAGCTCATCTTCGTGCGTTTGTCCATCAGGCGTGACGGCTTGAACCCACTTCTGAATGGGCGTCGTCATTATTATCATCTACAGCCACGATACGCTTAAACGAGAATTCTTTGGAGACCATCTCCTTCTTCTTGCGATCAACAATATACTTGAACAGGCCATCCATAGGACCCGAATAACTCCCAATTAGATCCTTGAGTTCCTTCTGTGATAGCGACCACGGCTTATTCCACGTCTCGGGGCGCTGGACCTTGATGAACGACCCGTCATCCTGGATCTCCAACTTACTGATGCCCTGAAACGCCGAGCGCTTGAGAATATCGCTCATCTCCGATTCCACAAACTTCTTGTCTTCGCGCAGCTTGCTTACGCGACCATTGGCAGTCTTCAGCTCGTCATCCAGAGTCCGAAACTTACGAACGCACTTCACGAGGTCACGCTGATCAAGAGTTGCCATCCTGAACTTGTTGTATGACCTCCCTTCTTTACCCAAAAAAGACATCCGTTTTGGATAATGGACCCGCGCGAAGTCGAAAGTTTGAGGGTCGCCTACAACAAGGAACATCCCCACGAACCTGCAGTCAAGAAAGGACCAGGCGTGTGGCAGGAAATTACCCGTCGCATGAAAGATGCATGCAAGACGGGGACACCCGAATGTATTGTTCACCAGCTCGTGCAAAAACCCGAAGCCCCCATGTCCTGGAACACCGATGGAACCCAGTGGTTGTCGTCGGATGATATTGACGATAGCCAGAAATATTACCAGAAACTGATCCCCGATTACTACTACACTGGATCCGTCCCCATTGATTTCGATCTTCATTCGGAAACAGGATCCTGCCTCGTCTCTTCGCTGTGCAGTATGAAGATTTCAGAACTTTACAAGAAAGGGTATCACCGCGTTGGAATTGTCTTTAATACGGATCCGCACGACGGACCTGGTGAACACTGGATCGCTGCGTTCCTCGATATGCGTCCAGACCTTGAACATGCGAAGATGACCTACTTTGATTCTTACGGCCAGAAACCTGAGAAGGAGGTAGCCCGTCTTATGCAGCGTTGGAAGCAGCAGGTGGATGATATGAAACTGTTCAAGACATCGATGGTCCTATCCTACAACTCGACACGTCACCAGTATAAGGACGCGCAATGCGGAATGTATTGCATCTACTTTCTCCACTGCTGTCTCTTTGATATTCCCATGGACAAACAGGTTCCCGATGATGTGGTGATGATGATGCGCCCGCTGTTTTTCAAATATAAACAACCCCCTGCTAAGAAATAATGGATAGCCGCACGGTTCTGTGGTATGTCGTTCTAGCAGCGATTGCCTGTTTAGGCGTTGCTATGACGACTCTCGCGTATGTAAACATGGTCAATTTCCCCCCGTCCGATGCGACACTGACGAAGGATCTCGCAGTGTATTCGGATATTGTGAAGGCTGCTCCTCTTGGATGCCCCTCAGACAATGTCCTGTGCGACTACTACATGTCTTCGTCAGGATACACTGTGATTCCGTCCACAACTGTCTACACCTACATCACAACGAATGCGATTACGGAAGTCATCAAGGGCGGTGCGCGACTGATTGAATTTGATATTTACTCCGTGGGCGGAGATCCCGCAGTGGGTCTAGCGGATTCCAAGACAAACAATATGTTCACCTACAACACCCTGAAGTTCGAGGACTGCTGCACGACGTTGGCGAACACAATGTTTAATTCAGGGACAACAACAGGATACGCCAACCCCTTTGTTCTCTCGCTGAACTTCCACTCGGAAGATAATGCGTTCATGACTCGTTGTGCTGACGTGATGAAAATGACCCTCCGCAAGTTCATGTTACGCAATGAATACTCTTACCAGCGCAAGAATCTCGCCGTTGAACCCATTTGCAAACTGATGGGTAAACTGGTGATTGTCAGTGGCGGCAACACGAAGGGTAACGGAATGGACGAGCTGGTCAACATGTCGTGGGCATCATCGAATATGCGTCGCATGACATACACGGAAGCCTCGCAGACATTTGATCACGAAGAGCTGATTGAATACAACAAGCGCAATATTACGCTTGTGGTTCCCGATATGCGGTCTACGGAGTTGAAGAACAAGAACGCGGAAATTTGCTTTGCGTATGGATGCCAGTGGGTCGCTATGAATTTTGGGTCGCTGGACAACGCGATGGAATTATATACGGGTCAGTTCATCGCTAGTTCATTCGCCGTGAAACCCGACCCACTGCGTTACCAGCCCGTCACCTACAAGAAGCCTGAGCCACAGAGTGCAGGCGTCTCATTCCAGCCGAAGCAGATCACGTCGCCCATGTATGATTTCACAATAAAGTCTAATCAATGAAACAAATAGACATGGAAGGTGGACGCTCAGCATGGTTAAAAGCTGTTATGGCCGCGAAGAAGCCTGGCATGTCGCTCGGCGATGCGATGAAGGCGGCGAAGAAGACGTACAAGAAGTCCAGCAAGACGGGTGGCACGATGATGGACAAGGCTGGCCCGATGGGTGGTCGTCGCCGTCGCTCAAAGACGGCGAAGGTCGGTGGCACCGCGTATGGATTCACGGGTGGCCCCTACACTGGCTCTGAGCTTCCCGATGGAATGGGCCGCTTCCCTGCGCTCGCGGATGCCACGTGGAAGGGCCCGTCCGAGTTGCTCGGTGGTCGCCGTCGTCGCAGCACCAAGAAGGTGGGTCGTCGTTCCCGCAGGGTCGGCGGTGCCGATAGCGATGGTGTCCAGCTTGCCCCTGTATCGCCCGATGGGAAGCCCGCGGATCTGCCTCTAGCCGAGCCGTCGGTTGCGCCCGAGGTTCACCAGACTGCTGGACCTGTAGCGCCTGCCCCCGAGGGTGGTCGTCGTCGCGTCCGCCGCTCCAAGAAGGCGGGCAAGCGCCGCCACTGAATGACTAAAGAGTGGAATAGATATTCCGCACATCGTTCTCAATAGGAAACCGCGGAAAGTGAGTATGTGTCCCACCAATAAAACACGATAGAAATCCCCATTCGTGGGAAAAAGAAGGAACATAGACTTTGTCAAAGACAGGGTCTACACTGAAACACTGCTTCATAGTTTTTTTACAGTTTGCGATGAATGCCCAACACGGGTGATCATTACAAAGTGAAACTGGTCCTACGTGCGCGGTGACGATCGCATGATCATCAAGAATGCGGGGAAGAGTAGACAGAAGATCAATGTAAAGCGCCTCCATCCCTTCTCCATCGGGATCGGGGAGATCAATGATCACACCGTCATACGTTTGGTCGGTAGATGCTACATAGGCCAGAGCATCGCTAAAAATAAACGTTGTTCGCGGATCTACTAGAGACCCCATGTTCTCAGGTAGATTTGTCTTTGCGAACTGGACGAATTCCTGATCCCAGTCGACTATTGTAATGCTGGTAGTGGTCGGGGATTTGTAGAGATTTCTCGCCGCCAGACCGTCGCCGCCCCCCAGAATCAGGATTCGACAAGACTGCTGAAACATAGGGGTCGTGAGTAGATAGTGATACCGATGCTCGTCCAGTGTCGAATACTGGATCTCCCCGTCCATGATCAGCATCGTTCCGTGGTTTAGTGTTCGCACATACTGGACATGGCTCTTGGACGTCTGAAAGTCGTGATGCACAGCAGAGACATCGTAGGTCACCGTCTGTCCGTACTGGCTTTTTTCCGACATTGCTGCTGAAGAGGATAGCACAATTCTTCCAGACGTGTGGGATATTGCTCGTCGTAGTAGTTTTTATTCTTTGATCGGGCTGTGAGTAAGTGCCTTCCATGAGATGGGGAAATGGGGTTCGAGGAGTTCAACAATAGCACGGGCGTATGCCTGGATTTCCCGCTGTGCTCCTGGATCCGTTCTGAGGAGTACGAGGCGGGAATAAGCAGCCAATGACCCTGTTTCCACAAATTCCGTATACATTCCCTGCGGAAGCACACTTCGCGCAATCTCGGGAGCCACGTTGTGTTCTAGGAGATGTTCGTAAAAACCCACCGCTGCATCACAGTGTTCCTTGATTTCGGCGGACAGGACAATGGAGTTCTCGACTGGAGTCTCCATACTTCCCTGCTTGATCTTGGGATCGCGGGCACGCAGATCTTCAGGCGAAGGAATCCACGTCTCGGGCTTGATATCCACGTAGCGACGGGATACTTCGTTACGGGCGAACCCGATCTGGTGGCGGAACCATTCGCGAGCTACAAAGATCGGCATCTTGATTCGCAGCCGAATCTGGGGATGAAAAAAAGGACTGTTGTGATTGTGTTTGGCGAGGTAATTGATCAGCTTCTCGTCATTTGCAGAGAATTCAGTCGACTCCTTTGCAAACGATACACGGGCGGCATTGACGACGGTGAGATCCGCGCCAAACACGTCTAGAACCTGGATACTACCGATGCCGTCGGAAGCCTTCCAGGACATTCTTATTTGTATATATACGCACACTATGCGTAATCCTAAGTTACCACATACTGATATCATCAATCTTGCACTCGCCCTCGGGTTCGGCATTCGCCTTCTCCACCCGACTCTTGATCTGCTCACGGTAATCCACGAACGCCTCTTCCTCATTCCCTTCGGGCAGACGCGTCTCGTCGAGCAGAATACTCACGAAGCCCGTGCCGCACGGAGGCTTCTGGCCGAACATAATGTTGGCCGACACACCCTTCATCGCATCAAACTCAGCAGATACGGCGGCATTAAACAGGATCTTCGACGTCTCTTCGAACGAGGACTTGGCGAGAACACCGTTGTCGTGCTTGCCCATACCGAAACGGTTCACGCTCAGTAGACGGCCCTGGTAGGTCATGGAGTCCAGCAGGACAGACATGTGATGATAGTTCACATACGCCTCCTCAAACTGCTCGGCGAACTCGTTGCATGTGGCCTGACGGGCAGCCTCAATGCCGAACACATCCAGGACTTCATAGATATGATTGCTGAACGTGCGCGTCGTGTCCACGCTCTCGTGAGCCAGCAGCTCGAACAAGTTGGCGCCCTCTACATCCAAGACATGCTGCTTCTTGGAGATGTAGCCGTTCACCGTATCGTCCCAGATCATTTCCTTGTTGACCTCGCGAACGAAGACGCGGCCCACGCCTTCGACACCTGAGACTACGACATCGAGAACACGCTCCTCGAGGAACCGTAGGGTGAGGAGGTTCTTGACTGTATCTTCAGGGAACACGATCCGCATCACCAACTTCTCGGAGTTGGAGTCCGAGTAGACGCACTGGAGAATGTGGAGACCCGCGGCTCCCAGCTTGTCCTGGATGAGGACCATATCCTGGATATTGCGCGCTGCCAACTCTGTGTCGTCAAACTCGAGACGCATGACCCACTTGGAGGCACACTCGGGCTTGCCCGCCGAGAAGCGCTGGTAAGTCTGGAGAATCTCGCGGTCATCGGCTACCACAGACTCCGTGGTGAGCGGGAACGGATCATAATACATCCGCACAGACTTGGTGATATTGCGCACCGTCGTCTGCTGGATCTCGCGCTTCATCATAATCGCCTGCTCGTAACTGTCGGTTGTGGAGTCGGGCTTCAGGTAGACGAAGTTTAGGGGCTTCTTGGGATTGCGGGGAATATCCAGCAGCTCCTGGATACGCGGCAGACCCTGGGTGGCACCTGCCTTCACCGTGCCTGCAGAGTGGAATGTGTTCAGTGTCAGCTGCGTCGTCGGCTCACCAATGGACTGGGCAGAAAGTGCACCGACCATCTCGCCAGCGTGGACCTGGCTCTTGATATAGCGGAAGCGGATCTCACGGACCATCTCATCGAAGATCGCCTTGGTGAAGCGGTGTTCGAGAATACACTTGCGAGGAGCAAGGTAGTATCGCAGGAGGCAGTGGAACACGCGGTTGGGGGCCATCCACGGCTGCTTCATCAACTTGGTGAGTTCATCAATGATATACTGCGGCGTCAAGTCGGTCTTGGTCGAGTAGGGATTACGATACTTCTCGATCATACGCTTGAGATGGACAGGGGATAGGACCTCAGTCTTCTTGGTCATCAGGAACACATGGTTGACCATCATATCACGATCGGCAATGATCTCCTCTACGAGATCGGGGGCTTCAGTAATCGTCTCGGTCATGAACGGCGCTAGTTCCTCGACGGAGAGGGCGTAGTTCTTGTAGATGTCATCGAGAGTCATCTGGCCCAGCGTGATGGGCTGGGACTCTACGCACGTGGAATCAATCCCGTCCTCGCCGTAGCGATACTGGATGATAGTTCCCGCGTTGTTGCGCACCGTGCCATCGTGCTCGACGCGCATATCCTCCATCGTCTTCATCATACGGCGCTGAATATAGCCTGTATCGGACGTCTTGACGGCCGTGTCAATCAGACCCTCGCGCCCACCCATGGCGTGGAAGAAGTATTCGGCAGGACGCAGACCCTGGACGAACGAAGACTCGACAAATCCGCGGGACTCGGCACCATCATCGAACTTTGTGAAGTGGGGAAGCGTGCGGTCCTGGAGGGTGAATTGGACACGCTTGCTATCAATGATTTGCTGACCTAGAAGAGCCACCATCTGTGTGATGTTGAGATCCGACCCCTTGGCACCCGACTCAACCATTTGGACGAGACGATTGTCGCGAGGCAGAGTATCCATCACAAGCTTCGTGATCTTGGCTGATACGTCCTTGAGCGCACCCTGAATCTGGTTCTCCAGTTCCTCACCATCGGAGCGGCCGCTATTATTGAAGAACGTTCCCGCATGAACGTCCGTGAGAATTTCTTGCACACGCTTACGACCCTCCGCCAACGTCGCCGCCACAAACTCCATCGTCTCCTTGTTGGACTCTAGATCAGAGGCTCCTGTGGAGAACCCAGTATGGAGATTGAACTTGGTGACCACCGACTGAACCTCGTTAATGAACTGGCCGCACCGTTCGTGTCCGAAATCGTTGAACAGAACATGGAGCACGCCCTCGGAAGGAGTGTTGAACGCGCCCTTCTTCAGCAGACCCTTCTTGAGCACACCGTTCTCGATCTTGACACGCTCATTGAAGTTCATCAGGGGAAAGGTGGCAGAGATCACATCCATACCTGTGTGGTCCTCACCCGTCTTCTTGAATGCCGAGAGAGGACGCCGAAGTTTGGCCATGATATTCATCACCGCATGCTCGGGAATGCGAACCTTTGGGTTAGAGATGCGGAAGGCGCCCGTCAAGGTATCTTGGACCATCTGAATGATCGGGGCATTGGTGCGGGGGCTGATGATGAGCCGCAGGACACTGGCTAGTTGAAGTAACTCGGTCTCGGCCAGGGAGGATTGCGGAAGGTGGAGATTCATCTCGTCGCCGTCGAAGTCAGCGTTATACGGCTTGGTGGCTGACACGTTCAGGCGGAACGTGGAACCAGGCAGAACCTTAACGCGATGGCACTCCATTGACCCCTTGTGCAGCGACGGCTGACGGTTGAATAGGACGTAGTCGCCATCGATCATGTGGCGATGCACGATATCACCCTCGTGGAGATCGATGAGTTCGGTGTTCACATACTTCAGAGAAATTGGGCGACCAGCCTCCTTCAGGAACACTGTTTTAGCACCAGGATACTTCACGCCGTTCTTGACGGCTGCCATCAGGCGATCGCGGTTGTAAGGCGTCACAATCTCGGGCTTGGTAAGATTCGACGCGATCTCCTCGGGAACACCCAGCTCGTCGACATCAATATTGGCGTCGGGCGTAATGACGGAGCGGGCGGAGAAGTCCACGCGCTTACCCATGAGGTTACCGCGCACACGACCCGTCTTAGCACCCAGGCGAGACTTCAGAGTCTTGAGCGGGCGACCCGAACGCTGGGCGGCAGGGGCCATTCCCTTGATATCGTTATCAACATAGGTCGCCACATCGAACTCGAGGAGCTGGGTGCGCTTCTCGATGATATCGCGGCTCTGTCCACGATCGATCTGCTCGCGCAGGATCTGGTTGCTACGCACAATATCAATCAGCTTATGCGACAGATCGTCATCCATGCGCTGATTATCCTCCATCATCACGGGTGGGCGGACAGTGAGAGGAGGAACGGCCAAGACTGTGCACACCATCCACGCAGGGTGAGAATACTTCGGGTCGAATCCGAGAATCTTCACTGTGGTGTCCGTGAACCGCTGGAAGCAGCGAAGAACCATCTCAGGCTGGAGAGGGACAGACTCATCACTCCCCACCAACTTGCCTTGGAGCGTGCACACAGTTCCCTGGATCTTCTCCACCTTCTTGAGAACCTGGGTCCCGCAGGTCGCGCATACACCAGCCTTGTTGCGGAAGGCTTTCGTAATGTAATCGACGGAACGGCTGCGAATGTCTGAGAGACGCTCCATACCCTTCAGCTCGGAGTTCAGGAACGTTTCCTCGTTATACGCATCATGGCCGCTGATGTAGAGTGTGGAGCAGTTAATGCAGACACAGTTCAGGACCTTGATGGTGTAATCAAGGAACTGATAGAGGTAGACTGGACGGGCGAGGGTAATGTGACCGAAATGGCCCTGGCACTGCAGGTTCGTGTGCTTACAAGTAGGGCAAACCTTCCCGCTCTCGATCACGCCCAAACGAGCATCAAACACACCACCAGGAACTGGATTGTTTCCTTGATGGGTCTTGTCGGTTGTGACCTCCACCACCGAACGGCGGAGGATTTCCTCGGGGGAAGTAATACCGAACTGGATACCCACGATCGACATTGTATTCTTATTAGACTATCCCGTAATATCTTTTAGCGATCCGTTCTGAGCGAATATTTCCAAGCTGAGTATAACGACGGTGAGATGATTATTTTCAAAACTGTTCTCACGGACAAACAGATTGAAGACTATAAACGTCCCGAAGGCACCAAAACTTACGAATGCGGAGCAGGATTAAACTGTGCGTTCTGCTCTCTTAAAATGCTGGGGGTCTACAATCCTGACCTTGAAGAAAAATCGAAGACATGTGGACCTAGGTTTAGGTCTGGTAAACCCGTGAGTCCAGAAGAGTATATCACTGCAATCAAACAGGTGATTGCAGATGTAACGGAAGAACATCATGAATTTGCATTCGCACAGGAGATTGGAGATCCAAGTGTGTCACTCGCAAAAATTGCTGGGAATCTTCAACCGCTAGAAGCCTGTTACTTTATTTACGGACGTTATGGCGTTTCAACCCATGCTGTGGTCCTTCGTAAGAACAGGGAAGGAGAGGTTGAACTCATTGATCCCCAGCGTGGATCGGACGATGTTGGAAAGGAGTCTGGGTTCACTGCCGAGCGGGCAGCAGAACTTGGAGTTGAACTGACTCCTCAATATTACCGCGTTCGTGGAATTCCTGAAATTGAAGCGGTCATGGTTGAACAATCTGTGTTCTTCAAGTATTGGCCGTCAAAGGAAGCGTTATTTAATGATCTTCCTCATTTTGTCATTGCGTGTCTTATGGTGGATTCGGTGGTAGGACTCAAGATGCTGATTGACGATCGGGATACGTCAAAGTTGATGGAGGTAGAAGATATGCAGGCTCCAAGTCCGAATTCGAACCCACCGATGGATGTGGAGGCAGAGTCGGAGATGGAGATGGAGGGGGGTGGTGGAAATGGAACTACCATACCTGTAACACCTGCTCGTGTAGTAAAGTTAGAAAAGGGAGAGAGGCTTGATCGTAAAAAAATGGATACCTTGTTGTTCGAAGGCGAAACAACGGATACAGCAGAGGATGCAGTGGAAGAGAGTGATGAAAATCCAATAAAATATACCGACGAAGACGCTGATTTACTTGTTGAAATGATTACTCAATTATTATCTCCCGACAAGCCAGATACAGACGGAAATATATTGACTCGTCTTGTTGAACTCTACATCTCCGAGGAGGAAGAGGAGGAACTAGAGGAAACGGAGGAAGAAGTCAAGCCTGAACAACAGGGCGGAGGACCGACAGTGAAAGATACAATAGCGAACGAAGTAAAGAAGAAGACAATTTTTCAAAAGGGCTCAAAGGATTTCGTGGATGATAGTTTTGAGTTATTTGATAGAGCGTTTACGCTGCTAGAGTTCCCACGTAGTGAATTTAGTACTATGCCAACTGCAGGTCAAGAGTGTGAAGGAGTGGATAAAATACTAGGAGACTCCGAGAGTGGACTATACTGTTGGCTATGTGACTCTCCTACCCAAATTTTCGGAAAAGATAAAATAGTGAAAAACCAAAAGAGCGATATTATCAAAAAAGTAGTCATTTCAAGGCCCTGGCCAAATGTTTCAACGTGTGGACGTATATTCAATCGGCCAGAATGCGAACATCTTCTTCCTGCCAAAATGATGTATGCAATGGATGTGATGTATGATGCTCGTTCTAACAAAACGTATGCCAACAATACTCTTATGCGGGAACTGTATGATAACAGTTGCAAGAGCTGTAATGGCATAAAGGGGGATAAACGTTATATTATGACTGAAAAACTTGATGGACCGTATATTCCACACGCGGAACATATAATTCAACATGCAATCACATTTTTCAACGCGGTTGGAAAGGGAAATCCTAGTAAATGTGATGGAAATCTTGCAATGAACACTATTCCAGCTGAACTTCAGACATATGCTGGTATTGTAGCCGTTACAGACAATGAAACAGGCGAACGACGGCTCTATCCAAATGTTATACGCGCAAGCTTTAATAAAAATTTTCCGTATTCAGAAGATGGAAAGAGTAGACACTACTTAGCAAATCCAGACAAGGCTAAGAAGGTGCGCGAATCTACATCAAAAATGATCGTTGATGAGTTTTTTGCCCGAAACCAAGATGCAGTTGCGTCCCTGATGGATTTACTTTCGAAGATGAAGACTCTGGGATTCAATCGTGATAAAACAGGATCGTTAAAACTAGAAACTAAGATCCGCGATACTGTATTTCCTGTATATCGAAGCAATCCCCATGAGGATGATACAAAGGAACTGAAAGGACTGCGATCTGTAAATTATAAACTAGCCGTGCATTGGACTCTAAACCGTTATTGTTCTATCTTTAGTCGGATGAATAAGGTATGTAAACAATTACAGAGTGATAATATTCTTAAAAAGGCATATGATCGTACTGCGAAAGGGGAAGGGCCATTGTTTAACAGTGCATCGAAGGAAGACCGATTAATACAGGCAGCTAAAAAACGAGCTATATGGTCGGCAATTGCTCGAAATAGGGCACTTAAACAGCTCAAAAATGATCATCCCAAGGCAGTAAAAAAAGAGGATGCGGATGAGATTATTGTCATTGAGGATGATGAAGGAGAAAGTGAATACCTCCCAGATTTTGTTGATAGAGACATTGATCCTGTAGTTGTAGGTATAAAACGTTCAAGAGAACCTGTATCTAGTCAAGAGAGTGAAGTAGAAAGAGCCGATCAGGCGGCGCGAGCAGCAGAGGCGGAGGTTATAAGATCTTCTATTGCAAAACGCCCGCGTATAGTAGGGGGCGAACAACACCTCGACATCTCCGTTCATCGGGGAGGTCGGCGTGTCATAGAGGTAGATCTTTAAACCAGACGGGCAGCATACGCAAGCTTGAACAGTTCAGGTTCAATCTTGACGTCCACTACTTCGAGTGTTGTTTCCAAAAAGTCAATAAGGGCACCGTACTCCTTTCCTTCTTGGGCTAGGAACACTTTGAGTTCCTTGATTTTGTGATCATCTAACCAGTTCAGGAGAAGGCGAACCATACGGTCGTACACCAGCTTGTCCGCATAGGTCACGGGTCTATTTTGGCGGGTGTACACTTCCAATTCCTGGAGGGGCGTTAGATTGGGGTTTGGTGATCGCATTTGTATCTGTTAGTAGAGGAACCTTTAAAGGTGGTTGCTGTTGCTGTTGCTGTTCTTCCACGTAGACGGAGGTATGCTCCACCTGCCCGCAAATATCAGGGACATCAAAGTGGGCAATCTTTCCGAACTTTTCCATACATTTTGTGCGTATATCTTTCGGGATCATATAGTTGGTTGCCGATACCGTCGTAATATCCTGCTTGATGTATTTTAGGAATGTAGAACAGTCTTTACGGCCACCAGGAGGGACTGCGAGCTGTTCCTCTAATTTGCGGGAGACGTTGCTCCACTGAACACTAGCCTGCTTGAAATTGTTCGCCATCGTGATCCAGTCAAACTTGTCTTCCAGCATACTGATTATACTGATCGCAATGGATACACATCCTAGAATGGTGGATGCAGGAACGACTGTACTAGTTAACTGTGCGGATCCCACAATCAAGTTGGCGACTCCGCTGAGTGCAATAGCGACATTGACGGAAATGGACATACCTGTAGACCGCACTGAATAACGAGAGTATGCCTCGGTATTCATCCACTCAAACGATTTAGCCTGGTCACACCAATTTGCTAACATCGTATCAATTTGTGGAGTCCATTGCAATCCAGGTGCCGTATCGGGACTTTCGTCTTTGGTAGACATACTAATTATGTCTTATTGAGGTTTTACAGCATTGGAGTCCTCGGGTGTCTGAGTATCGTGGGGAGTGGGGAAGTAGGGAACATAGGACTTCCAGACCGTGAACGCAAACACTGCGAATCCGATAAGACCAAGGAGAATAGAGGTCCACGAGATGCCGAACATGACTATTTATTTGTAGGCACCAGATAGTTTATTGACCCAGCATCCGCACGTATGACTGGATTGGTGAGTATTTGTCGTTATGTGGTGCAGTGTGAACGCAGTCCACAGAACTGCCTGGCTGGCAACAATATACTTGAAGGTCAGGTTGTATACATTCATTTGATCTATGATAAAGTGATTTAAATGGCACACCCTCAGTCATATGTGAGCGGGGATAGCAAAGTCTGGTTTAATGCGCGAGTCTTAAGATCTCGTGGAGTAATCCTCGTGGGTTCAAATCCCACTCTCCGCATATCCAACAACACCCATAGTTTAGTGGTAAAATGAGGCCCTTCCAAGCATCGCGAAGGAGCGAAGCGACGTAAGGCTTTGTCCTGGGTTCGATTCCCAGTGGGTGTAAACATAAAAATGGTAGTTCTTTTTGATGGTTGATTTCAGCCCTGAAGAAGAACGATCAAATCTTCAAATCCTAGTTTGAACTGTCGCAGGTCGCGCTTCTTTGGCTTGGCGCAGATAAGTTTGCGAGTCTCGCATTCCCCGAACGTTTTTGGCTGAGGGTAATCATCGTCCAGCGTTCCGTAGAGGAATAGTTTGGGAGGGTGCTTAACTGTCCACGCCGTATCTAACTTGGCGCGCTCGCGGCTCGTAGTTTTCAGGGACAGGACTGCATAGTTGCTGATATGTGTTCCCACTACAGGATTGCCAAACACGATATCGGGAATCGTGCATCCGCCCGACTCGACAATGATGCCGTCGGAGTTCAGGTGGACTTGAGCTTTGAAGGGAACACCTACACCTGCGAGAAGGCGTTCAATATGTCCTTCAAAGAACGAGCCACCTTTGGATTGGAAGCAGGAGACGACGTCAGAGTAGAGAGAGGTAATATCGGCGTCTGACCACTCTGCGAGTTTAGGATAGTTCCTGCGAAGACGGGCGATATGTTGAAGATGTTGGGCGGATTTGAAGTCCGAGTAGGCGTTGAGGACAGAAGTATTGTTCATCTTGGATGTGCCCTGCTGTTTGAAGGATCGTTTACAGTCCGTTTTTACCGCGAAACGAATTACAAACTGCCGAAGTATAAAGGACACCATTGCTAAATGCCGCACATCTACATTCTCGAACTGGCTGAGGCCAATTACTTTATCGGTCGGTGCGAAGACTCTGAAGACCTGAACGAGAAACTCGATAAGCACTTTCTCGGTAAGGAAGAGATGCTAGATCGGTTCAATAAACAAGTGACTCTTCCAGTGGTGAGACTCGATAAATTCATACGCAATGTCACTCCAAAAGGCGAAACTGATTGTATGCTCGCATATATTCTGCTGTACGGAATGCTGAAAGTTCACACGAATCTCTATTGTTATCGATGTGGACACGTGGGTCATTACAAGCGGAACTGTCTGTCACGATGGCACAGGAACGACTTTGAACTGGAGGACTAGTAAGTTTAAATCTGCGTAAGACATAATATGTCGTTTTTTGGTAAGATTGCTGAGCAGGCGAAGGTGGCGGCGATGGCTCAGATTCCCGCGGCCATTGCGGCTAGCAAGGGTCCGATTATTGATGCCATCAAGTCGTATATCCAGAAGAATCCGTCGCAGGCCGTTGTGATCAAACAGAACCTCGCGGAGATTTCGGCAGGGGTCCAGACGGCGGGAACACGCAAGAAGCGTCGGACTGTGAAGGCGGGTCGGCGGTCTCGGCTTCAGACGCGGAAGACTAGGGCGAGGGCGGGAATGAAGATTCCCGATACTTACAAGCCGTATGCGAACATTATTGAGGAGACGAAGGCGTAAAACGAATAAACCCTTTAGGTACGAGCCACGTCGTACATGTAATGAGCCAAGATACAGGAAAGTTTCGTAAGAACGAGAAAGATCAGTATTATACGAAACCGTCTGTTGCAGTAAACTGCGTCAGCCAGATTCTAAAAGGGTGTCCTGATCCGACGAAGTATCAGTGGATCGAACCGTCGGCAGGAAGCGGGTCATTTCTGAATGCTCTGCCTGCAGGAATTGATGTGTTGGGAATTGATATTGACCCAAAATCTGCAGGCATACTTAGTGGAGACTTCCTTTCATGGACACCTACAACTGAACGGAAGCGTGTAGTCTTCGGCAACCCACCATTCGGTCGGCAAGGATCTCTTGCTAAATCGTTCATTAAACATGCAGCAGAGTTTGCAGATATTATTGCCTTCATTCTTCCTCGTTCATTTGTGAAACCAAGTATGAATCGAGCATTCCCTCTCAAGTTCCACTGCGTATACAGCGAAGAACTGGAAAAGAATTCGTTTATGGTTAATGAGATGGATCACGATGTTCCGTGTGTATTTCAGATTTGGGAGAAGAAGGATACGAATCGCGTTATCCCCGATCCCATTTCTGAAGAGGGATTCAAGTATGTTAAGCACGACGAACCGTTCGATATCGCATTCAAGCGTGCAGGTGGTCTGGCTGGAAAATGCTATCTATCTTCGACCACTCCTGATATGTTTAACCCCCAATATCATTACTACCTCAAGTTGGATATGGAGTATGTTCCACACGTGCAAAAAATAGTGAACGAAGTAAATGCTCACGTATTTCCCAGCAACACTACGGGCCCAAGAAGTCTATCCAAATCAGAGGCAAACGAGGTCTTAAACGCGGTTGTTGCGAGTACGCAGGCCTGAAACTACGTTATTCGTAATCCAGACTCCACGAACAACCGCTGCGTCCTCCGAATACCGAACAAGACTGGGAGGAATCGCAGTGAGTGTGCACTGCAACCTCCTCTGTGTCTTCGAATCGATTTTTGAATTGAAACGAAGAGCCGATCGTTTACTGAGTTCTTTGGTCATCTGATTGATCCGTGCACGATGAATATTGAGTTCGGGGAGTGGGATATTCGGAGGGACAGAACGGATCTCACGAATCAGAGCCTCAATTTCATCGCGCGTAATATCTCCAAAGAGCGCCCGCTTATCGTCCAAAGAGAACTCAACAATTTTACGAATTGTTTTCTTGTCACCATTCTGGCTGTAGTAGATGACAATCGCAGTGTGGAGTTCGTCGGGAGAGTAATCGTAAATACGCATGACATCTCCCATTCCAATGTTGTTTGATCCTGTCACCTTGATTGATACGTTCTCCTTTGGATTGAACTTGTTGAACTCTTTTGGGATATCGTGGACTGCAATATACGATACAGGGAGCTCGCGAATGCCAAACACCTCTTCTTCTACGATCTTTTGAAACGCGAATCCATGCTGCTGGCTTGCCGCCATCTGCGTCTTTTCTCTTATACCTAACGGAGTTTATTCGAACTAAATTCGTTTTCATTGACTCAAATACAATAGAATGGGTTCGCGTTTATCGAACACGTCATGGTGCTGGAGTCCCCGCCAACGGTGTCCTGAACACACGCCTATCCTCAGGAAATCGTATGAACAGCAGTTGGAAGAGCAAGAAGAGGAAAAGATGGCGAAGAAATGGTGGGCCGAACATCGGTCATTGTATGTGGAAGGCCGAGATCCCAATATCTTGGGCATTGGAGATTGCGATACATCGGACAATCCAAAATAAAGATGCGTTTGAATATTTTTAGTTGTAGAAGAATAAGAGAATGGTGAGCAAACGGAAGACGAAAAATACGACTCGGAAACGTCGTCGTATCATTGGAGGAGTCGGAGATGAGAATGTCGAGTTATTGATGCGGGGTGTGAAATCTAATAATTTAGGATTGGTCCGTGATGCACTGGATAGAGGAGCGGATATCGATGCTG
>Ga0187845_1000791_pt1 | contig 18486 bp, 17 predicted proteins | sample SpaLakP09_SKY_68_FD_134515 | JGI IMG/M metagenome (GOLD analysis project Ga0187845, IMG submission 134515) | Oligotrophic lake water microbial communities from Sparkling Lake, Wisconsin, USA - SP09_SKY_68 | ecosystem: Environmental > Aquatic > Freshwater > Lake | place: USA: Sparkling Lake... | reverse complement strand
TTCTGATATGGCGCAACATCCTGGCCGGCCGGCGGCTGGATCATGGCAAGCGCTCTGCCAGCTGCGATCAGCAGCGGCTCACCCTTGTCCGGCTTGGTTTTGCTCCGTGTTCAGCAAAAAATGTCATTTACATTAATGTAAAATTTGCAAATATTGACTTCAAGATGGCCGAACATTAGCTTATAACCTAAGCTGAAACGGTTTAGCCAAAGTCATTCCAATGGGTTTAATCTGGCGAATCATTGCTACTTTCTGATTTCGGGATACATGATGACCATCACGAAAAAATTATTGCTCACCTTGTCGATTGCATTGGCCGGCATGTTGCTGGTTGGTGGTTATGCCATTCACGCGCTGCATGATGGGCAGCAGCGCTTCGAGTATGTGCGGAACAGTACCTTTCCCGATCTGAAAGTCATGCAGGGCACGCTGCGGGCTGTGGCGGATATCCGTGCCAATACCTTGCGCCATGTACTGGCCAGCTCGGCCGAGCAAAAAGCAGTGGCCGAAAAAAACCTGGCCGATGCCGACCAGCGCTTTGACACACTGATGGAGTCGTACCAGATCAATGCCAGCGCGAGCGATGAAGACCGCCAGCTGCTGGCGGCAGACAAGACGATGATGGCGCAGTACCGCGAGGGCCGCAGCCGGATTCTGGCCTTGTCGCGCAACAACCAGACCGAACAGGCGGTGGCGCTGATCAATAGTGAATTCAGCCAGACCGCCACCCAGCTGATGCAGGCGGTAGAACAGCATGCCAAGTTCAATTACCGGCTGGCCGAGCAGCTGGCGGCGGATAACGATCACACCTACCAGACGGTATTTGCCGTGGCACTGGGGCTGATGGCCGTGGCGCTGCTGGTCACCAGCGTGCTGGCCCTGATGCTGTATCGCAGCATCAGTCACGGGCTGGGCAGCATCCAGCACACCATCGAAACGGTCAGCAGCCAGCGGGATTTCCGCCTGCGCGCCGACAGCAGCAGCCAGGATGAAATCGGCCTGACCGCCCGCGCCTTCAACCAGCTGCTGGATGGCCTGCAGCAGTCGTTTGGCCAGTTGGCCAATGGCGCGCATCAGGTGAAGCGCTCGTCGCAGGAACTGGCACAAACCGCCAATGAGGTATCGATGGCCTCTGGCGCGCAAAGCGAGGCCTCGGCCAATATCGCCGCCACCATCGAGCAGATGACGGTAAGCATCAACCATGTGGCCGACCAGTCCGCCCAGCAAAGTGCTGGTGCCAAATCGGCCCAGACGCTGGTGCTGGACAGCAGCGGCATCATCGAACAGACCATCCACGATATCCACCAGATTTCCCAGGTGGTCACCGTGTCGGCCAGCAGCATTCATGAGATGGAAGCGCATAGCGGCGAGGTGGCAACCGTGATCAATGTGATCCGCGATATTGCCGACCAGACCAATCTGCTGGCACTGAATGCCGCCATCGAGGCCGCCCGCGCCGGCGAGCAGGGCCGTGGCTTTGCCGTGGTGGCCGACGAGGTGCGCAAGCTGGCCGAGCGCACGACCAAGTCTACCCAGGAAATTTCCTCCACCATCGAAGCCATGCTGGGCAATGCTGTCCAGGCCACGGCCCAGATGCAAAAAGCAGAAGAGCTGGTGAAAGTGGGCGTGACGCGTGCCGATCAGGCTGCGGTGGCCATGCGCCGTATTGGCGAACTGGCGGGTAGTGCGGTTCAGGGCAGCGATGCCGTGGCTGCCGCCATCCAGCAGCAGGGCGAGGCCAGCAACAATATTGCCGCCATGGTGGAAAGAACGGCACAGGCTTCGGAAGAGGCCAGCGCGGCAGCCCAGCATACGGCACAGAATGCCGCCCAGCTGGACGAGATGGCGCGGCTGCAGGCGGATATTCTCGCCCGCTATCAGGTGTGATGAGGCCGCAGGCCGAGCTCTGGGCCAGAGCGCAGCCGGGCGGCTGACTCAGGCCTTGGTATTGATCAGCGAGCCTACATTGCCACCCGGACTGGCCGGCTGCTCTGCCGTCGGGGTGGTGGTGGACGGTGCCGGCGCAGGTGCCGGACGATTGCTGCTATTGGTTTTGGGCATATAGCTGCCATAGCTGCTGGCGGGTGAAATGGGCATTGCCATCTGGTTTGACTCCTGGCGATCTGGTAGTGATATCTGGATGGTCCCGGCACAAGCCAGCAAGCCCGGCAGGGGATGCCCTGCTACTGCAATATCCGTACCAGCTTCTTTTGCGGCTGATTTTTCTTTTCTTATCATCGCTTTACATTTCTTGACGCCAATCTTGCCGCTGACTGGCAATCTTTGCCGCCGCCTGCCGGTTTGCACAGGCCTAAGCGCCTTCGCCGTGCTCCGGCCCGGGCAAACAGTGCTGCAAGCCCTCCAGAAATACGCTTTCCGCCACGCTCAGCTTCTGCTCGCGATTCCACAGCAAATAAATATCCAGATCGGCAATGCCGGCAGCTGGCGGCAGCCGCCATAGCTCGCCTTGCGCCACATCACGGGCCGCCACGTGTTCCGGCAGGCTGCCTATGCCAAAGCCGGCACGGACCAGCCGCCGCACTTCTTCCAGGCTGGAAGAGGCGGCAATGATCTTGCCGGTATAGCCTTGCTGGTCGCGGAAGATGGTCAGCGGTGACAGGTTGTCGCCAATCTGATCGCTGACGAAACTGACAAAATTCTGTCCCTGCAATGACTCCAGCGTCAGGTCGCGCCGGCCAAACAAGGGATGGCTGCGGCCACAATAAAATGCATAGCGCTGGGTGATGAGACAGCGCCGTTCCAGCCTGGCCTGTGGCAGGCGACACAGGCCCAGCCCCAGGCTGGCGGTTTTTTGCAGCAGGCCGCTGATGATGTCGGCACTGCGCATGACTTCCACCTCCAGCTCCACCCGTGGGTACTGCTGATGAAAGCGGGCCAGATAGGCATCGTAGTGCGCTGCCTCCAGCCCGGTGGCGCACAGTATGCGCACCTTGCCCAGCATGTCCTGGCTGCGGTTTTCCAGCGCAGCGCTCAGCCGCGACACATTGCCGTAGATATCGCTGGCGATGCGGAAGATTTCATCGCCGGTCTCGGTCAGGGTGAAGCGCGTCCCCTGCCGCAATATCAGTGTGCATTGCAACTGTTCTTCCAGCCGTTTCAAGGCCTGGCTCACCGCCGACTGCGTGACATGCAAACGTGCAGCCGCTCGGCTGATGCTGCTTTCCTGGGCAATTACCAGATAAGTCCGCAGCAGATTCCAATCCAGCCTGTCGCTCAGAAAACGCCGTCCTGCTGTCATGTTGGCCTGGGTTATCCCCGTTGTTTTTGCCATGCTCGGCCTACCTTCTTGCTATTAGTTTTGCTTATTTCAAACTTCAATTTTGATAATTTTACTAATGATAATGCCCATGCGATAAACCCTCAACGCGCCAGCAGAGCGCAGACCGACGTGCATGTCGCCCGATCTTGAACACGCATCTACAAATAAGAGGAATCCCCCCATGACCCAAGCCTCCAGCCAGTCGCGCCGAGCTGCGGCGGCGGCCTTCATTGGCACCACCATCGAGTTTTACGATTTCTATATCTACGCCACCGCAGCGGCCCTGGTGCTGGGCCAGGTGTTTTTCCCCAGCAGCGATCCCACGCTGAGCACGCTGGCCGCCTTTGCCACCTTTGCCGTCGGCTTTATCGCCCGCCCCATGGCCGGCATGGTGTTCGGCCACCTGGGCGACCGGCTGGGACGCAAGAAAATGCTGTTGTTCACCATGGCACTGATGGGCGTGGCCACCGCCGGCATCGGCCTGTTGCCCAGCTATGCCAGTGCCGGCATCTGGGCGCCCATCGGCCTGGTGGCCTTGCGCTTCATCCAGGGTATTTCAGTGGGTGGCGAATGGGGCGGGGCCGTGCTGATGGCCAGCGAACACGCACCGCCCAAGCGCAAGACCTTCTATGCCTCGTTTGCCCAGCTGGGCAGTCCGGCCGGACTGATCCTGTCGCTGATTGCTTTCCGGCTGGTCACCTCGCTGGATCAGGCCGACTTTCTCAGCTGGGGCTGGCGCCTGCCTTTTCTGGCCAGCGGCCTCTTGATGTGCGTGGGCCTGGCCATCCGCATCGGTGTGGACGAGTCGCCGGAATTCAAGGCGGTACAGGCCGAACACAGCACGGCGAAATATCCGGTGCTGGAAGTGGTACGCGATTGCTGGCGTGAAATCCTGTTTGCCGCCGCTGCGGTCACCATCGGCTCGGCCGGCTTCTTCTTCACCAACACCTTCATGATCACCTATGTGACCCAGTACCAGGGCATTGCCCGCTCCACCATTCTGGACACGCTGTTCCTGGTGACCATCCTGCAGTTCCTGTCGCAGCCCTGTTCGGCCTTGCTGGCGGAGAAGATCGGCGAAGGCTATTTCCTCAAGATCGTCTCCCTGCTGTGCGTGGTGCTGCCCTATCCCATGTTCCTGCTGGTGGAAACCGGCAACATCCTGCTGATGACCGTGGGCATTGCCATGGCGGTGATCACCCTGTCCGGCCTGTATGCGGTGATTGCCGGCTACATGGCCGAAGCCTTTCCGGTGCGGCTGCGCTATTCCGGCATTTCGCTGGCCTACCAGCTGATCTGCGCCCTGGCCGGCGGCACCACGCCGCTGATCGGCACCTGGCTGGCCAGCCGCTTTGCCGGCCAATGGTGGCCGCTGGCAGTGTTTTTCTCGCTGCTGTCCCTGGTGTCCTTTGTCGGTGTGTACGGCTTGTCCCGCCTGCGGCGGCAGAGTACGTCGCCCGAGCTGGTCTTTGTCCGTTAATCCCTGGAGAACCTCATGAATCAAGCGGCCCGATTTTCCCCTGAAGAATGGCAGGCACGCTGCGAACTGGCAGCGTTGTACCGGCTGATCGCCCATTTCCGCATGACGGACATGATCGATACCCATATTTCGCTGCGCATTCCCGGCCCCGAGCATCATTTCCTCATCAACCGCTACGGTGTGCTGTTCCAGCACATGCGCGCTTCCGACCTGGTGCGCATCGACCAGCATGGCAATGTGGTGGGCGGCGACGGCGAGCTGCAGCGCGTCAACAAGGCGGGTTTTGTCATTCACTCCGCTGTGCACATGGCGCGGCCCGATCTGCACTGCGTGGTGCATACCCATACCGCAGCCGGCATGGCGGTATCGGCGCAGGAACACGGCCTGCTGCCGATCACCCAGCATGCGCTGAAGTTTTATGGCCGACTGAGCTACCACGAGTACGAGGGCATTGCCTTGTCGCTGGAAGAGCGCGAACGGGTGGTGGCCGACCTGGGCCCGTACAACAAGGCGCTGATCCTGCGCAACCACGGCCTGCTGGCCGGTGGCTGCTCGGTGGCCGAGGCCTTCCACGAAATCTACTTCCTGGAACGCGCCTGTCAGGCACAGGTACAGGCCATGGCCGGCGGCGCACAGCTGCACTACCCCAGCGAGGCAGTACGCCAGCACACCTCGGCCCAGTTTGCCCGTAGTGATGAAGAAGAAATCATCGCCCTGGGCTGGCAGGCGGCGCTGTCGCTGATTGCCGATCAACAGCAAAGCTATGCCTCATGAGCACGGTTGTTCTGCTGACCGACGATGCCGAGCTGATGGCGGAGCTGCGCCAGGCCTTCGCCCAGGTGGCACCCGCGCTGCGCGTGCTGCAAGCACACGAGGCGGGTGCCGCAGAAGCGGAAGTCGCCGCCTGCTGGTTTCCGCCCGTGGGTGCGCTGCAGGCGCTGCCAAAACTGCGGCTGATCCATTCCGTGTCTGCCGGCATCGAGCATCTGGACACGGCCGGCGACCTGCCGGCCGTGCCGGTATGCCGGGTAGTGGACCCGGAACAGCGCCGGGGCATGGTGGAATTCATGCGCTGGGCGGTCATCCACTATCAGCGCCACTTCGACCTGGTGCTGGCCAGGCAGCAGCAGGCGCGCTGGCAGCGCCCGCCGCAAATACCGGCCGGGGAATACCGGGTGGGCGTGCTGGGACTGGGCTCGATGGGAAGTGCCGTGGCACAGGATCTGGCCGGGGCCGGCTATGCGGTGCGCGGCTGGTCGCGCAGCCCCAAGACGCTGGCCGGGGTGGACTGCCATCACGGCGACAGCGGCTTGCAGGATTGCCTGACCGGGCTGGATCTGCTGATCAATCTGCTGCCGCTGACCACGGCCACCGCAGGACTACTGAATAGCCGGGTGTTTGCCGCACTGGCCCCGGGCGCGGTGCTGGTGAATGGCGGCCGTGGCCAGCATGTGGCGGCTGCGGATCTGGCAGCAGCCCTCAGCAGTGGCCAATTGCGCGCAGCCTTGCTGGACGTGTTCGAGCAGGAACCGCTGCCAGCAGATCATCCGTGGTGGCACACGCCGGGCGTTACCGTCACCCCGCACATGGCCTCGGCGGCCTCGGCGCGCTGCATTGCCAGCCAGATCGCCGCGAACACGCAGCGACTGCTGACCGGCGCAGCCCTGCTGCATCGCGCCGACCCGGCGCTGGGCTACTGACCACCGCGCCCTGCCAACCAATATTAAGGAGAACAAGCATGCTGACCGTGAATGGTCCACGTTTATGGAATAGCCTGATGGACATGGCCAAAGTCGGCCCCACCGCGGCAGGCGGCAATTGCCGGCTGGCCTTGTCAGCGGAAGACTTCGCCGGCCGCGCCCTGTTTGCCGACTGGTGCCACCAGGCCGGCATGAGCCTGGATACCGATGCCATCGGCAATCTGTTTGCCCGCCGCGCCGGGCGCGACCCGCAAGCCAAGCCGGTGGTGATGGGCAGCCATCTGGACACCCAGCCAGCCGGTGGCCGCTTTGACGGCATTTATGGTGTGCTGGCCGGGCTGGAAGTGGTACGCAGCCTGAACGATGCCGGCATCACCACCGACAAGCCGCTGGAAATTGCGGTATGGACCAATGAAGAAGGCGCGCGCTTCACCCCGGCCATGCTGGGTTCGGCAGCGTTTTGCGGTGTATTGCCGCTGGAAGAGGCCCTGGCGGCAGAAGACGCACAGGGCATCAGCGTGGCCACCGCCCTGGCCGGCCATGCCGGCAACCTGCCGCTGGGCCGCGCTTTTGATGCCTATTTCGAAGCCCATATCGAACAGGGGCCTATCCTGGAACAGGCCGGCCTGCCCATCGGGGTGGTAACCGGCGGCCAGGCCATCTGCTGGCTGGATGTGCGGGTCGCCGGCAGCCCGGCCCACGCCGGCACCACGCCGATGCACCTGCGCCGCGATGCGCTGTTTGCCGCCAGTACCATGATCAGCCGGCTGGAACAGCTGGCCGGTGAATTCAGCCCGCACGGGCTGGTAACGGTGGGGCAGCTGGCCATTCCCGGCTCCTCGCGCAATACCATTCCCGGCCAGGTCCACTTCACCATCGACCTGCGCCACCATCAGGACGCGCAGATCGCAGCCATGGAGCAAGACGCCCGCACCCTGCTGCAGCAACTGGCCACCGCACGCGGCCTGACGGTCGACATCCGGCAGCACTGGTTCAGCGCCGCCACGCCATTCGACCGCGACTGCATCGGTGCGGTACGCCAGGCAGTCACCGCGCTGGGCTATCCGCATCAGGATATCGTCAGCGGTGCCGGCCACGATGCCATCCATCTGGCCCGGCACTGTCCCACCACCATGATTTTCATTCCCTGCGTGGGCGGCATCAGCCACAACGAGGCAGAAGACGCGCTACCGCAAGACATCCGCATGGGCGCTGATGTGCTGCTGGGTGCGGTGCTGCAACGGGCCGGCGGGCTGCTGGCAGGCTGAGGCCGGGCAGGGTTCAGTCACGGCCCGCCACCATGTCATCCGTCGCCAGCTGCAGCTGGTTTCGCCCCTGCTGCTTGGCGCGATACAGCATGCGGTCGCAGCAGGCCAGCAGGTCGGTGGCGACACGCAAGCCTGGCAGGCTGGACAAGGCCGCACCCACGCTGATGGTGAGATGCGGCAGCCCGTCCGGGCGGTGGTGGTGTTCTACCTGCAAGGCCGCCACCTGCTGCAGCAAACGCTGGCCGATGCGCCGCAACTCATCCTGGCGGCCGCTTTGCAGCAGGATGGCAAACTCTTCGCCGCCATAGCGGAAGGCGCGGGCCTGCCCGCTGCGCAGGCTGTTCACCATGGCGCTGGCCACCTCGGCCAGCACATGATCGCCCGCCAGATGACCATAGTGGTCGTTATAGGGTTTGAAAAAATCGATATCCACCAGCAGCAGGGCAAAGGGCCGGCCATGCTGGCTCATCTGCAGCCAGAGTTGTTCCAGCTGCAGATCAAAGGCACGGCGGTTGCCCACCTGGGTCAGCGCATCGGTGGAGGCCAGCATTTGCAGCCGCCGGTTCAGCGAGGACAGCTCGTTCTTGCGTCTTGCCTCTTCCTGCGAGGCATAAAACGCCAGCCGCACGCTGCTGGTGGTATTCCAGCTCATGAACAGACAGAACAACAGCACCGGCAGATAAACCAGCGAAAACACCAGCAGCGGCTTGCTGTCATGTGGATTCATCAGCGCCACATTGCCGATGATCACCAGTGAAATGGCCAGCGAGCTGGCCAGCGCCCCCTTGAACGACACCCGCACGCCCAGATTGGCGAACACGATGAAAATCAGCGAGGCATAGAGAAAAGTGGGCACATCCGGCGAATGGCTGCGCTTGAGCAGCTCGAACCAGGCCACGGTGGCAATCAGGTCGTGCAGCGGCATCAGCTGGTCCAGCAGCAGGATGTTGCGGCGGCGACGACCGAACACCAGCCAGATATCCAGCATGGCCACCAGCAACAGGACACTGCGCAGCAGCAGCGATGCTTGCGCCATGTCGGGAATCAGCAGGGCATCGGCCAGCACATAAGAGAAAAACGCCAGCGCGGCGATGATATTGGTCAGCAGCAGAAAACCGCGATGGTGCTGCCAGATATAGGCTTCAAACTCCGGCCACAGTGCCTTGGGGATGTCGACCCGCCAGCGGCCGGACAAGGCGAGCGGCTGGTCTGATGCAGTATTGAACACGGGACTTGGCTTTGGCATGCAGCTGCCATGAGGGGGGAGCGGCCAGTTTAGGCCAAGCCCCCTGGCCCGTCTAGCGTGACATGCCGTCGTCCTTATCGTCGCGAGCGCCGGCTGCTGCGCTTGCTTTCAGTCCGGCCACAGCACATAGGATTTGCGCACGGTTTCCGTCACTTCCCACACCCCTGCGCTATTGGCGGGGAAAAACAGTGCATCGCCCGCGCGAATGTCGATGGCCTCCCCATCATCGGGAATGAAGCGGCAACGCCCCTGGATAAAGTGGCAAAACTCCGCCTGCATGATCTGGCGCCGCCAGCGCCCCGGGCTGCATTCCCAGACGCCGGTTTCCACCCCGTCCGGACGCTCGACGGCATGCACGCGGGTGGCCGCGTGCGGCAAACCCAGCGGCATGGCCACCGGGCTGGGTGCGGATAGCGGAAGGTCGCCGCATTGCGGCAGCAGGGTAATCGACATGATGGTTCTCCGCTGGCAGGCACTGCCTGCAAATAGTCTGGCTTTGGGGGGCCGGTCGCAGTGGCAGCCGGCCATCTTCTGTTGTGTCAGCCGCCATTGAACATGGCCAGGCGGCTGGCTAGCGCATCAGGCTTTCCATCCAGTCAGCCAGCCGCTGTGCCAGCCGGCGCTGCCATGCCGGGCTGGCGGGGTTATTCAGCGTCTGGTCTTCCCAGACAAAGCTCTTGATGATGGCGTTGTAACCCAGCCAGCGCAGCGGCTCCGGCTCCCAGCGGCCCAGGCTGGCCACGGTTTTTACCCAGGGCTGGCGGGTAAGCAGTGTGTCCTTGCCCAGCATCAGCTCGGCCAGGGTCCGCCCGGCCAGATTGCTGGCGCCCACGCCTTCGCCACCATAGCCACCGGCCCAGGCCAGGCCGTGGCCGGCATCGCACACCATATGCGGCTGGAAACGCCGCGCCGCACCCAGATTACCGCCCCAGCCATGGCTGATGCGCGCCCTGGCCAGCATGGGAAACAGCTCCACCATCAATTGGCGGCGCAGATTGATTTCGTCCGGACTGAGCTGGAAATCCTGCCGCAGCTTGCCGCCAAAGCGATAGCCGCCACGGGCACCAAACACCAGCCGGTTGTCGCGGCTGCGCTGGCCATAGCTGACCTGGCGGCTGTTTTCGCTGAAGGCCTGGCCATGTTCCAGCCCGATTTCCTGCCACAAGGCCTCGGACAAGGGTTCGGTGGCAATGATCAGGCTCTGCACCGGCAACTGGTAACGGCCCAGCGGCGGCAGGGTGCTGGCATAGCCTTCCACCGCCGGCACCACCCAGCGCGCCCGCACCCGGCCATGGGCGGTGCGCAACTCGCCGGTACCCAGCGTGTCGACCCGGCTTTGTTCGTAGATGGTTACCCCCATGCCTTCCACGCAGGCCGCCAGGCCGCGCACCAGCCGCGCCGGCTGAATGGTGGCGACATGGGGCGAATACACCGCGCCATAGGGCGTGGCCAGCCGCAGCTGCTGGTTCAGCTCCGCCACGTCCAGCCAGCGATAATCGTCCTCGCCATGGCCATGGGCGCGCCAGTCGACCAGTTGCTGGCGCAGCCGGCTTTCCTGCTCGGGATAGCGGGCGGCGCAGTACAGCACCCCGCCCTTGCGGTAATGGCAGTCGATGCCTTCGCGGGCGATGACCCGGCCCACTTCATCGGGAATGTCATGCAGCAGGGCACGGCTTTGGCTGCGGGCGAGCGGGTCCAGCCCGGCCAGCAGCCGGTCTTCGCCCAGCACCTCGCCAATCACCCAGCCGCCATTGCGGCCGGATGCGCCAAAGCCGGCGATCTCGGCCTCCAGCACCACGATGTTCAGCTCCGGGGCCTGCTGTTTCAGGTAATAGGCCGTCCACAAGCCGGTAAAGCCGGCACCGACAATGGCCACATCGGCTTCGATATCGCCAGTGAGCGCCGGGCGCGGTGCCAGGCTGTCGCCCAGCTGTTCCATCCACAGGCTGATCTTGTGTGTTGCGCCCATAAGCAGGCCTCCATGAAAGAAGCCTGCAGCTTAGCCCTTGTGCTGGTCGCCGGTCGTCTGTGCGGACCCGCACGGAAAACGCCGCAGCCAGGCGGCGGGAGTCAGGCCGGTATGGTCGCGGAAACAGCGGTAGAACACCGATAGCGAATTGAAGCCGGCGGCGAAGGCCAGCTGGTCGATGCGCGCCATGCTGTCGGCGGCGGGCAGGCTGGCCAGCAGATGCTGCAGCCGCGCCTGGTTGACGTAGCGGTAAAAGCTTTGCCCCAGCACCTGGTTCAGCAGATAGGACAGCTGGTTGCGGCTGTAGCCGGTGGCGGCGGCCACGGCGGCCAGATTGCAGTCGGCCTGCAAATAAGGCTGCTGCTGGTGGAAATAGCTGTGCAGGTCTTCCGCCATGCGCCCCAGCTGACGGGCCGACAGGCCCAGCCTTTGCAGCGGGCTGCGCTGACTGGCTAGGCCGCCGCCATCCTTGTCGCCGTGCTGCAGGGTGGCATATTCGCGCACGCGCCAGATCAGCCCCTCGCGCACGGTAATGGCTTCGCTGCTCTGAAACGAAGCCTGCCCGCCTCGCAGCACCAGCTGGTACTGGATGAAGGCGGTATCGCCATCCACGCGGATGCGGTCGCAATGCTCCAGCCGCTCGGCCTCGCCCTGCGGCAGCGAGGCTTGCACGTAGTCGCGCAGCTCGGCCAGGTGGAACACGCGGTTTTGCAGGAAGTCGTGATAGGCGATGTCCGGATGGTACAGCGCCAGGATGTCGTCCAGCCGGCGCTGTTTCCAGGCCTGGTGGTAGCGCAGCACCACCTGATGGGTGGCCGGCTGGAAACCGCAGCGGTCGTGCGCAAGATCAGTACTCATGGGATGGCATGCTGGCAAAGAGGCATGAGCAATGTAGAGCAATCCGTCCGCCTCAGCCAGCTTTCAGCAGCCCAGCACGGCCTGGCGCTGCCGGGCAAACTGCTGGCACTGCTGCTGCAACCACTGGCAGAACAACCGTACCCGGCTGTCCTCCGGCCGCAGGCTGCGCAGCACATAGCGCGCGGGCGCTGCCACCACGGCGGGGAAAACCCGCTGCAGACGGCCGGCTTCCAGCAAGTCCAGCACCTGTGCCGTACGCGCCATGGCCACGCCCTGATGATTCAGCGCCGCCGCCTGCGCCAGACTGGCCAGATTGCACTCCACCTCCTGCCAGACGCTAGCCTGGAACTGGCAGTCAGCCGGGGCCTGTTGCTGCCAGCACTGCCATTCGGCAAAGGCCGGTGCGCCATCCCAGGCCGCCGTGTCATGCAGGCGCGTCAGGCTGCTCGCGCTCGCCAGTGCCGGATGGGCGGCCAGAAAAGCCGGGCTGGCTACTGGCAACAGGAATTCATCCAGCAGCGGCAGCGCGGGCAGCTCGGCATCCTCATCCGGGTCGTAGCGGATGCTGATATCCACCCCGGCCGCCAGCATGTCCAGCCGGCGCATGCGCTGGAATTCCGCCCGCAGCCTGACGGTGATGGCCGGGTACTGGCGCTGGAAATCCGCCAGCCTGGGCATCAGCCAGTCCAGGGCAAAGGACGGCGCGCAGCTGATCTGCAAGACCTGCTCCTCGGCCGCCAGTTGCTGCAAGGTGGCATCAATGTCTTGCAAGGCCGTGCTGACGCTGCGCTGCAGCGTCTGGCCCTGCGGGGTGAGCTGCAGGCGGCGGTGCTGACGCAGAAACAGTGGATAACCCAGGCGCTGTTCCAGCTGGCGCATCTGCTGACTGACCGCACTCTGGGTCAGGTGCAGCTGGCTGGCAGCGGCGGTGAAGCTGAGCAGGCGGGCCGCCACGTCAAAGCAACGCAGGCTGGCCAGAATGGAAGCATCCAGCATTTTGCATAAGTCCGGCTAATGGATACAGCAGCAAGTATCGCTTTTTACGGTCAGGAATACAGCCCTAGAATGACAGCCAGTTCATACCACTGGAGCCTGTCCCATGTCTGCGCCGCTGCCACCCGCACTATTAGCCACACTGCAAGCACGCCAGCCCCTGCTGTGGCTGAACCCGCAATTGGGCAGCGCCCTGCCGGCCAGCGCCCCCACGCCGCAGGCGGTTGCCGCCGCCGAGGCAAGGCTGCAACGCTGTGCCGGGCTGCTGGCTGAGCTGTTTGCCGAACTGGCGGCCACCCGGGGGCAGATCGAATCGCCGCTGTGCGCGGCCAGCGCGCTGCACACGGCACTGGGGCTGGGCCCGGCCGCAGGCCGTACCCTGCTCAAGTGTGACCATGCCTTGCCGGTGGCCGGTTCGATCAAGGCGCGTGGCGGTTTTCACGAGGTGCTGGCCCATGCCGAGGCCCTGGCCTTGCAGCACGGCGTAATACAGCCGGAGGACGACCGCCGCCTGCTGGCAGGCGCAGCAGCACGATGCTTGTTTGCCAGTCATCGTGTGGTGGTGGGCAGTACCGGCAATCTGGGCCTGAGCATCGGCATCATGGCGGCAGCGCTGGGCTTTCAGGCGGTGGTGCATATGTCGGTGGAGGCCAAGGAATGGAAGAAGGCGCGGCTGCGCCAGCGCGGCGTCACCGTGGTGGAGCATGCCGGCGACTACGCTGCCGCCGTGGCGGCGGGCCGTGCCACTGCCGAAGCCGACCCCAACAGTTATTTTGTCGACGACGAGCACTCGCTGCCGCTGTTACTGGGCTATGCCGCCGCCGCCCGCCCGCTGGCGGCGCAGCTGGCGGCCAGTGGCATCAGCGTGGATGACGCGCATCCGCTGTTTGTCTATCTGCCCAGCGGCGTGGGCGGTGCACCGGGGGGAATCTGTCACGGGCTGAAACAGCTGTTTGGCCGCAATGTGCATTGCTTCTTTGCCGAACCGGTGGCCTCGCCCTGCATGCTGGTGCAGCTGGCCAGCGGCAGCGATGCGCCGCTCTCGGTCTACGACATCGGCCTGGATAACCGCACCGAAGCAGATGGGCTGGCGGTAGGCCAGGCCTCGCCCCTGGTGGCCCCGCTGATGCGCAGCCAGCTAAGCGGGGTATTCACCGTGGATGACGATGCCCTGTTCCGCCAGCGCCTGCTGGTGGAAGACCACGGCGGCATGGCCGTGGAACCCTCGGCAGCCGCGGCGGTGGCCGGGCCGGGCTGGCTGTGCAATAGCCGGGCCGGTCAGGCTTATCTGGCGGCGCACGGCCTGCAACAGCAACTGGCGGACAGCCATCACCTGATCTGGACCACCGGCGGTTCGCTGGTACCGGCCGAGGAACACCAGCGCTTCCGCCAGCGCGGCCTGTTATTGCAGGGCTGAACCGGCAGCAAACTGCAGCGCCGCCAGCCGCGCATACAAGGGCGAGCTGTGCAGCAGCTCTTCATGCCGGCCTTGCGCCACGATGCGCCCGCCTTCCAGTACCACGATGCGGTCGGCCTCTTTCACCGTGGCCAAGCGGTGGGCAATCACCAGCGTGGTGCGGTTGGCTGCAGCACGTTCCAGCGCCTGCTGCACCAGCTGTTCGGATTCGGCATCCAGCGCGCTGGTGGCTTCGTCCAGCAACAGGATGGGCGGGTTTTTCAGGATGGCGCGGGCAATGGCAATGCGCTGGCGCTGGCCACCGGACAGGCGCACGCCGCGCTCGCCCAGATAGGTGGCATAGCCTTGCGGCAGGGCCTGGATGAAATCGTGGGCGGCGGCGGCTCGGGCAGCAGCGAAGACTTCTTCATCGCTGGCACCGGGCCGGCCATAGCGGATGTTTTCCAGCGCACTGCTGCCAAAAATCACCGAATCCTGCAGCACCACGCCGATGTGCTGGCGCAAATCGGCCAGCGCCAGTTGGCGGATGTCCACACCGCCCAGGCTGATCGCACCCTGCTGCGGATCGTAGAAACGCAGCAAGAGCTGGAACAGCGTGGACTTGCCGGCACCGGAGGGGCCCACCAGCGCCACATGCTCGCCGGGCGCCAGTTCCAGATCGATCTGGCTGAGCGAGGGTTGCTCCGGCCGCGAGGGGTAGGCAAAGCTCACCTGTTGCAAACGCAAGCGGCCAGCAGCAGGCAAGGCATGCGGCCGGGCGGGTTCGGTCACCGGCGAGGTCAGTTGCAGCAGCTCCATCAGCCGCTCGGTAGCGCCGGCAGCGCGCTGCACATCGCCCCATACCTCGGCCACTGCGCCGATGGCCCCGGCGGTTACCACCGCATACAGGATGAACTGCGCCAGCAGGCCGCCGCTCATCTGCCCGGCCAATACCTGCTGCGCACCCAGCCACAGCACAAACACAATGGCACCGAAGATCAGCATGATCACCGCCACCGTCAGCAGCGAGCGGGCACGGATGCGCGCCAGCGCGGTGCCAAAGCTCAGTTCCACCGAGCCGACAAAGCGCTTGGCTTCCGCTGCCTGCTGGTTGAAGGCCTGCACGGTGGGAATGGCATTGAGCACCTCCCCGGCCATGGCGCTGGAATCGGCAATGCGGTCCTGGCTGGATTTGGACAGCGCCCGCACGCGGCGGCCAAACAGTACGATGGGCAGCACCACCAGCAACAGCGTCACCAGGATGTAGCCGGTGAGGCTGGGGCTGGTCATGGCCAGCATCACCAGCCCGCCCAGCATCAGCAGTACATTGCGCAAGCCCATGGACAGGCTGGTGCCGATCACCGTCTGCACCAGCGTGGTGTCGGTGGTGAGGCGCGACAGTACCTCGCCGGTCTGGGTGGTTTCGAAATACTGCGGGCTCATGCTGATGACGTGGCGGTACACCGCGCTGCGCACATCGGCCGTTACCCGCTCGCCCAGCCAGGACACCAGGTAAAAACGACCGGCGGTGGCCAGCGCCAGCACCACCGCCACGCCAAACAGCATCAGGAAATACTGGTTGATGTGACCGGCATTGCGGCTGGAAAAGCCCTGGTCGATCAGCACGCGGAAGGCCATCGGCAATACCAGCGTGGACACGGCGGCCACGGTAAGTGCCAGCAGCGCCAGCCAGGCACGGCGGCGATAAGGACGCATGAAAGGCAGCAGACCCAGCAGTGGGCTGATGCGTTGCAACAGGGGACGGGCGACGACAGGTGTGGACATGGAGAAAAAGACAGAGTGGAGGCGTCGTCAGGCTACACCATGCCATCGCCCACTGCCATGCATACCGGTGACCGGGTCACCGGCAGCAGGCGGCGGCGCTTATTTCAGCTTGCAGGTCTTGATGCCAAACGGCAGATAGGCCGGACACCAGCGGATCAGGCCGGTGGCCAGCGGCACGATGCCGATCCAGCCCCAGGCCGGCAGCAGGCCGGCCATGGTGGCGATGATCAGGGCGATGCCGATGACGATGCGCAGGGTGCGGTCGATACCGCCTACATTCGGGGACATGCTGTTCTCCTCGGGTTGGCGCCATGCAGATGGCGATGAGGAGAGGCTAGCGCTTGCGACGAGTGGCTTCAGTGACTAGATCACATAGCAGCGCAAGAAGGGGCAAAGCGGCCGCAACCACCACAGTCGGTGCTTATTTGCCGGCCAGTTGCTGCAGGGCGCCGCTATCCAGCAATTGCAGCTGGCCACGACCCAGCTGGATCCAGCCACGGCGTTCGAAGTCCTTGAGCTGGCGGCTGATCACTTCACGCGCGCTGCCCAGTTCGGCCGCCACTTCCTGATGCGTCAGGCTCAGCGCCGACTGACCACGCGCACGTTGTAGCAGGCAGGCGGCCAAGCGCTGGTCGATGCGGCCAAAGCTCACCTCTTCGATCAACAACAGCAGGTCGGCAATGCGGCTGCCATAGGCGCGAAACACGAAATCGCGAAAGGCCGCCGAAGTCGCCAGCAACTGGCGAAAGGCCGGAATCGGCAGCGCCTGCGCCGCAATGGCGGTTTCGGCCACGCCTTCGGCATCATAATCGGTGCCGCTCATCAGGCAGGCGGTGGTGACAATGCAGGTTTCACCCGCCTCCACCCGGTACAGGGTGATTTCGCGGCCGTTTTCGCCCACCTTCTGCACCCGGATCTGCCCCTCCAGCACAAACAGATAGGCCTGGCAGGGACTCCCCTCGCGAAACAGCACCGTGCCTTCCGCCACGCGCACTGGCTGGCTATGCGCCTGCAACAGCTGGCGGCTGGCGTCGTCCAGCCCGGCCAGCGCGGCAAAGGAGCCGGTCCAGTCGCTCATGCCGCCCGCTCCGGCAGCAGGCCACGTGCTTGCAACTCCTGATACACCCGCAGCGCCACCCAGGCGTCGTTGCCGGCATAGGCTTGCTGCGCCGGGCTCAGCGGCAGCCGCGACCAGTTGGTGGTGGACAGTTTTTTCGATTTGCGAAAGTACTGGCCAAACAAACGCGCCACCGCCTGCACCGCGCCCACCGTAATGCGTGCGTCCTCGGAGGGCAGCAAGTTGCCCAGATCGATCAGCCCACCACACTCCACCCCCAGCCGGCTTTTCAGCAGGGCTCGGTCGGACACCAGATCGAAGCCCACCAGCGGATGGGCCGGATCGGCCAACAAAGCCTTGATTTCATCCGACAGCACGCCCTTGACCACCGGCACCAGCCAAGCGCGCTGGCTGTCGGCCAGCTGGATCAGGTGCGGGCCGTCCGATTCCTCGCCCTTGCGGAAAGTGGGCTTGGATTCGGTATCAAAACCCAGCAAGGGCGCGGCCAGCAAATCCGGCAAGGCGGCAGCCAGCGCCTGCGGGCTGTCCAGCATGCATACCTGGTCTGGGGTCAGCGCCGGAAACAACGGCATGGTTTTGATTTCTTCGCGGGGGATTTGCCGGGTCAGCATCATGTGGGCCTTGCATGCAGAGCGCCCCCGGCAACAGGCCGGCGGCAATGCCGGCATGATACGGCAAAGCAGCCCGGGGTTTCACCGCGCAGACAATATTTGTCCACCGGCAGCAGGCAGTAGGGGGTTAAAAGCCGGCAGACGCTCGGCCAGGTAATCCACCAGCATGCGCACCTTGGGCGAGAGCTGTCGGTTATGCGGATACAGTGCCCAGATGCCCTCATCCGGCTCACGATAGGCGGTGAGCAATTCCACCAGTGCGCCGCTGTGCAGATGACGCGCCACGTAGTAATCGGGCAGCTGGACAATACCCACACCTTGCAGCGCGGCATGGGTCAGCGCGTGGCCGCTGTTGCAGCGCAGGCTGCCCTTGACCCGCAGCAGGCGGCGCTTGCCGCCCTCCTGCAAATGCCAGAAGTCATTGCTGCCCAGCAGACAGTTGTGGCCATCCAGCTCGGACAGGCTGTTGGGCAGGCCGTGGCGCTGCAGATAGGCCGGCGCAGCGCACACATGCTGGCGGCGGCTGGCCAGCCGGCGTGCCATCAGGCTGGATTCGGCCAGGTGGCCCAGGCGGATGGCCAGGTCGTAGCCTTCGGCCACCAGGTCCAGCACCTGGTTGGTGAGATTGAGCTGGATCTCCAGCGCCGGGTATTGCTGCAGAAAGGCGGTGATCAGCGGCGCAATATGGCTTTCGCCATAAGCCACCGGGGCAGTGAGCTTGAGCCGGCCTTGCGGCACTGCCTGGTGCAAGGACAAGGCGCGTTCGGCCTCGTCCAGCCCGTCCAGCAACTGGCGGCAATGTTGCAGATAGAGCTGGCCGCT